>ENA-OQES01000590-OQES01000590.1-human-gut-metagenome-genome-assembly--contig:-NODE-590-length-14955-cov-4.904640_pt1 | contig 14955 bp, 18 predicted proteins | sample MGYA00242798_ERZ504641 | MGnify/ENA primary metagenome ERZ504641 (study PRJEB26092, sample SAMD00036327) | human gut metagenome | host: Homo sapiens | study: EMG produced TPA metagenomics assembly of... | reverse complement strand
AGCGAAAAAAGCAGCGAAGAAGAGGCCAGAAGAAAGGCTGAAGAAGAAGCAGCAAGAAAGCAGCTGAGGAAGAAGCCAGAAGAAAAGCTGAGGAAGAGGCAGCAAGAAAAGCAGCCGAAGAAGAGGCCAGAAGAAAGGCTGAAGAAGAAGCAAGAAGAGCAGCCGAAGAAGAGGCCAGAAGAAAGGCCGAGGAAGAGGCAGCAAGAAAAGCTGAGGAAGAGGCAGCCGACGAGAAAGAATCTGAAAGAAATACACAGAGAATACCGGATGACATTGTCCGTCTGATGGAAGAGATGGAGAGTGAAAATGAAGATTCCGAAGATGAGATTTATGAGGAAGAACTTGAAGACGGTCCGGGAATGGATGAAGATTTCATAGAAGGAATCGAAGATGAGCTTGCCGGACTGGATATGAACGGAAGCAGTTTCGAGGAAGGTGATTTTGACGAAGCCGACTTTGAGGAAGAGGATCTTGAAGGGGAAGACTTTGACGAAGGCGACTTTGAGGAAGAAGATCTTGAAGGAGAAGACTTTGACGAAGGCGACTTTGAGGAAGAAGATTTCGACGAGGAAGACTTGACGAAGCTGACTTTGAGGAAGAAGATCTTGACGAGGAAGAACTTGAAGAGGCCGATTTTGACGAAGACGATGATGAAGACGACTTTGAAGACATAGATGATGAAGAAACCGATTTTGACGAAGGCGACTTTGAAGAAGATATGGACGAAGAGGATTTCGACGAAGAAGAGATCGACGATGACGAAGAGCTTGATTTTGGCGAAGACCTTGAAGGGGAAGATTTTGACGAAGCTGACTTTGAGGAAGAGGATCTTGATGAAGGAGACTTTGACGAAGGCGACTTCGAGGAAGAAGATTTTGACGAAGAAGAGATCGAAGATGAGGATGACACAGAAGAATTAGAGATTGAAGAGCCATCCGAAGAAGAGATCCAGGCAAGAATTAAAAAGTCAAAAGGTGGAGTTCCATTTGATACCGGATTCGTTGTAACAGGAAGATATGATCTGAGTGCAACGAGTGAAATCGGATTAAAGGCAGGACTTACGGAAGAACAGAAGAAGTTATTCTCATAATTTCGTTCCGGTAAGAGGAATGAGTGAACAGATCGTAGAGGTTCTTGATAATGACAGACGTGCCCAGAGAGAGGGTACTTCCAAGACAGGAAACCTTCTGGTAATCGGAAGAAAAGGATCTGGTAAAACAGTTCTTGCGGTTGATATCGTAAAAGCAATCCAGAAACAGAGAAATCTGAAACAGGGTAAAGTAGCGATCGTTACAGGTGAGTCTTTGAATAAGAAAGAACTTACGAATATCATCCAGAAGCTTCGTGGAGGAGCAATCATCATTGAACATGCTGGCAAGCTGAATTCAAGAACGGTAAAAGAACTTAATTATCTGATGGAAAAGAAGACAGGTGAATTACTTTTCGTACTGGAAGATCAGAGAAAACCTCTGGAGCGTCTGATGACAGCTAATCCGGAATTCAAGAAGAAATTCAGTTCGAAACTGGAACTTCCGGTATTCATTAATGATGAGCTGGTAACATTCGGTCAGACATATGCGAAAGAGAATGGATATAAACTGGATGAGATGGGAATCCTTGCACTGTACAGCCGTATCGATGTAATGCAAAGAGAAGACCATGCAGTATCTGTTGCAGAAGTTAAAGAGATCATGGATGAAGCAATTGCTCATTCACAGAAAGCAAATGTAAAACACCTTGCACGAAGAGTATTTGGTAAGGGAACAGATGATTCTGACAGAATTATTCTGAAAGAAGAAGATTTTAAAATTTAAGTCAGATTTTGGAAGAGTTTTGACAAACTAAACTGTCAAAACTCTTTCTTTTTGCCCTTTTGTAAAGTATAATGTTGTTATAAATATGCAACAGAATGCGAGGGGTAATTATGGCTGAAAAAAAGAAGAAACCGTATGAAATAGGCGAGCTGGATCAATACCTTTTCGGACAGGGAAATCATTACGAGATTTATAAGAAGCTGGGTGCACATCTGGTACAGGACGGAAAACAAAAAGGTGTGTATTTTGCGGTATGGGCACCGCATGCACAGGCAGTTTCGGTAGTCGGAGAGTTCAATGAATGGGATACAGAGGCGAACCCGATGAAGAGAGAAGAACCTCTGGGAATCTATACCTGTTTTATACCTGGTGTGAAGAAAAATCAGATGTATAAGTATTGTATTGAGACTTATTCGGGAGAACAGATATTTAAGGCAGATCCATATGCCAATTATGCGGAATTAAGACCTGGAACAGCATCCAGAGTTACAGATATCGAGAATATAAAATGGACGGATACAGAATGGATGACCCACAGAAAGACCTGGAATCATAAGCATAAGCCGATGTCTGTCTATGAGGCACATATTGGTTCCTGGATGCGCCATCCGGGACGGGAAGATGAAGGTTTCTATACATATAGAGAGTTTGCCAGAGCAATTACCAAATATATTAAAGAAATGGGTTATACACATGTGGAGCTGATGGGGATCGCGGAGCATCCGTTTGACGGTTCCTGGGGATATCAGGTGACTGGTTATTATGCACCGACATCCCGGTATGGAACACCGGAAGATTTCGCATGGATGATCAATTATCTGCATAGAAATAAGATCGGTATCATTCTGGACTGGGTACCGGCCCATTTCCCGAAGGATGCACATGGACTTGCTGATTTTGACGGAACTGCGACGTATGAATATGCAGATCCAAGACTTGGAGAACATCCGGACTGGGGAACAAAAGTGTTTGACTTTGGAAAAAATGAAGTCCGCAATTTCCTGATCTCCAATGCATTGTTCTGGATTGAAAAATTCCATATAGACGGACTTCGTGTAGATGCTGTTGCGTCTATGTTATATCTGGATTATGGACGGAAAGATGGCGAATGGGTAGCGAATAAGTATGGTGAGAATAAGAACCTTGAAGTGATTGATTTCTTCAAACATTTGAACTCTGTTGTTCTTGGAAGAAATCCGGGAGCACTCATGATCGCAGAAGAATCTACAGCATGGCCGAAGGTTACCGGTGATGTGGAAGAAGGCGGTTTAGGTTTCAGCCTGAAGTGGAATATGGGATGGATGCACGATTTCACGGAATATATGAAGCTGGATCCATATTTCCGTAAGGATAATCATCATCTGATGACATTTGCCATGAGTTATGCATACAGTGAGAATTATATCTTGGTATTGTCGCATGATGAAGTGGTACATCTTAAGTGTTCGATGCTTAATAAGATGCCGGGACTGGGATTTGATAAATATGCTAACCTTAAAGCTGGTTATGCATTCATGATGGGACACGCCGGTAAGAAGCTTCTTTTCATGGGGCAGGAATTCGCACAGCTTCGTGAATGGAGCGAGGAAAGAGAACTTGACTGGTTCCTGTTGGCTGAGCCGGAGCATCAGCAGATGAAAGAGTGGGTAAAAGCGTTGCTTCATCTGTATAAGAGTCATAAGGCGATGTATGAGATGGATCAGAGCTGGGAAGGATTTGAATGGATCAATGCGGATGATGGATACAGAAGTATCTATAGTTTCATGAGACATTCCAAAGGTGCAAAGAAGAATCTGTTGTTCGTCTGCAACTTTACGCCGATGGCAAGAGATGATTACAGAGTCGGAGTTCCGAGAAAGAAACAGTATAAGTTGATTCTGAACAGTGATGAGGAAAAATACGGCGGAACCGGAGAGGTAAGGAAGAAGATCTACAAGGCTGAGGCAAAAGAATGTGATGGAAGACCGTATTCATTTGCTTATAAGCTGCCGCCTTACGGAGTTGCTGTGTTTGAATTTTAAGAGGAGTAATTTTAGGATTATTTAAATTTTCGGAATAGAGAGATTTTAATTTGAATGAAGTAAAATAAAAAACGCCGGGAAGTTTTTTTAAAGCTTCCCGGTGTTTTTAATACCAAAGTATGCAAGAAAAGCTGCCAGTGGCAGGTTTGCTGTATTGTCATTATAATTCGTTTGTTACTATAATTACCTGCTAATGCTTATGTCTAGTTGGCAGAGCCGTTAGCTGTGGAATCAGACGTATCAGAGTTGGAAGAATCTGATTCGCTGCTGCCTGGTAAGCTGCTCTGAGTATCGGACTGATCATCGGCACCGTTATTCAGTGAAGAATCATCAGCAGAGTTGTCTGTTGTGCCGGCATCTGAAGAATCTGCATCACTGTTCAGAGAATCATTCTGTGTGTCGTCAGACTGATCATCATCAGTATCTTTGCTGTCCTCTGTATTGGCATCGTTTTTGCTCTTATCTGAATTGTCATTTTTTAGAATCGCTTCCGCCGAACAGATCCTTGAAGAATTTCTTGATCTTGCCCCAGAATCCGCTGTCATCGCTGTTGTCATCCGAACTGCTGTCGGAAGAATTATCTGCGCTGTCGGAATTGTTCGAAGAAGAGTTGTCGGAAGAATCCAGTGTGCTGTTACTTACGACATCATCGCCGAGTGCACTGTCATCCGTATTGTTGATGATTCCGCCATCAGAGCTGTCACTGCCGCCGAAGATTCCTTTGATGGAATTCCAGAGGTTGGAGAAGAATCCCTCGCTCTTTCCGTCGATGTTGTTCAGTGTATTCTTCAGTGCTTTGACATCATAGTCATACTGGGAAATGTTCTTTAACAGTTCAGTGATCTTGTCGATCTGTTCCTGTGTCAGAGTGACATCGTTATTCTTGGCAGCATCTTCCACTGCATCCTGAATATCGTTTTTATCTTTTAAGCCGTCTTCAATAACGCTTTCTTTGGCATCATTCATGACATCTTCGGCTTTGTCCTGTCCGATATCATTTGCCAGATCTCCTGTTGTGACAAGTTCGTCGGTTGCGGCAGCCTTCTGATCTTCGTTCAGAGTTGTTCCGGTGGCTTTCTCATAAGCCATCATGATTCCTGTCAGTGCGCCTGTTCCGGATACTTCGATCGGAGAAGCAGCGATAACGTTACAGTTCTCAACACCGGATGTAAGAAGTGTACTGGAGATCATAGAACTTGTAACATAAGTTAAGTTGGAAACCTTTACTTGGATTCCGCCGCTTGTGGTCGGCTCTACATATGAACAGCTGTAGGTACGGGTACCGATCTGTTCTTCCGGAGCGACCCCTTCGAGATATTTTCTTTCATCTGCATTGGTAACTTCGATGACATCTGCTTTGTCAGAAGAGGTACCAAAGTACTCATACATGGAATTCTTCTGTGAATCTGACAGGTTGGCTCCAAGTGTTACAACTTTAGATGAATCTGCCTTTACGACCAATGGTGCCGCAGTAGAACCAAGTACAACTGCCATGGCAACTGGTAATGCTCTTTTTAAATTTTTCCATAATGCGTGGTGTGTTCACCATGCCCCCTTTTTATTAAATATATTTATCCCTGTTACTTCTTAAATATAGCATAAAAAACTATGTTTTCCTAGGAAATATAAATTAACTATTTCTAAAGATTTTCTGTAGACGTGCGTCAAAATCGTTCTGTGATATCATCCCCTGCATGACAGCGATCAGTTCCTGGTCTTTGAAAAGAGAAATGTCGGAAGAAGATCTGTCTGATACTCAGCTGCGAGAAGTTCGGATTCTGTGGTCTCTACTTCAAAAAAGCGAATGCTGCCGGAATACTTTTTTTCTGATACTTTTTTTTTCGAGATCTTCTATAATGGGACGCATCATTGCACATTTTCCACACCAGACGGCGTAGAACATGACTACGGCAAACACGGGATGGTCCGTGCTTTCACCCGCCGGTGCATCGGAAGAAAGCTGCCAGTGACAGGCCCTGAAGCTTTCAAAGTTTTGTGTCGTCAGATGTAACATAAGCTTCCACCCTTTCACAGGATTACAGGAGCATAAGATATGCTCTCTATTAATATATGAAAGGAAAGGGAAGAGGTTCCTTTATCTGCGTTTTGCGATCAGTTTGCAGATCGGATTGCCCATGGAAGAGAATTTTGCTTCATATTCGGTCATAATATTTCCCTGGTTCATCTTACTGTCATTATGAAGATCATAGGAAAGCTGATCCAGAACGAACAGTTCGGAAGTCTTAAGTTCTTCTACGGAAAAGTCGAAGAGCGGACGGTTGTCTGTCTTGAATTCTACGGTTCCGTCTGCAGTCAGGACTTTGTCATAAAGCTTGAAAAAATTCGTTGGATGTCAGTCTTCTTCTTGCATGGCGGGCCTTTGGCCATGGATCGGAGAAGTTCAGGTAGATACGGGATACTTCCGCCGGGGCGAATACCGTCGGCAGGTCATTCGCATCCATACAGATGAATCGGATGTTGGCAGGAGCTTTTCCTTCGGTTTCCAGTTCCTGGAATTTCTCAACGGCACGTAATAAGACGCTGGAATAGCGTTCGATGCCGACGTAGTTGATCTGTGGGTTTTCGGCTGCGAGAGTCAGAAGAAACTGACCTTTTCCCATACCGATCTCGATGTGCAGCGGTCGTTCATTTTGGAACTCCTGATTCCAGTGTCCGCATAAGCTTTCCGGATTCTTAACAACTTCTTTGCAGGCTTCGAGAACGCTCTCTGCACGTGGTATATTTCTAAGACGCATATGTGTGTTCCTCCTTATAATCAATGGATTTGCAAGGATTTTCTGACATTTTGCAAATCGTTCTTAGTTTAGCGTCTGTGCAGGAAAAAGTCAATGGAAGTGGAAATTGTCAGAAGAATTGAGAAAAAATAATACAATATATACAAAAATGATAGTGGTAATTTTAGAAAATAGGTGTATTATTATAACATGGATAAAAAAGTAACAATTATTCGTTGTGAAATGTGCAAAAAGGAGGGCGGCTTATGAACTCTGTTATTGAGAAATTAGCTGAAGTGGAAGAAACGGCGGAGGCGATCGTAGAGCATGCCAGACAGCAGAAAAGTGAAATTGAAAAACAGATACAGGAAGAAAGGAATCAATTTGACCGGGACCTGGAAGAAGAGACACAGAAAAAACTGGAGAAGATAAAAGCAAAGTCGCAGCAGGAAGTAGAGAAAGTTCTGGACCGGGAACGGAAGAAGGACCAGAAGGCGATTGATGATCTGAAGAGGGAATACGAAGAAAATCATGACATTTATGCAGAGGAAATCGTAAGACATATGATCGAGGTGTAGCGTATGGGAAATGTGATGGCTTACAGCGGGATCACGACAAAGGTACGTGCGATGTCGGCGAAGCTTCTGAAAGAGAAAGATTATGATACGATCGCAGGTCTTGGTACAGTGACAGAAGCAATCGAATATCTGAAAGACAAGACGGCGTATGCACCATATGTGGAGCGGATGGATGTTTCCTTATATCATAGGGGAAATGTGGAGAAGATCCTGTATCAGTCGTTGTTCGATGATTATTCGAGGATCTTCCGGTTTGCCGGGATGGAGCAGAAGACGTTCTTAAAATTATACTGGAAACGGTATGAAGTCGATCTGATCAACTACTGTTTGAGGATCGTGTTCAATCATTATGAGAAACCATTTGATCTGGAATACAAGAAAGAGTTTTTCGACAGATATTCACAAATTTCCATAGACCGGTTGATAACTTCGAAAAATATCGACGAGCTTGTAGATAACTTACGGGATACGGAATATTATGGTGCGCTTGCCAGAATCAGAGATTCCGGAGCGGGAACGCTGTTTGATTATGATCTGGCATTGGATCTGTATTATTTTTCTACGATGTGGAAAAAGGGAAAACGGGTTCTGAAAGGACATGAGCAGAAGATATTCTTAAAGGACTATGGAATGAAGATCGATCTTCTGAATCTTCAGTGGATCTACCGTGCGAAGAAGTATTATCATATGCTTCCGCCGGATATCTATTCGATGACGATCCCGATCCACTATCGGATAAAAGTAGAAGAATTCAAGACACTGGTGGAGACGCCGACACTGGAACAGTTTGAAGCAGAAGTGGAAAAGACGTACTATGCAGGAAAATATAATTATATGCATGACGGATCAAAACACTGGAACAGATGTATCGCGACTGCCTGCGGAAGTTGTACCTGACTGATAAAAGGAATGATCCGTATTCGATCGCAATCGTCAATACGTATCTGTTCCTGAAAGAAGAAGAAATCTATAAACTAACGACAGCCCTTGAGTGTATCCGTTACGGTTTGACGAAGGGAGAGACATTAGGATACTTAGGAGGTGTGAATCAATGATTGTTAAGATGAAGTTCTTAAGCATCAGCGGACCGAAGAATGATATCGACCGTGTCTGCGAGGTGTATCTGTCGAAATACGAGATGCAGCTTGAGAATGCGGCGGCGGAGCTTAAGACGACCGACAACCTGCAGCCTTTTGTGGAAATCAATCCATACAAAGAGCCGCTTGCGAAGGCAGAACAGTTCAGCGCACTGTTAGCGGATGAAGACCAGAGGATCGATGTATTGATGAATCAGGAGGATATGCTGAACCTGATCCGGGATGTCAATCATGACTATCTGGATCTGCTGGAGAAGAAAGAGTTAACGAAGAAGCAGGTAGATGAATACAAAGAAAAGCTTCTGATCATGGAGCCGTTCCGGACACTGGAACTGGATATGCAGAAATCATTAAAGTATAAATATATGAAAGTCCGGTTCGGACGGGTAGATGTGAATTATTACAAACGTCTGGAAAAATATTTATTTGATGATCTGAATGCGGTATTTATCGAAGGTACGAGGAATGAAAATTATGTATACGGATGTTATTTCGTATCGAATGCGGATTCCAGTAAGGTGGATTCGGTATTCAATTCCTTACATTTTGAAAGGATTGCAATTCCATCCGAATACATAGGAACGCCGGCGCAGGCCTGTGAAGAGCTTGAAAAAGAAATTGAAGAAAAACAGAAAGAGATTGCTGGGATTAAAAAAGCAGATCAGTGAGCTGATGGCAAAGAATGCCGCAAAGCTCCGAGGTGCGAAGAAGCGTCTGGAAGAACTGGCTACGAACTTTGATGTCCGCAAGCTGGCGGCAAGGATCGAAGAGGGAGATAATAAAGAAGACTATTACATCCTGTGCGGATGGATGGGCGAAGATGATGTGAACAAATTCCTGGCGGAATCGAAGAATGATGATAAGGTATTCGTTGTTGTAGAAGAAGACAAGGAGAAATTCTTCGGAGAGCCGCCGACGAAGCTTAAGAATCCAAGGTTCTTCAAGCCGTTCGAGATGTTCATCCGGATGTACGGGCTTCCGGCAAATGATGAGATGGATCCGACGATGTTCGTGGCACTGACGTATACATTTATCTTTGGTGCGATGTTCGGGGATGTCGGCCAGGGCTTATGCCTGTTTGTATTCGGCGGGCTTTTGTACCTGATTAAGAAGATCAACCTGGCTGGGATCATATCCATTGCGGGGCTGTTCTCAACATTCTTTGGATTCATGTTCGGAAGTATCTTCGGATTCGAAGATGTGATACAGGCACACTGGTTAAGGCCGGTGGATGCGATGACGAACCTGCCGTTTATCGGACAGCTCAACACAGTATTTGTGGTTGCCATTGCATTTGGCATGGGACTGAATATCCTGGTGATGATCTTTAACGTGATCAATTCGATCAAGAGTCATGATGTGGAAAATATGTTAGTTTTCCCATAATGGAATCGCGGGACTGGTGTTCTACGGATTCCTGGTGCTGACGATCGTGCTTTACATGACGGGACATAAGGTTCCGGGCAATATCCTGATGGTGATCTTCCTGGGAGTTCCGGTGATCTTGTTCGTATTCAAGGAACCGCTGGGAAATCTGGTGACAAAGCAGCATAAGAAGATGGAAGAGGGCAAGGTAATGTTCTTCGTGCAGGCGTTCTTCGAACTGTTCGAGACGATGCTGAGCTATTTCTCCAATACCATTTCTTATGTGCGTATCGGTGCATTTGCCGTCAGCCATGCGGCGATGATGGAGGTTGTGCTGATGTTATCCGGCGCAAGTGCGGGGCATACGAACTGGATCGTGTTCGTGCTTGGAAATGTGCTGGTGTGCGGACTGGAAGGTCTGGTCGTCGGTATCCAGGTACTGCGTCTGGAATATTATGAGATGTTCAGCAGGTTCTATAAGGGAACCGGACGGGAGTTCAAGCCGTTTCACAGCCAGAGTGACGAAAAGTAAAGAAACGATTTAAGTGATTTTGTGATCCAGAGGATAAATCGCCATGCGTTCGAAAGAAGCTGCCAGTGGCAGGTTCTGTAGAGGAAAAATAATAAGACAGAATTCAGAGATATATTTACAGGAGGACAAAAATATGAGCCTGACAGTTAGATTATTGTTAATTGCAACATTGTTACTTAGCATTGTAATTCCATTCGGATATTTCCTGATCGGACAGAGGACGAAGAAGCGTTATAAAAGAGCCATCGGCACGAATGTATTTTTCTTCTTTAGTACTGTCCTGATCGCGGGAATCATGCTCTTTGCGGGAGATCCGGTACAGGCAGCAGAAGCAGCCGGCAATACGGCATCGAACGCAACCGGATTCGGATACCTAGCAGCAGCACTTTCAACCGGTCTTTCCTGCGTCGGTGGTGGTATCGCCGTTGCAAGTGCAGCAAGTGCGGCTCTTGGGGCAATCAGCGAGGATTCCAGTGCACTTGGTAAGTCGCTGATCTTCGTAGGTCTTGCAGAAGGTGTGTGTCTGTACGGACTGATCATCTCCTTCATGATCTTAGGTAAATTGTAAGATGAAGATGTATCTGATCAGTGATAATATCGATACTCTGACAGGAATGCGTCTCGCAGGGGTAGACGGAATCGTGGTACATGAAAGAGAAGAACTCCGGTGTGCGATCGAGAATGCCATGGAGGATAAGGATGTAGGTGTGATTCTGCTGACGGAGAAATTCGGAAGAGAATTCCCGGACCTGATAGACGAGATCAAGCTGGAGCGGACGATGCCGCTTCTGATCGAGATTCCTGACAGACACGGGACCGGACGTAAGAAAGATTTTATCACGTCGTATGTAAATGAAGCGATAGGGTTGAAATTATAGACAGGAAGAAGGTGGCACATTTGACAAACGAAGAGAAGATCACGCATATCCGGACGGCGGCGATGGAAGAAGCAAGAGCGGAGGCGAATGCGATCGTAAAGCAGCATGAGGATGCGCTTCGAAGTGTGTTCGAACAGCATCAGATCGAAGCCAGACGGCAGTCGGAGACGAGAGTGCGTGCAGAGAGTGTGACTGCAAAACAGCAGCTGAACATGGCAATGTCAAAGGCGCAGCTTGAATTAAAACGTGAGATGGGTAAGATACAGACAGAACTTAAGACAGAACTGTTCGAAGAAGTACAGTTAAAGCTTCTGGCATTTATGAGAACAGAAGAGTATAAAGAGGTTCTGATCCGTTATATAGAGAAAGCAGCACAGTTTGCATCCGGGATGGCGATGACGATCTATATCAATCCGTCTGATGCAGATAAGAAGACATATCTGGAGGAGCGCACGGGAATGACGCTGACGATCAGCAAAGTGGATTTCATCGGCGGTGTGCGTGCGGTTGTGCCTGAGAAGAATGTCCTGGTGGACTATGCATTCAAAGGTGCACTGGAGAATGAATACCAGAAATTCCAGTTCCGGGGAGGTGTAAAGGGTGAGTAGCGGAAAGACAGAAAAGATATATGGCATCAACGGCCCGGTCATTTACCTGAAAGGGAAGACGGATTTTAAGATGTCGGAAATGGTCCATGTGGGAGAAGAAAAGCTGGTTGGCGAAGTCATTTCCCTGGATAAGGACCGGACGACGGTACAGGTGTATGAGGAGACTTCCGGACTGCATCCGGGAGAACTTGTGGAAGGTACGGGAGCGGCAGTGTCGGTTACGCTGGCACCCGGCATCCTGAATAATATCTTTGACGGTATTGAGAGACCGCTGGAGCGGATCGCTGACAAGGGCGGGGCATTTATCACCCGTGGTGTCAGTGTGGACGCACTGGACCGTCAGAAACTCTGGGAGACGCATATCACAGTGGCTGAAGGCGATATGGTACAGGGTGGAACGATCATTGCGGAAGTGCCGGAGACGCGGGCTATCGTGCACAAATGCATGGTTCCGCCGGGAGTAGAAGGGACTGTTGTATCGGTGGTTCCGGATGGTGAATATACAATTGATGAGACGCTGGTTACGATTGAACTGTTCAATGGAGAAAAACGAGAACTTTCGATGACACAGCACTGGCCGATCCGTGTACCGAGACCGGTGAACCGGAGATTCCCGGCAAGTGTGCCGCTGGTAACAGGACAGCGAATTCTGGATACGATGTTCCCGATTGCAAAAGGTGGAACGGCTGCGATCCCGGGAGGATTCGGAACGGGTAAGACGATGACCCAGCATCAGATCGCAAAATGGTCGGATGCGGATATTATCATATATATCGGATGCGGCGAGCGTGGAAATGAGATGACACAGGTTCTGGAAGAGTTTTCGGAGCTGGTCGATCCGAAATCGGGCAATCCATTGATGGACAGAACGACGCTGATCGCCAATACATCGAACATGCCGGTAGCTGCCCGTGAGGCGTCCATTTATACCGGACTGACACTGGCGGAATATTACCGTGACATGGGGTATGATGTGGCGATCATGGCGGATTCGACATCCAGATGGGCAGAGGCACTGCGAGAGCTTTCGGGACGACTGGAAGAGATGCCGGCGGAGGAAGGATTCCCGGCGTATCTGGCATCGAGACTGTCGGCATTCTATGAAAGAGCCGGCATGATGCAGACGTTAAATGGTGCGACAGGATCGGTCTCTATCATCGGAGCGGTATCTCCGCAGGGAGGAGATTTCTCTGAACCGGTTACGCAGAATACGAAGCGTTTCGTGCGCTGTTTCTGGGGACTGGACAAATCACTGGCGTATGCGAGACATTTCCCTGCGATCCACTGGCTGACAAGTTATAGTGAATACCTGAACGACTTAAGCGGCTGGTATTCGGATCATGTATCGCCGAAATTCGTTGATTACCGGAACCGTCTGATGGCGATCCTGAACCAGGAGAGCAGCCTGATGGAGATCGTAAAACTGATCGGCGGGGATGTGCTTCCGGATGACCAGAAGCTGATCCTGGAGATTGCGAAGGTGATTCGTCTGGGATTCCTGCAGCAGAATGCATTTCATAAGGATGATACGTGTGTATCACTTGAGAAGCAGTTCAAGATGATGGATGTTATTCTGTATCTGTATAAGACGAGCCGGAAACTGGTGGCGATGGGGATGCCGATGTCGGTGCTGAAGGCAGAAGGTATATTTGAGAAGGTCATTGCGATCAAGTATGATGTGCCGAATGACAATCTGCAGTTACTGGATCTGTATAAACTGGATATTGATGACTTTTATAACCGCGTCATCGAGAAAAATGCGTAAAGGGAGGGACGTAAGATGGCAATAGAATATCTTGGACTGAGCAGCATTAATGGCCCTCTCGTCGTACTGGAAGGCGTGGAAAATGCATTTTACGATGAGATCGTGGAATTTATTGTAGATCATGATACGAGGAAAATGGGACGTATCGTGGAGCTGGATGAAGATAAGGCCGTGATCCAGGTATTTGAAGGAACGGAAAATATGTCGCTGGATAATACCCACACGAGGCTTACGGGACATCCGATGGAAGTTGCCGTGTCAGAGGAAATGCTGGGCCGTACATTTAACGGGATCGGGGAAGCAATCGATGGACTTGGACCGATCACAGATGCTGAGAAGCGGGATGTAAACGGACTTCCGCTGAATCCGGTCAGACGGGAATACCCGAGAAACTATATCCGTACCGGAATCTCGGCAATTGACGGACTGACGACACTGATCCGCGGGCAGAAGCTTCCGATATTCTCAGGAAACGGACTTCCGCATGATCAGCTTGCGGCACAGATCGTCAAGCAGGCTTCGCTTGGTGACAATTCGGATGAACAGTTCGCAGTTGTATTCGGAGCAATGGGTGTGAAGCACGATGTGGCGGAATTCTTCCGTAAGACATTCGAGGAAAGCGGTGTGGCAGATCATGTGTGTATGTTCTTGAACCTGGCGAATGACCCGGTGGTGGAGCGTCTGATCACGCCGAAGGTAGCACTGACGGTAGCAGAGTATCTGGCATTTGAGAAAAATATGCATATTTTGGTTATCCTGACGGATATGACTTCTTTTGCGGAAGCCATGCGTGAAGTGTCTTCTTCCCGTGGCGAGATTCCGTCAAGAAAAGGATATCCGGGATATTTATACAGTGAACTGGCAACGATCTATGAACGTGCCGGTATTGTGGACGGGGCAAATGGTTCCGTAACACAGCTTCCGATCCTGACCATGCCGAATGATGATATTACACATCCGATCCCGGACCTTACCGGATATATCACAGAAGGACAGATCGTACTGGACCGTAATCTTCACGGTCAGGCAGTCTATCCGCCGATCAGTATCCTGCCATCGCTTTCGCGTCTGATGAAGGACGGCATCGGAAAAGGATACACGAGAGAAGATCATCAGGATCTTGCAAACCAGTTCCTATCCATTCTCTGCCCCCCTCTTTCTGCTTGCAATCAAAGCGACTGTTCCGGATAACAGGACTGTCAAAAGACCTGCCTGCTGTTTTATAAGCTGCAGTTCCTGTGAATTTCCCAAAGCAAATACAGGAAGTCCTATAATCAGTGCGGTCGCAATACCAGTAACAACACCTCTGGTTTGAGCTTTACTCCCTTTAATGTAAATATTGTTGGGAGAAGCGTTGCTGCTCTGAGTGTGCCATACATTAAAAATCAAATGCGTAACTGTAAGCCCTGGGATATTGGCAACTATAATTCCTATTACCAACAGCGCAACCATGGCAATCTTGGTCTTTCCGAGTGTATTCTTTTTGGAATATGTCTGTTGTGAGGGGATGATATTGCACACAGATTACTGTCAATCGTAGATAATAATCCAGATACAATCAT
>ENA-OQES01000589-OQES01000589.1-human-gut-metagenome-genome-assembly--contig:-NODE-589-length-14960-cov-4.125261_pt1 | contig 14960 bp, 15 predicted proteins | sample MGYA00242798_ERZ504641 | MGnify/ENA primary metagenome ERZ504641 (study PRJEB26092, sample SAMD00036327) | human gut metagenome | host: Homo sapiens | study: EMG produced TPA metagenomics assembly of... | reverse complement strand
ACTGCAAAAATTGCCGCTACGATCAATGCCACCCAGCGGAAGCCAGCGCGCTCGCTGTCGCCGCCAAGGGCTCCCACCAGCAGCATGGTGAACATGGCGATAAGAGCCGAACCAACGCCTGCACAGGTACGCCCCACCATGGAAAGGTTCTCCCGGTCTTTTGGGGTGCGGTCACGGCCGGAATCATGGACCAGTATGGGATATCCATCATGGTATAGGTGACGCCCCACAGGATGTACATCACGCTGAAATAGACCATCAGCGCCGCTTCGTCCAGCACCGGGGGCGGCAAAACAGGGCGTAGAGCACCAGCGCATTGAGCAGCGTGCCGGAAAAGATCACGGACGGAAACGTCCCAGCGGGTGCGGGTCTTTGCTACCAGAACCCCCATCAAAGGGGTCGTTGAAGGCATCAAAGAACCGGGCAGCCATGAGCACGACGCCCACAAAGCTGGCCGAAAGCCCCAGCACATCCTGATAATAATACATGACGTAAGAAGCCGACAGAGCATATACCATATCCTTGCCCACGGCACCAATACCAAATGCGGTTTTCTGTTTCAGGGTCAGTTCCATACAGCGTCCTCCTTTTCAATGGTGAACTGCAGCACAACGGGCTGGGTCTGCGGTGCAGAAACGGTCAGCAGGGCTTCTCCGGCAGTGCCCACGGTGCGCAGATAGGTTCCGGTCATGCCGCCCTCGGCAACGGAGGTCTGTGGACCCACAAGGGCGGCGCTGCCCTCCACCGCAAACTGCACCGGGAACTGTGCGTAGGGGGCAGGGGTGCCATTCTCGTCCAGAATGCGCACCCGGACAGCCGCCATATCGTAGGTGTCCTGCTCCTGCAGGGTCGTCCGGCTGACCTTGACTTCCAAGTGCAGCTTTGCACTGGGGCAGAGGGTCACGCTGCGCACCACGTTGCCGTCCTGCACGGCATCGAACCGCCATCGGGTGGATTCGCCGCCCCAGTTGCCCACATATTTGCCGTAAAGCGCCACGCCATCTGCAAAGCTCATTTTGTAGCGCAGCATACACCAGCCGAATTTGACCTTGTAGGCCAGCGGCAGTCCTGGCAGCCCATATTTCCCGGCGGCCAGCAGGCAGTCCCGCACAGCGGCTGCCTTGGCGGGGGAAAAGTGCTCCTGCGTTTCCAGCAGCTCGCCAATGGGATCGTCCATCACAAAGGGAGGGTGGGGCAGCGCCGTCCACTCGCTTTGGCGCAGGGCGGTGACGAACACATCGTTTTTGTAAAGCCTTACCTGTTGGGCATTGCTGAAAACATAGGCCGTGCCCAGCTGCCCGGCGGGGTTATCGCCAATGTCCATGGAGGAGCTGACCGCCAGCACCGGGTCAGTATCGCCCTGACTGGCATAGACCGCTGCCGCCAATTTGGGGTTGCGGAAACTGTCCAGCACGCCGTGGTAGCAGATGCGGTCGCCAGAGCCGAAATCCTTGTGGGTCTGGTAGTCGAACATACACCAGCCAAAGCACCCGGCGTGCTCTCCGCTGGCATAGGCGGCGTTCTGCACCCGGACGTGCCGCAAGGCGTGCTCCTGCCGGTGCGGACCATCGTCAAAGGCTTTTGTGGGGTACATGTGACCGTTGCACTCCGAGATGAGCAGCGCCTTGCCCATATCCGGAGTCACTGCCCTTTTTGGGCTTTGCGCCGGGCGTTGCGCCGTTGTGGGAAAAATCGTTGTAGGCGTAGACATCTTCCAGCAGATGGCATTTTTTTCCAGATACCGCACACCGGAGGTGGCGCGGCTGGGGTCCAGCTGATGGGCAATTTGATTGGTGCGGGTGTAGAAGGCATCGTCGTCCACGCTCTCGTTGATGCGCACGCCCCACAGGATGATGCTGGGGTGGCTGCGGTTTTGCAGGAGCATCTCCCGCAGCATTTCACAGGCAGCGTCCTTCCAGTTGTCGTCCCCGATGTGCTGCCAGCCCGGCAGCTCGGTGAACACCAGCAGACCCCGCCGGTCGCACTCGTCCAGAAAATATGGACTTTGGGGGTAGTGGCTGGTGCGCACGGCGGTGCAGTGCAGCTCCTCCTGCAAAATGCGGGCATCCTCCCGCTGCAGGCTTTTCGGAGCGGCGTAGCCGATGTAAGGGTAACTCTGGTGTCGGTTCAGACCCCGCAGGAAGGTCTTTTTTCCGTTGAGGTAAAAGCCATCCGCCCGGAACTCTGCGGTGCGGAAGCCAAAGGTTACCTGTTTGCGATCGATGGGTTGTCCGGCTGCGTTCAAAAGCTCTGCCACGGCATGATGCAAAACCGGGTGCTCGGTATCCCACGGCTGTGCATCCGGGACGGAAAACTGCATCTTCCCGGTTTCTGCCGCCTGTGCGGTCTGCTCTGCCAGCAGGGTGCCGTCTGCGGTCTCCAGCCGAATGCGGACCGCCGCGGCTACGGGTGTGAGCTCTGCCGTCCACTGCACCACAGCCTCATGCAGGGTGGGCGTGTAGACGAACAGGTCGGTCAGGCGGCTCTCTGCCGTAGCTTCCAGCCAGACCTCCCGGTACAGCCCGCCGTAGGTCAGGTAATCAATGACAAAGCCAAAGGGCGGAATGGCCGGGTCTTCACGGGTATCCAATTGCACGGTCAGCAGGTTTTCACCCTCCCGGTCTACAAGGTCTGTGATCTCCACCGCAAAGCCCGTATAACCGCCCCGGTGCTGCCCGGCAACCCTGCCGTTGACCCGCACCACCGCCTGATGAGCAGCTCCGTCAAAGCGGAGGAACAGCCGGGGCGCAGCCTGCACCGGCAGCACCCGGAACCGCTTCCGGTAGCCGCAGACCATCTCGTAATCGGCGGGGGAGGCATAGTGCAGCGGCACCTCCCGGCAGGTATGGGGCAAGCGGACGGCTTGCTGTTTTGGTACAGGCAGCCCCTTGCCAAAGGCTTCGGTCCAGTGGTGGGTAAACTCCCAATCATCGCAAAAACTGTGTTTCATCGCGGCAGCACTCCTTCCAGTAAGATCGAGATCATTTCCTCCAGTACAGCCACATACTGCACCCCGCTTTCTGCCAGACTGCGGTCTGCCAGAAAGCTCTCAATGGACGCGGTGATCATCTGCCGCAGCACCGGCAGGGACACCGGGCGCATGACCCCCTCTGCCACAGCCTGTTCCAGCAGCGCCATGGTGGGTCCCCACCCGTTTTCCAATTGACTGCGCACCCGCGCCGCCACCACCGGGTATTTCTCGTCCAGCTCCTTCATCTGCCGCAGGTCCAGCGCAGCATATTCCGTCGGCATGGCAATGATGACCGCCCGCAGCTTCTCCTGCAAAGTACCGCTGCCTGCCAGAATTTCCTGCTTGCAGTGGTGGATCTCCGCAAAGGCGTGGTCTACCATGTCCAGCAGAAGGGCCTCCTTGGAGGGGTAAACGGTGTAGATGGTTTTTTTGCTGATATGCAGCGGCTCTGCCACCTGCTGCATGGTGAAATGCAGCCCCTGTTGACGGAATAACTGCATGGCCTGCGTGCGCACCAGCGCATCGAGCTTTTCATGCATGAGCGTCCTCCTTGTGGAAACTGTACTTGCTTTTCTGGTTTCCATTCTAGTGCGGAAACCGAGCTAAATCAAGCGGTTTCCGTATTTTCTGCGTTTTGGTGAAGAATCAGAGAAAAATTGCAGCAAAGTGACAATAAAAATATCCTCAAAGAACTTTTCGCCCTTTCTTTGAGGATCAGTATATAAAACGTGAATTCTCAACCTATAAAACTACATGAGGTGATTTTACTATAACGGAAAAATATACATTTCACAGAGAGGCGAACGCACCAACCGCGCCGCACGGCGGTGTTCCCTGCTTTTCGTACATCCTGATGCCTCCTTTGTATCAGAGTATACCATGGCGGCTGGACGGCTTCAACAAAATCTCGTGCAATTCTTATGCCACCCAGCTGCAGGCCAGCACCCAGGCCACCGGAAGCTCCCGCTGCCGCCTGCTGGGCGATTGTGAGCGCCAGCTGCTCAGCGATGCCGTGGCGGTCCCTCTGTTTGCCCAGCAGAAGCGCCTGCTGATTGCACCCGACATCCGGAACCTCATCTTTGCCCCCTTTGGCCCGGTGCTGAATCTGACCTATACCACAAAAAATGATGTAAAAGAGACGCTAAAAAGCCGCCGTCCGATACTTCTGGCAGGAGCATTTTGGACAACGACATTTTTTGTATAGGAGATTTTTCAGAGAGAAAAAACGTTGTTTTTATACACAAAACTCAGTTCTTTGCGGCCTGTGCCGCTTCAAAACCACAGAACTGTTTCCAGTCCCACGCAGTCATATCATGGGGACCCTCGCGCAGGGCATAGCCCACATCACCGGTGCAGCAGGCAGTCTGCGGTGCTGGATACTCAGTCTGGGTGCAGGGTGTCTTGCCCAGCGCAGCGTAGACACGCCCAGCCGAAATAACACTACGAAACTCCGCCTCCGGATCACTCCAATAGTCACGATTGCCAGAGGTTACAAACACCGGCCTAGGTGCCATAGCAGCCAGCAGCTCATCCTGGTCAAAGGGCATCTGCTCCACCGGCATCGCACTATATTTCAGAAAGTTCTTGCAGAACCAGCGGGGCATCATCTGGCACATGCTGCTGACCCGCTCGCCCAATTTGCCCTCGTTCAGGGCGGCACCGCAGCAGCCGGAATTGTTCACCAGAACGGTCTCAAAGCGCTGATCCTGCACCGCTGCCCACAGGGCGGCTTTTCCGGCACGGGAATGTCCTGCCACTGATATCCGGCTGGGGTCGATCTCCGGGCAGGTCAGCAGGGCGTCCAGCACCCGCCGAGCACCAAAGGCCCAGGCCGCCAGGCAGCCAAAGCCATCTGCCGGGCGTTCTCCCGCCCCATAAAACAGCGGATACAGTCCCTCCTGCTTCCAGCTATCCCCCTCATCGGGAGCCAAACTGGATGCATAGATAGCGGCAGCAGCATAGCCGTCGGCCAGCAGTTGGCGCACCGGCCAGTAGCCATTTTTCCACATCGCAAGTGATATCCAGTGTGTTTGGTTCCTTCGGAGCCATCATATCGTCGATCATAACGTTGAAATGATCTTCGTTTCCAATGAGCTCCCTCATCATACCCATAAACTTCTCCCGCATGGCCGGGTCAATGCCCTTCATCTGGTCGTGGACCACAGGATCATGACAGCTGATCTGAATCGCGCAGGGCACGGGTTCACTGGTCTTCTCAGGCAGCCAGAGTGCAAAAGGAAAGCTCATGCTCCGGCCCTTGTATTCCACCGTAACACAGCCTAATCTACCGTGCAGCCCGTCCTTCTCCAGTTCCTTTTCCCAGACAAAGCTGCTCGTCCAGCCCGCGGGGACCACGCCGTATTCCTCCTGTCCAAACAGCTTGACCAATGCTTCGCGCCGGGCAGGCCATGTCTCTGGGGTGAGTCGCGCGATATCTATATTTTTCATTGCATGAACCTCTTTTCTCAATTTTATGCCTCTTGCTGTTCCTCCGGAATATAACTGCGAAACACAGGAACCAACATCAGTGCGTTGACATAAGCAATGCCACCCGGGCCAAACAGCAGAAAAATACCTTCCAGTGATTCCACCCATTCTAGGTGAGCGTAAATCAGCCAAAATGGGATGAAATGCATGGCTGTCACAGCCACCACTGTCAGTGGGTGCTGGAGCAATAGCAGCAGGACATTGCGTATCAGTTGACGCAGAGTGCAGCGAAACTTTGCCAGCACCGGGAAAATCAGGCCTGCAATGGCTGCGTACAGCACCAGCACCATGATACACAATCCATGGAACACTGGACTGTTCCCCAGTCTACCTGCCAACAGGTTGAAATCCACCACCAACGCATAACCGATCACAAGTAGCAACAGGGTCACAGGAAGCGACGATCTGATAGTTTCCTTGAACGCATGGAAAAACATCGAAATAGTGCTGTTCCCTCTCTGACGCACTAGCTTCATTGCTGTGTAATACAGTGCCGAGGTCGAAGCGCCAATGGTGATGACCGGAAGACTGCACAGTAGCCACAAAAGGCTCAGTGCCACCAGATCAGAAACGCGCAGCAGCAACTGGAACAGCTTGCTGTCATAATCAAATAAACCACCCATGGGGGTCGCCTCCCTCTCTGCACCATGTCCTGCCCAGGTCTTGGGTCAGGTCTCCGTTTTCGGCATCCGCCACGAGAAATGGGGGCAGAACTCTCTCCAGTCCACTCCGGGGATCCCGTCCATCTGAGTCCAGGCATCCGGGGTCCGGCGCTGGATGTTCTTGTGGGGTTGCCTTTGCCATAGAACATTGTATCACAAAATAGCGATCACATGTATCCAGTCCAACTTCTGATATTCGTGGGGGCCGTCACGCATGGCAAGGGCGTTTTTCCCGGCAGCACCCAGGAACTGGTACACCTCGTCGGCAGCACGCCAGGTGAGCTGGCTGCCGTAAGGGTTGGCCCAGGTATCGCTGAGCCCCTCGGTGGTGATGACCGGCCGGGGAGCGATGCAGGCCCGAAGGAAATGCAGGTCAAAGGGCAGACGGTCTTCGTCCTGGGTCTTGCCAAGAACCTGGGACTGCAGCATCCCGGCTGCCTGCTGGAAATCCTCAAACAGCGGGGCGTTGCTCCGGGTGTAGGTAGCCACCCGCTTGCCGAACTCGCCAAAGTTGTCGCTCCACCAGAAGGGGTAACACATCCTCGATGCTTCCGGCGGTCTCGCAGATGCCGATCCCTTCGCCCATGCGGCCGCCTAGGTAGCGCAGGCAGCCAGCACCGCCGCAGCCGCTTCCGCTGGCAGCGCACAGGGCAAATCGCTCATCGTAGATGGCGGCGCACAGGGCTACTTTGCCGCCCCGGCTGTGGCCGGTGGCCACGATGCGGTCCCATATCGGCGTATTCCGTGGTGGCCAGGTAATCCACCACACGGCTCTGGGCCCCATGCCCACATGGGCAATGGCACCCCAAGTGTACCCGGGATAGGCCTTGGCCAGGGGGCCGTGAATGGCGTTGGCGTTGTCCTGGGCCAACTGCTCCTTCTCAAATTCGATGATGGCATAGCCGTGGTTCAGCACAGCGTCCTCTTCATCAGGGCTTCCATGGCGATCCTTGAACTGGTTCCAGGTGATGACCGGGACCTTGCCCTCCTTGGCGGGGCGGATCAGCTCACAGTCAAACTGGATGGCGTCCTCCGGCCCGCAGGTAATGTGTACAGTCTCGGCAATGGCACGACCATTGTAGACCTTACGGCTGAAGGTCACTTTACCGCGGGTATTGCCCGGCGGTGGTGGCATAGTGCCATAGAGGTAATGGGTCAGCATCGCCTTAAGGTATTCCCGCTGCTCCGGCCATTCCTCCCTAGTCTGAACACGGGTACCATCAGGTTTAAGGAAAGGATCCGGTAGCTCATGGATGGCTTTCAGCTCACTTTTGGAAGAAAAATCATATTTATTCATTATTCTTTCACGCCTCCAATCATAACTCCGGTAACAAAATAACGCTGGATGAAGGGATAGATGCAGAGGATGGGAGCTGTAGAGATGACGATGGTGGCATACTTGATGGTCTCGGCCAAAGCCACGGTGTTGGTACTGCCGCCAGAAGTGCTGATAATGTTGTCTGCACTGCTGGTCAGCAGGATCTCGCGCAGGAAGATCTGCAAAGGATACAGGTCAGCCGTGCGCAGGAAGATGGTTGCGCTCATCCAATCATTCCAGCGAGACACAGCGTAGAACAGCAGTACAACGGCAATCGTTGCCTGACTCAGCGGGATAACAATGCGGAATAAGCAGGTAAACTCACTGGCACCATCCAGCCGTGCCGCTTCGATCAAACTTTCCGGTACATTGGCAAAGGCTGTACGCATAACAATGAGGTTATAGGTGCTCAGGGCAGTGGGCAGCAGAATTGCCCAGACCGTATCAATCATGTGGAGCTGCTGTACCCACAGGTAAATGGCAATGATACCACCGCTGAAATACATAGTAAACATGATCATCAATGTTACCAAGCGCTTGCCCATCCAGCCCTTACGGCTCAAGGCGTAGGCCCCCAGGAAGGTCAGGAACATGCTGATGGCAGTACCGGCCACTACATAGAATAGAGTGTTGCGGTAGCCCACCAAAATGCGATCTGTAATGCAGTACTGGTAAGCCTCCAAGCTGAATTTCAAGGGTTTAAGCAGCAGGACAAAATCATGCCGCAGAAATTCATTGGCATCACTGAAGGAAGCACAGACAACATACCAAAACGGATACAGACAGGCCAAACCAATCAGAATCAACAGTGCCGTGTTTAGAATATCCAGCACCCAGTCAAGTCCAGTTTCTTTTCAACCATAGTGCGTTTTCCTCCTTACCACAGGCTCGTCTCGCTGACCTTGGCGCTGATTTTGTTCACCACCACTACCAGCAGGAAATTGACCAACGAGTTCACAAGGCTGACCGCCATACTGTAACTGTAATTGGATTCAATCAGGCCCTTTCGGTAGACAAAGGAACCGATGATATCCGCCGTTTCATAAATATTCTCATTGTACAGCAGAATGATCTTGTCGTAGCCCACACTCATGAACTGACCGATGCGCATGATGAACATGATAATAATGGTGGGCATCAGACAGGGGATGGTAATACTGAGGATGCGGCGGAAGCGACCCGCTCCGTCTACAGCAGCGGCATCGTAGAGTTCCTGATTGATGCCAGCCAGGGCGGCCAGATAGATGATGCTGTTCCAACCTATGGTCTGCCACAGTTCACTGACCACATAGATTGCACGGAACTTGGAGGGATCCATTAGCAGATTGGAGGCCATGCCCCCTGCTGCGAGCAGATTGCTGATCAGTCCGGTAGAGGAGACAAATTCCTTGATGATACCGCAGACCACAACCAGGGAAATGAAGTGCGGCAAATAACTCACAGTCTGAATCGCACTTTTCAATTTTTTCGAGCCGCAGTTCATTCAGCATCAGGGCAAACAGGATGGGAGCCGGGAAGCAGATAACGATAGTATAAAAGCTGATGTACAGGGTATTGCGCAAAACACGCCAAAAATATGGGCCGGTGAAGAACTGCTTGAAATTCGCCAAACCGACCCATGCGCTGCCCCAGATGCCTCGACCGGGGCGATAGTTGCGGAATGCGATCTGCAAGCCCTGTAGCGGCGCATAGTTAAAAAACAATATAGAATGCAAGCACCGGAATCAGCATCAGGTAAATGCCGCGATATTGATAAAAGTTCTTTTTGATCTTATCCCAGGTCAGCCGGGTATCGATTCCGTATTTCTCTGCCACAGCTTTTGCCTGACGGGACTGTTTGGACATAAGCGTTTTCCTCCGACTTCAAAAAATGCCGCAGGGCACCCCCGCCCTGCGGCACGGATCTCAAAGATCCAGATTTACTTTACGCGGGCATTGTAGCGGTCCAAAGCTTCCTGCTGGATATCCAGGCAGTTCTGCATCCCCATGCTGTAGACATTTTTGACATAATCATCAAAGTTATCCAGGCTCTCGGTACCAGTAATGAACTTTGCGGTCATCTCGCCCACATACGTGCCAATTTCGTTGAAAGCGCCGCTGTAAGTAGCCTGCTCAGAATCCAACAATGTGGTGGCAGGCAAACCATTGTAGTGCTTGCCGTTCTCGTAGCTCCAGGTATTCAAAGACGCAATATTCTGGTCGATTTCTCCTTCAGCAAGAGAATAATCGGTCTTGGAGACCAGACGCTGCCAGTGGTCTTCGGGGAAGGGACCGTTCAGCTGGCGATACATAGAGTGAGCAGTAGAAGGAGCCTTGCCTTCCTTGTTGTGTATGATAGCATCGGTGAACTGAGGCCAGCCATCGACCATCTCATAGCTCTCGCCTTCAATGCCCCAGTTCAAAAGCATGTTACCTTCTTCGCCCCAGCCATAGTCAAGCAGCTCCATCGCAGTCTTTACATCCTTGCAACTGCCGGTAATGGCACCCACAGAACCGGTGAACGGCTGGTTTGCCTGATGATACCAATTCTCAGTACCAGCCGTCTTGACCATTTCATGGACACCCACGGCAGAAAACGTATTATTGGGATCATCCTTAAGGATCTGGCTCTTCAGGTTGCCCAGACCAGTGGGCATCATCTCGATCCAAGCACCCACATCGCCCTGCAGGATTTTTGCCTGAACACTGGTACGATCCAGAACCATGTAGTCATTATCTAGTAAACCCTCGCTGTACAACTTGTTCAAGAAGGCCAGATAGTCCTTGTAGCCGTCCTTAACAGGGCCAAATTCGACCTTATTTTCCTCATTGATGCCGTAGCCGTAGGCTGCAGAGAAACCAGAAACAGGAACACAAACACCAAAACCTGCACTGATAGCAACGGACATCTGTTCAAACATCTGCACAAAACACATAGGATACTTCAGGCCAAGTTTTTCCTTAAATGCCTTCAGCACATTATACCAGTCATCGTAGGTCACCGGAACATCCATTCCCACCTGCTCGAGGTAATCAGTACGAATGACCAGACCGATGAAGCTTTCAGCAAAAGGTTCACGATCAAACACCCCCTGCCACTCCTTGCTACCCTCTGCAGTGGAGGTGTAGATAGCGGGGAACCCGTAGATATTGCCGCTGTCGGTGGTAATATCGGCCAACATATCCGGGTGCAACTCAAAGTAATGGGTCATATTGGGAGCATATTCTTCCATATAATCCTGCAGAGGAATGATTTTGCCATCTTCGATGGCTGCGTCAGCACCACCGGAGTAATTGGTAGCCCAGCTGTAATACATGATGTCTGGCATTTCGTTTCCTGCAACCACCAAGTTAAATTGCTCAGCAGCCTGACCACTGGCCGGATGCTGGAATTCTACGTTGATACCAGTGTTGGCCTCAATTGCCTTCCAGCAGTATAGGTCGCCCATGCTTTTGACATCGGCACCGGATGTATTTGCCAAGTCAATCCAGTAACTGACAGTACGGGGGCCGCTCTCGGCAGAGCTAGTTGATGTTGCAGTGGAAGCTGTGCTACTGCCAGAACTGCCGCAAGCAGTCAGCAGGGCGCCACCGGAGGTAGCGGCGCTTGCCTTCAGAAAATCGCGGCGAGAGAGTTTTTTTCATGTTGTTCTTCTCCTTTTCTTCGTATTTCTGAGGATTCGATTCGGCGCTCTCTCAAGCGCCCTTGATGGTTTATCATACTGTGATTTTGGAGCAAAATCCATCCTCAAAATTTTATATTCCGGCCGTTTCTATCCCTATTTTTCGTCAAGAATACAACAGCCTGTGTGCTTTTGCTATGCATGTTGCATTGTTTTATTGCAACATGCACAAAGTCCCGCCTTTTGTTAGAAAGGCAGGACTTTGCTGCTTTTTTCTGTAGAGATCAGTGTTTATTATAGTTGCCCGGGGTATCACCAGCATACTTTTTGAACAGGCGTATAAACGTGTTGGCACTTTCGTAACCCGCACGATCTGCCGCTTCGGCTACTGTAATTTGTTCCTCATCCATCAGCTTCTTAGCGTAATCAATACGCAGACTGTTCAGGTAGTTCAGCAGGTTGACTCCAGTTTGCTGCTTGAAGTACTTTGAGAGATAGGCCACACTCAGCCCCAGCAAATCGGCGGCACGGGAAACATTGAAATCGTGTTCGCAAAAGTGATCCTGCACACACTGTAAAATACGAGACAGCAGCTCGGGCTGATCAGTCTCTGCCGAGCTGGTATACTTTATCGCCACGGCACCGATCAGAGTATCCATCTGCTCCTCGGCTTCTGCATGGGTCATAGCTTTTTGCAGTGCACGGGAGGTGGCAACGATGGCCTGTTGCACCTCTGTTCCCTGTTCTCCAGACGGAACCGCGTTGAACATAGTCACCAACACATCGGTCAGGAGCATCCTCAGCAAAAACATATCCGGCGAACTGCTAAAATTGGTCTGCAACGTGTGGTGCAGAGCTCGGATAGCCTCCTCCGCATTGCCAGAAAAGGTCAGACGGGCAATCTCCGACCCCTGTGCCACTGTGATGCGCTGTGCAGGGCTCGGCGTGGGGGTTCCACTCCATTCCGGCTGCTCCTGTGCAATCTCACTTCGTTCACATAGCGAAAGGAATGCCGGGTGGATTTGTTTCCATCCACAGCGGACACTGCCCGCGAAGTAGTCCACGCCATTTTCCTTGAGATAAGCCTCCATCATGCCAAGGCTCTGGCGCAGGCTGGTTTCTTCCCTAGCAAACATACAAAGGGTCGGAACGCCGTGCGGTTGTACCGGCAGCAATGTCACCTTTTCGGTCAGCGGCTCAGAGAAATCCAAACCTTCATCCTTGAGCAACAGCAAAACGAACCACTCGCCCCAGCTGTCGATCCTGATCCAGGAAACAATGTCTCCAGAAAGTGCCGATACATCGATGTCGTGCTCCAACAGGTTCTGCATCAGCTCTTTTTGCAGGGAAACGCGCTGATTTTCTTGGAAAATCCGCATCCTTTCCAAATCTCTTCGGTATGCCTGGAATGCGCCATCGATTTGTTGGTATTCGTTTTGGTCTTCTACACAGTCCGACTTTGTCGGCAGGCTACGGGTCAGTTCCCGCAAGGGTTGATAATTCAACTGCACCATAGAAGCCGCTACAACGATGCCCACTGCCAAGAACACCATCAGAAACACCATCGACTGCTGCCAGACCCAACTACTCTTCCGGGTAATGGCAGAGACCGGCACCAACGTGATGAGGGTCCAGTTTTCTTCTTCCAGCTGCTTTTGCAGCAGGTAATAGCTTTTATTTCCCAGCTCCACATGGCTTTCCAGCCTTTTTTCTCCTGCCATCTGCATCAGCTGCCCTGCAAGCGCTGGATTTCCACTTTCGCACAGAAGCTGACCGCTGCTGTCCATCAGCAAAGTCGTTGTCCCCTCCATTGTCGCCTGTCCAGCAACGATTTCACCCAACGCCTGCGGGTCCAACACCTGAATGATGAGTGCTGTTGGGGAACGGCCTTGCGTTGGAATGCTGGTTACTGCCATGACCTGCGTCCTCCCGTTAGTGGAATCACTAATTACACGGAACAGAGACGAAGTCGTGCGCAGAGAATCAAATCGTTTTTCCACCTCTCCGCCTGGACCAAACAGAATTGCTGCCAGTGTTTCCTTCTCGTAGACAGTCTTGGAGGTCAGCGCTTTTTTCAAAATTTCTGAAATAAATATAGGTCTCACTCACCGCACTATGGGTACTTCCCGGAGCTGCCAACAGACTTTGAATGGTGTAGAATGTGTAATTATCAGACGGCATCGGCGTGGAGAGCAACGAAAAACTACGGATCACATTGTTGCACGCCAGATTGATGGCATCTGTTTTGATCTGAGACATACTGTTATTCAGCGCAGTTTCAATTTTCTCCTGCTGCTGAATCGTAATTTCTGTGTATTCGTCCAGCAAATTTTTTTCTGGCGGAAAGAGTCAGCGTAACACACATGGTTGCCATCAGGATCAGAAGAATTGAGAATTCAATGACCCATGTGTAGAGAACGCTTCGCTTTTTCATGCGGTTTCATCCTCTTTTCATTTCTTCGTATTCATTCATGTTATAGACATCTTCGCTGGTTTCAGGGCCATGCGTTCTGTGACGTATCGCATTCCTTTCTCCACACACAGACGTTGGCGCAGCTGCATCCGATCGATCTGTGCTCCGGCAAGTCCCCCGGGTTGCAGCACGGGCCGCGGCTTCCGTCTCCGCATCAGACACGGTCAGTCCCTCTTGACGGGCAACAGCCAAAAACACTGCCCGAAGTTTCATATCCTCTGCTGCATGTGCTCGGATGCTTGCATCCAGTTTCTCCCGCGTTTTGTGCAGGCGGCGCAGATGGCTTTCCAGTGAAATACCGCTCTTTTCCAGTCGATTTTCCAGCTGCCTCCACTGATATTCAGCTTCCAGCTCTACAGCAAGCTGCGGCAGCTCCACAATAGTCTCATCACTCAAGGCATGGAGCATCCGATGAGAAATGATCCGCCTGGCCTCCCCCGCCTCTTGCTCCAGAAAGCTATCTCGAATTATTGCACGAAGAGCTAACATATTTTCTTGTCCAAAGCTTTGAGCAAAGGTATCATTCAGCTCGGGCATTCTCTGGTGCACAATTTTTTTACACCCAGCCGGTGTATACCGCATTCTTTCCGGCCGCACGTTTATCCTCGTAGGTATAGGGCAACTGCACTCTGCATTGGAATCCGTCTCCTGCTTTTTTTTGCCTACAACGGCCTGCCAGACTCCTTCCGGCAACTCCTCACCTACAGCAAGATGGTATCTACCATCCCGGCCCATGCTTCCGGAAAATCGTGTTCCATCCTCCAGTTCCGCATCAAAATCAATCGTTACAAGATCTCCTGCGCGTGCCGGTTTGTCATCCTCCGATGTCTCCATCCTCGTCTGGGCCAAGGCTTGTAGCTGCTGTTCTATTTGCGCATCTGTTGGCTGTTTCAGACGATACTCGGCTGTGCGACCTTCCAGCTGTGGCAGTTCCATAGCGGGCAGCACACAGGTTCGAACCAAAACTCTGTTTTCTTCTCTTTTGAGAGTTGCACGCCCTAACAGCCAAATTTTTTCTATTCCTGCCTGACAGTCCACAAACTCCAGCACCTGCACTGTACTGGGTTCTTCCCTTGCGTCCAGCAAAACCACTGCATCCAATCGGCCTGCTGAATCCTGCACCCATTTTCGATCCTCATCCCATTCTCCTTCTGCTGCCAAGAACAGGTCTTCTTACTCTTTATCTTCTTTAATATACAAAATTTTGATTTTCTTCTCAATCCTCAATTTTTGCCTTCCAGGAAATGCAATCTTCATTTTTTGCCTCAAAAACTAGTTTCTGTTCTAAAAATAGTGCAAAAAATCGCGGTTTCTCGAAATAGAAACGAGACCGTTGTAAAAATAGCACTATAAAAAAATGCTATCTTTTCCCTGATTTGTATGCTGGTGGCTGCACTCGTGCTGCTTGCGCTCTTCTGGCTGATTGAAACAACCTGCTGTGTTTAGC
>ENA-OQES01000588-OQES01000588.1-human-gut-metagenome-genome-assembly--contig:-NODE-588-length-14961-cov-2.729877_pt1 | contig 14961 bp, 13 predicted proteins | sample MGYA00242798_ERZ504641 | MGnify/ENA primary metagenome ERZ504641 (study PRJEB26092, sample SAMD00036327) | human gut metagenome | host: Homo sapiens | study: EMG produced TPA metagenomics assembly of... | reverse complement strand
ATTGGTTATTGCGTATGTGTCTTCACTGGGCGCAGCAGTTTTTTTGCCGTATTGACAGGAAATGTTATTATTCCATATTTATCAATAGCATCTAGCGTGGGAGATTTGAAAGTCTTACCAGAAGTAGTGTTTAAATTGGATATTCCTCAAATTATGGGGGTAATGAGTGCACTTGTTTTTTCCTTATTGGTTGGTCTGGCGGCAACGTGGACAAGGGCAGTAACGGTTATAAACTTGTTGGATGAATTTCAGGAAATTGTTTTGAAAATAGTAACAAATACGGTTATTCCCGTTTTACCAGTTTTCATTGCTACAACATTTTGTACATTGGCTTATGAGGGAACAATTACAAAACAGTTGCCAGTATTCATTCAGGTTGTTGTGATCGTTATGGTAGGCCACTATATATGGCTGGCAATGCTTTACCTGATTGCCGGCGCTTATGCTGGAAGAAATCCATTGGAAGTTCTTAAACATTATGGCGCTGCTTATATTACGGCTGTTGGAACCATGTCATCAGCCGCTACTCTTGCCGTTGCTTTGAGATGCGCAAGAAAATCAAAGGTTTTAAGAAATGATATGATTTGATTTTGGTATTCCGCTGTTTGCCAATATTCATCTCTGTGGTTCTGTCCTCACAGAAGTATTCTTCTGTAATGGTGGTGTCTAAAATATTGTACGGAGATATTCCGGATATGAAAATGATGGTACTTTTCTGCATCCTGCTGGGGATTTTTGCAATAGGCGCTCCGGGAGTTCCCGGGGGGAACTGTAATGGCATCTTTAGGATTAATTACTGGGATTTTAGGATTTAACGAAACTGGTACAGCATTAATTCTTACCGCTTTTTGCACTACAGGATAGTTTTGGTACTGCCTGCAATATAACCGGGGATGGTGCGTTGACACTTATACTAACTGGATATGCGAATAGACATGGAATCTCAGTAAAAAACGGTAAAGAATTCTGATTGCTAAAAGGGTAGATTGTGGGGTGGAATATTCTTATAGATGAAATTATTTTAGATGTAAAAACTGCAAAAAAGATGGACCCTGCAGCGAAAAGCTATGCGGAAATACTTAATTTTTATAGTCACGGGGGGGGTCATTGCGCTGATTACTTATCGGATTGCACACTGGTTATATATAAGAAAACACTTTTTCTTGGCAAGATGGATTTCTCAGCACTCACGAAAGAGAACATGATTGAAATCCATTCAGGAGCTATTTTAGGACATGGCATTTTTATTGATCATGGAGCCGGCGTAGTAATTGGAGAAACTGCTGAAGTGGGCGATAATTGCCTGATCTATCAATGTGTCACATTAGGTGGAACAGGAAAGGATATAGGGAAACGGCATCCGACGTTGGGAAAGAATGTTATGGTTGGAGCCAGCGCACAGGTTTTGGGTCCTATTTATATTGGAGATAATTGCAAGGTTGCATCAAATGCCGTAGTGTTAATTCTGTACCTGCTGGTACTACAGAAGCGGGAATGCCTGCTAAATCAGTGGTAAAGAGAAAAAATGTAACCGCATGTGCTGTATGATGACAAGGAGATCAATAATGATGGAACGAACACAATCATTTTTTTGAAAAGAACCTAATTCTAATGATAAAATAAGGATTTTTGCTTCCCATATGCAGGAGGCGGAGCTTCAGCATATAGAAATTGGGGAACGTATTTACCAAATTATGTTGGGGTATATCCGATACAAATTCCTGGGAGAGAAAACCGTATTACTGAAAAAGCATTGACTGATATGTGTAAGCTTACTGACAAAATTGTAAGTGCAATACATCCGTATTTGGATACACCATATCTGGTATTTGGACATAGCTTAGGGGCAAAAATATCTTACGAAGTGTGTAATGAACTGAGAGAAAAGCAAGACAATGCGCCATGTCATTTGATTGTTTCGGGCAGCAGAGCGCCACATATTCCCGAACCGGAGCCATTACATCATTTACAGGATGTTGATTTCATTGAGGCGATGAAGAGATACTCAGGAATGAGTAAGGAATTTCTTGAAAACAGAGATTTGTTGAATTTATTTTTGCCGATTTTAGAGCTGATTTTATTTTGGACGAGACGTATTGCTTTACAAAGTATGAGAAATTTGATTTTCCGATAACTGCTCTATATGGAGATCAGGACCAGGATTCTGAAATAGATACGGTAGAGGCATGGAGTGAATATACAAATACGTCTTTTAATAAAAAAGTATTTCATGGAGAACACTTTTTATTAAAACATCAGAAAAGGAAGTATTGGCCTATATTAAGGACATTGTCTCGCGGTATGTTTAAATCAGAACGGGTTTTTGATGATAAATTTGTTGTTAAGCTATTTTGATGATGGTTACATATCAGACAGAATAGCGATTAAAGACAGTGAAATCCATGTATGGTTCCTAGATATTGGAAATTATGATGAATATCATATGAAAAGTCTGTTCGATATATTGACATTAGATGAAAAGCGAAAATGTCACATTATGTGCATGTGGCAGATCAGAAGCGCTTTCTAGTAGGGCATAGTATGCTGCGCATATTATTATCGCGGTATTTAGCGAGAGAGCCAGACGATATTATATTATTGAACAGTAAACATGGAAAACTATATATGCCGCAATCTAATGTATCTTTTAATATTTCTCATTCCGGGAACAGGGTTGCGCTTGCTTTTGTAAAAGAGAAAAATGATTGGTGTAGACATTGAACGGATGAATAGTTTTAGATGATTATTCGCAGATCGCTAAAAAAGTTTTTTTTTTCGCCACCAGAAAGTGAACGGATTTGTGCTCAAACAGATGCGGCGAAAGGTATGGAAAAATTTTATGAAATATGGACGGTAAAAGAAGCCTTTGTAAAAGCTCTTGGACATGGCTTGAGTAGATCGCTAAAATCTTTTGAAGTCTTAGAACAAGGGACTATAAATGACTATACAAATAACAGCAGATATAACTATTATACAAAGCAACTAAGTGATAATTATTTATGTTCTTTAGTTGTTGTGTGAAAGGAAGTGTAAAGAATATTAATGGATGGAAAAAAACGTCTATAAGAGTATGTATGAATGGCTGAATATGTGGGCTGAACAATATGGAAGCCATGAAGCACTGTGTGATAATAAAGGCAGTTATTCCTATGAATCTCATTAATACCAGCGTTAAAAAAACTTATCTATCGGGTTTGCAGATATGGGATTGCGAAAAAGCGACAAAGTAATTCTGCAGTTGGATAATTGTAATGAGTTTGTTATTGTGTGATTTTGCGTTAATGTCAATGGGTGTAATTCCTATTCTGGCAGTTCCAGGACTCAGAGTGAACGATTTGGATATAATAGCCAAAAAAGCAAACCCAGTTATGTATATCAGACCGGATGAATATATGGGTTTTATTTATGCTGAAACGGGAAGAAAATTGCAGATAATGAATCCAAGCATCAAATATGTTTTGGGAACAAGCGACATCAATAAAATGATGGAGCAATCAAATAACAGTGCAGTAGAAATTGAACAACCCAAAGCGGAAGATATTGGTTTGATTTTACTGTCAGGTGGAACTACTAATATACCCAAACTGATTCCTGTTACACATTATGCTTTTGCTTATCATGCAAGCGAAGCTGGTAAAACGTGCCGGTTTAATAGAGAGACTATCTATATGGCAGTTATGCCAGTAGAGCATAAATTAACGTTGTTTAGTCCGGGCATTATGGGAACATTATTCTGCGGTGGTAAGGTTGTTATGTGTTCTGACAGTAGTTGTGAAACAGCCTTCTCGCTTATCGAGGAAGAACAAGTAAACGTGGTCAGCTTAGTCCCTTCGGTAGCCAAAATGTGGGTGGAAGATTTGGAATGGGATGATTCTTATGATTTTTCTTCGCTTAAATATTGTATGTTGGGTGGGGCAAAGCTTGAAGAGACAGACGCTCGCAAAATAATGGATTCATTGAACTGCGATATTATTCAGGGATATGGGATGTCAGAGGGATTTTTGAGTTTAAGCACATGGAAAGATTCCGTTTATGAACGTATTAACTATCAAGGCAAGCCTATGTCAGATGAGGATCAAGTGATTATTGTAGATGATGATGGAAAAGAACAACCCTATGGAATCGAGGGGGAAATTCTTGTTAAAGGACCATATTTATTCTCTGGCTATTATGAAATGGATAGTTCTGAATGCTTTAATGCGGATGGATTCTATCATACTGGAGACTTGGGATACATTACTGCTGATGGATATATAAAAATCACAGGCAGAAAGAGTGACCAAATCAATCGGATGGGTGAAAAAATAATGCCTTCGGAAATCGAGAGCTATTTGGCTGAACACGAGAAAATTATGGAAGTGGTAGTAATGGGGATACCTGACACTATATTGGGTGAAAGAAGCTGTGCATTTTTAAGAATGGCTAAGGGTAATGTGAAACCGGAAGAACTGAGGGAACATTTGAGCAAAAAATGGAGTTGCTCAATATAAAGTACCGGATCAGATGATTCTTTTAGATGAGTTTCCCCATACTGCAACCGGGAAGATAAATAAAAGAATGCTACTTACAATGGCAAATAAATAAAGGAGATACAATGATGAACAATGAAGCAACTCATGTAAAAACTCAGGAGGATTACTCCAAATTTAGTTCAATTGTAAATGAGCTTTTTGCAGGAACAAATGAATGAAGATTTTATGGCAAAAAAATCTGCTTGAAGCGGGAGTAACATCTCTGCAGATGATGAGAATTTCAAATGCACTCAGAAAGCATGGGTATAAGATTTCGTTTGCAAAAATGATTTCGGACCCTTATGTAAAACATTGGTGGGATAACGCAGATATAAATGTGAAAAGAAAATCTGTTCCACCATTGGAAACATCCAATAATAGTCCTAAACAGTTCCCTTTGACAGATGTTCAATATGCATACTGGGTTGGACGGAAAGAAGGCCAGGTTCTTGGGGGAAATGCTTGTCATGCGTATTTTGAGTTTGATCCAGACACGGTAAATTTGGAGAGACTACAGGAAGCATGGGAAGAACTGCAGGCGCGGCATCCTATGTTAAGGGCGAAGTTCAATAACAATGGTACGCAGGAGATTATGGAAAAACCATATTCGGCAAAATTACAAATCTATGATTTTAGAAAATCAGATGATTTTGAACATGATTTGTTGGCCGTTCGGGAAAAACTTTCTCATCGGAAGCTGGATATTGCTAATGGACAAGTAGCTGAATTGGGAATCAGCCTTCTTCCAGAGGACAAATTAAGAATGCATTTTGACATTGATCTGCTTGTAGCCGATATGCAAAGCTTACAGATTATTTTTAGGGATTTAGCCGCGATCTACAATTCAGAATACAGACCAGCAATACCTGAAAATTGGGATTTTGGTATTTACCTGGAAAATGAAAAAAACAATAAAATAAATGATTATCGTAAAGCTGAAAAATATTGGAAAAGTGAAATAGAATCATTACCTTTAGGACCAGCTTTGACGTTAAGAACACAACCGGAAACGATTGCTGCTCCTAAGTTTAGCAGAAGAAAATATCTGTTGGAGCATAAAAAATGGGAAAAGTTAAAATCTTTAGCAGCGCAATATTGTACAACACCGGCAATGGTGTTATTGACATTGTATGCAGCGGTGCTTGATAGATGGAGTACAAATCAGTCTTTCCTTATTAACATGCCGTTGTTTGACAGAAACACGGAAATTGAAAATATTGATAACGTGATTGCTGATTTTACCAATGTTTTACTGTTCCATGCTGATTGTAAGGAAAACTGTACATTTTATGAACAGTTGCAAAAGGTGCAGAACCAGTTCCGGGAGTCTGTTGATAATTCAGAGTATTCAGGGGTACAGGTAGTAAGAGAATTATCAAAACTTCATCCCGGAGAAAAATGTATTGCACCGGTTGTATTTTCATGTAATTATGGTACTCCATTTGTTGACGACAAATTTGAGAAAACTTTTGGCAGCCTGAACTATATGGTTTCTCAAACACCGCAGGTATGGATTGATTTTCAGATTTTTGAAATAAATAATGGTCTGAACCTTTCGTGGGATGCTGTAGATGAACTTTTCCCGGACGGAATGTTAGATAAGATGTTTGCAGCATTTGTGGCCATGTTAAATGAGTTGGTATCCGTTAAAGATTGGAATAAATATGTGGAACTATTGCCAGATTTAGCCCAAGAGCGCGGAATAGATAATATTACAGAATATTATGGCAATGGGCAACTATTACATTCTGCTTTCTTTGTTAATGCAGTAAAAAAGAAAAATCAAATTGCGATTATTGATGAAAATGACGGTAGAAACTATACATATGAAGAGGTAGCCAATAAAGCGAAAAGAGTTTCTTCCTATTTAAAAGAGCAGGGTGTTGCGCCGGGGGACTTACTTGCTGTCTCATTGTCTAGAGGTATAAATCAGATTATTTCTATTTTGGGTATTTTGGCTGCAGGAGCTGGATATATACCTATCAATGTTAATCAGCCTTTGAGCAGACGGGAAAGGATTTATAGTAAGTCAGATATAAAGTTTGCTATTACAGATACAAGACTGAAAAAGGAACTGGAGTGGCCAGAAACTGTTACGGTGTTGGATGTTATGGAGGCAGATGCATATGAACCGCTAAATACTATTGAAAATTATCCGGATAGTAATACTGCTTATGTAATTTTTACTTCTGGCTCTACAGGAGAACCTAAAGGAGTGGAAATTGCTCACTTTGCTGCTGTCAATACAATTGAGACAATTAATAAACAGTACAGGGTATCTGCTGACGATAAAATCATTGCTGTTTCATCCTATGATTTTGACTTATCAGTATATGACATTTTTGGAATCTTGAGTGCGGGTGGTACATTGATTTTAATTAAAGACAGTAATAGTAGAGATGCAGAAGTATGGTTGGATATTGCTGAGCGCCATAGTGTGACATTGTGGAATTCTGTTCCGACTTTATTGAATATGCTGTTAATCGTAGCGGAAGGAAAGGGAAAAGAAATTCCTTCATTAAGATTGGCTATGCTTTCTGGTGACTGGATTGGCATGGATATTCCAGAAAGATTAAATCACGTTGCAAAAAATTCTCATCTTTTATCTATGGGTGGAGCCACGGAAGCTTCAATTTGGTCCAATTTTTTTGATGTAGAATTGCCAGTACCAGAGGAATGGAGTTCTATACCATATGGAAAACCGTTGAAAAAGTCAGTATTACAGAGTAGTGGATTCAAAAGGAAGAGATTGCCCAACATGGGTACCAGGAGAATTATGGATTGGAGGTACCGGTGTAGCAAAAGGATATATCGGGGACTCCGAAATTACAGATAAAAGTTTCGTTAATTGGAATGAAAATCGCTGGTATAAGACTGGAGATCTTGGGCGTTATTGGGCTGATGGAAATATTGAATTTCTTGGAAGAAAGATTTTCAGGTAAAAATTTGCGTGGACACAGGATTGAATTGGGAGAAATTGAAGCTGCGATGAATAAATACCCTGGTGTTAAGAAATCGGTAGCAGCAGCTGTTGGTGATGTTCAGGGGAATAAATACTTGGCAGGATATATTATTCCAGAAAATCGGGTACCCGGAAAGCTTTTTTGATGTCAATAAAGTGTCGGATACTGATTTGATGTATAAATGGGATAGACTTTGGGCTGATTTAAAAGAAGGTGTGGCAGAAGTAACTGCAGAAAATAACGTGCAGGAATATTTGACACTTGCAAACTGCCTTGATGAAGTCAGCAGAGAGTATATGTATTCTCTTATGCGTACATTAGGTATTTGGGTGGAACCTGGAACAAAATATAAACTTTCGGCGCTGCTTATGAGTGCGGGAATAGATTTATCCTATCAGGAGTTAATTCAGCAATGGGTAAATGAATTGGTAAAAAGTTGGGCGAATACTCGCGGAAGAAGATTATTTTGTAAATTGTTCTAGTCCAAAAGAAATGGATAGAGTTGCGTTTATTGAAAAAATATCCGGAGTGGAAACATGAAATCGACGATGCGTTGAAGTATTTAGAACAGGTTCAAAAAAGTACTGCCATGCGATTATGACAGGAAATATGGATACGCCACAGCTTCTTGCAAAAGAAGATTATATATCTCCAGATGCCTATATGGCAACACTGCCTGGAGCTATTGAATGCAAGCGGACAATAAAAATTATATTGTCCTTTCAGAAAAAGGAGGGTACTGCTGGTCAGACCGTTAGAATTATGGAATTAGGTGCAAGAAATTTGGGGCTGACTTCGGAATTATTGGATTGTATGGATGGTATAGAATATGAATATGTGTGTACAGACGCATCTTCTTATTATCTTAACCAAGCAAAAGGAAAAAATTCCAAAAAATAATTTCCAGAGTACATTATGAGAATCTGGATATAAATTCAGCTCCTAATACACAAGGACTTGCAATGCATTATTTTGATGTAGTTCTTGCAGTAAGTACATTGCATCGTTGCAGAGATATTAAAGCATCCTTAAAATATGCAGGCGAATATCTGCGAGCAGGCGGATTGTTAATTCTTCTTGAAACTACAGAGAATACAATTTTACAACATGTAAGTACCGGAATATTAGAAAAAGGTTTTTCAACTGTTACAGATGAGAGGAAAGGCACTGGAAAACCATTATTAACAAAAGACCAATGGAGTGATGCGGTTCTTAAATGCGGATTTGCAAAGGTTAATACAGCCCCAAATGATCAGCTTGATTTACCGATTTATAATCAGGGAGTTATTGTAGCGTTGGCTCAACCAGAAACATATGCTTTTAATTCTACAAAATTGAAAGCATATTTAGAGAACATGATCCCATCGTATATGATTCCTACAGCATTTATGGAAATAGATAAATTTCCATTATCTGCAAATGGTAAAGTTGATAGAAAGGCCCTCCCTGTTCCAGTCGGTGAGACGAGAGAAAATGCAAAGGATCAATTTCAGGAACCGGAAACTGCTGTAGAAAAAGAATTGGCTGCAATTTGGAAAACAGTATTACATACTGAAAATATTAGCAGGAATGACAATTACTTTGAATTGGGAGGAGACTCTCTTCTTGCTACGCAGTTAAATGCAGAAATTTAACAAAAATGTTCAACATTAACTTATCGCTGGAAAAGATTTTCTCAAATCCAATTTTTGCAGAACAGGCAATAAGTATTGCATCCATGTTAGAAGATTGTGAAGTAAAAAATATGAATGCAGAAAAACTTGAAATAGTTTCTCCGAAACCAAAGGAATGGGGAGAACCGTTCCCATTGACGGATGTTCAGCAGTCATACTGGCTGGGAAGAAACGGTGGATTTGCTTTAGGAGATGTATCAACGCATTGCTATTTTGAAATGGATTGTGGTGGATTAGATACGGATTTGGCGGAAGAAAAATGGAGAAGATTGATTTTGCGCCATGGAATGATGCGAGCAGTATTTTTGAATGACGGTCAGAATCAGAAAATATTGAGTAATGTTCCAGAGTATGAAATAAAAGTATATGATTTGGCCTCACAGGAAGAGACTGTAGACGAGAAACTCGAATCAATCAGGAAAGAGATGGCATATCAGATTTTTGATACTTCTAAGTGGCCGTTATTTGATGTAAGATTTTCAAAACTTCCGGGAGGAAATGTACGCTTACATATTAGTTTTGACAACATTATTTTTGATGGCTGGAGTATGTTCCTGATTTTACGGGAATGGAAAATGTTATATGACAATCCGGAAAAGGAAGTTGAACCGCTTGATTTATCTTTTAGAGATTATGTTCTGGCATATGAAGATATTAAGAAAACTGAGTTTTATAAGAGAGATGAAGAATATTGGCAGAAGAGACTTCCAGATATTTTCCCGGCTCCCGAATTGCCAGTTATAAAAGAAAATGGGAATACGGCAGTACAGAAATTTATTCGTTATGAGTCAAAATTGACTGGTAGCCAATGGTCAGCGATTAAAAATATGGCTTCTCAGAATGGCCTGACAGCCTCCGGAGTATTGATGACAGCTTATGCCGAAGTGCTTGGAAGATGGAGCAAATCTCAAAAATTTACAATTAATTTGACGAGATTTAATCGGTTGCCTATTCATAATCAAATCATGGATGTGGTTGGAGACTTTACTTCGCTTACATTGTTATCAATAGATAATACAGCAGGGAAATCATTCTTAGAACGGTGTAAGAATCTGCAGCAACAGCTATGGTCTGATCTGGCACATCCATATTACAGTGGCGTGGAGTTGGAACGGGAAATTAGCAAAAAGCAGGAAATACGCAACGCGGCCATCATGCCTATCGTATTTACAAGCGGGCTTGGAATTAAACAGGGTGGCAGCAATGAACAAGAAGAATATTTTGGCGAAATGGTTTATGGCCTTTCACAAACACCACAGGTATGGATTGACCATCAGGTAACAGAACAAAATGAGCGCCTTGTTTTGACTTGGGATGCCGTACAGGATATTTTCCCGGCAGGTGTGTTAGATGAAATGTTTGCGGCATATATTTCACTTTTAGAAGTGCTTTCTACAGAACAGGAAGCATGGAATCGTGAATCAAATTCTCTTGTTCAAATTCCAAATATGGAAAATAGGGAATTGGCAAATTCCGTAAATGGTAAGATTCCGGATGAAACATTAATCTCTTTAGTTGAAAAAAGCATGAAAGAGAATCCAGAGCGGATTGCGATTATTAATAATGAAAGAAAATTATCCTATGGTGAACTGGAACGGTATTCTACCGGGATCGGACATATTTTACAGCGTGAAAATGTGGAAAGAAACTCTTTGGTGGCTATTGTGATGGAAAAAGGCTGGGAACAAATTGTAGCGGCAATCTCCATATTAAAGGCAGGAGCAGCATACTTACCAATTGATCCTTCATTCCCGGAGGAAAGAGTACATCTTCTTTTGAAAAATGCATCTGTCAAGGTAGTATTGACACAGGGAAAAAGTAAACAGAGAGGTAAACTGGCCGGAAGATACAACAATAATCTGTGTTGATGGTGTGGATGTAGAGAGCATAGATACTACAGATTTTGAGAGTATTGCAACGAGTAATGATTTGGCTTATGTAATTTATACATCAGGTTCAACAGGAATGCCGAAAGGTGTAATGATCGAACATCGGGCTGCCGTTAATACAATTATAGATGTAAATGAACGCTTCGCAGTTGGGAAGGATGATAAATGTATTGCACTATCAAATCTGAATTTTGATTTGTCAGTCTATGATATTTTTGGACTTTTGATTGCAGGAGGTACAGTGGTAATTCCTGATGCAAAACAGGTAAAAGAACCGCAGCACTGGTTGGAAATCATGCAGGAAAATAAAATCACTGTTTGGAACAGCGTACCGGCATTCATGCAGATGTTCATGGAATTTCTTTCAACAAAACCGGATACAAAATTACCATTGCGGGTAGTTATTATGAGCGGAGACTGGATTCCTATGGAATTGCCAGAAATGATAAAAATGCATTCAGAATCTGTAAGAATGATAAGTATGGGTGGAGCAACTGAAGCATCTATTTGGTCTAATTACTATGAAGTTGAATCCGTAAAGGATGGTTGGACAAGTATTCCTTATGGAAAGCCATTAACTAATCAGAAATTTTGATGTTCTGGATCAGGAAATGAATGACTGCCCGAACTGGGTGGCAGGCAGATTGTTTATTGCCGGCGAAGGATTGGCTCGTGGTTATTGGAAGGACCGTAAAAGAACGGAGGAAAGATTCATCAATCATCCAGTTACTCATGAGAGATTGTATTATACCGGTGATTTAGGACGTTACTGGCCTGATGGAAACATTGAATTCTTAGGAAGAGAAGACACTCAAGTTAAGGTTAGAGGACATCGTATTGAACTGGGAGAAGCAGAAAATGTTTATTAACACATGAGCTTATCAAGAGTGCTGTTGTGGTTGTAGAAGAAGATAAAAGCGGATTGGCAGCGGCAGTTGTTTTGAATGAGGATTCTGATTGTTGCGATAATAAGAACGTGGAAAAGATTCTTCACGAATACTTAGGCAAGAAACTTCCTGAATATATGGTTCCGGGAAAAATACTTGTGATGGAGCAGTTGCCTTTGAGTGTTAATGGTAAGGTTGATAGAAAAGCTTTAAGAAAAATTCTTGGAGGCTATCAGGGACAGATCTCGGAAGAAAAGAAAAAGGAAGCACCGCAGGGAGAATTAGAAGTGAAGATTGCTGCTATATGGGAAAGAGTTTTAGGAACTAAGGAAATTTCACGAGATGATGATTTCTTTATGTGCGGGGGAGATTCTTTGAAGGCAGTGAAGATTATTTCTGAATTAAATGCGACAGAAGGCCTGCCGAATGACTTGGCTATTCAAACGTTATTTGCGTTACCAACTGTTGCACTTCTCGCAGAACAGATTGAAAAGTTGGTTTCTTTATTAGACGTAGAAGAAAATACAGAATACGAAGAAGGAGTTTATAATGATGGAGGATTAATTAAAGCATATGAAGACCGGGTGTGAAATTCTGGTTGAAAATGGTCAGTTAAAATTTAAAGCGCCGTCAGGAACATTAAATGCTGAAGATAAAGTAAAACTGCGAAATGTGAAAGAAAAATTGATTGAATATTATGAGAGAAAGGATAAGTCCGCGCTCAAAGCGGACTTATCCAAACGATATGAACCGTTTCCTCTTACAGGTATTCAGTCTGCCTATTTACTTGGCAGAAATCATAATTATGAATATGGCGGTGTTGGATGCCATGCATATTTTGAATTGTCAATGCCTCATATGGATGCAGAAAGGTTGGAGAGTGCTTGGCATAAAGTGATTATGCGGCATGATATGTTACGTGCTGTTTTTCTTCAAAATGGTACACAGAAGATTTTGGAGCATGTTGACTTGCCGAAACTTACCTATTTTAATATGAAGGAAGCTGGAGCCGAAACTACGGATTCAAAACTTAATGAAATCAGGGCTGAGTTGGCGCATAAGCAGTATCAGGCGGACTGTTGGCCACTTTTTGATCTGTATCTGACAGACACGATTGATAAGAGTATTCTTCATTTTTCTATTGATATGCTGTTATCTGATTTTATTAGTATGAAGACTATATTGAATGATTTGGATGCATTCTATTACGAAGATGGAAAAAATCTGAAACCTCTGCAGGTATCATTCAGGGATGTACTGGTATATCAAAAAGAACATGAAAATGATGAAGAAGTGCGTACGAAAAAAGATCGGGATTGTGAGTATTGGAAAAAGCGGTTGCAGAACTTCCCAGATGCACCGGAACTGCCGATTTTACCAGAATCGAAATGTGAAAAAGTTACTTTTACACAATACAGACATTTCATTACGCCGGAAAATTGGAGCAAATTATGTGAAAAGGCGAGAATGCAGAGGCTTACTCCCTCGGGAGTAGTTTTATCCGCATATGCAGAGATTATTGGACGTTGGTCAAAAAGAAAAGATTTCTGTATAGACATTACCATATTAAACAGACCGTCAATACATTCTCAAATTAATGAAATCGTGGGAGACTTTACTGAGGTAGATATTTTGGAAATCAGTCCCGAATATCCAAGTAATTTTGTTGAAAGGACACGCTAAAAATTCAAAATCAGTTATGGGAAGATCTTAGTCACAGCGCATTTACCGGTATTGATGTATTGCGGGAAATTAACAGGCAAAGCGAAAAGAAAGCTATTATTCCGGTTGTATACACAAGCACAGTGGGAGCGGCTGATTCCGAACAGCAGGAAAACTGGGAGTTTATGAGAAATTCCCGTATTACTTATAAAATAAGTCAAACGCCTCAAGTATGGATAGACTGTCAGGTGTCAGAAGATAATGGTGGAGTTTTAATCAATTGGGATGTAAGGGATGGTGTATTTCCTGAAGGATTTGTTAATGATGCTTTCGAAGCTTTTTCCCTGCTTATTGAACGGTTATGTACAAATTTGAAGGTATGGGAACAGGTACATCCGGTAGAATTACCTTTGAAGACCGGAAAAGTAAGAAAATCCGTAAATAAAACAGAAAAAGACCTGCCTGATAAAATGCTTCATGAGGGATTTTACAACTGTTTACAGAATTGTCCGGATGAGATTGCGTTGATTGCAGCCGAGGGAACATTTTCTTATAAAGAATTAGGATCATATGTTGCCGGAATTCAAAATGAACTGTGTAAGTCTGGATTCCGTAAAGGGGATTTTGTTGCAATATCTGCTGATAAAGGGATGTGGCAGATTGCAGCAGTATTGGCTGTTTTATTTTCTGGAGGAGTCTATTTACCCTTTGATGTGTCACAGCCAATTGCAAGGCAGAATAAAATTTTGGAAAAGTCCGGAACAAAATATTTGATTACGAATAAAAGTATCAATCGCTTGAGTGGAAAGAGCACATTGTCGTTTTGGCAGCAGAAGATATTAACAGAACGGAACAAGCACTTACTATAGTTGAAATTCCATTGGAAAATCCGGCCTATATTATACATACATCAGGGACCACCGGTGACCCCAAGGGGGTTGTCATTAGTCATAAAGCAGCAGTTAATACAATTGAGGATATTAATTCCAGATTTGATATTAACAGTGCTGACAGAATGTTTGGTTTGGCCAATTTAGCATTTGATCTTTCTGTTTATGACATTTTTGGTGCATTTAATGCGGGAGCAGCGTTGGTACTTCCTGATCCTGAAAAGCAAAAAGATCCATATTACTGGGTTGAAACTATTCAAAAAGAATGAAATTACTGTATGGAACTCGGTTCCGGCTCAAATGCAGATGTTAGTCTCTGTATTGGAAAGCAGAGGTGTTTCAGGCGATTTCCCATTAAAGGTGGTTCTGTTATCAGGAGACTGGATTCCTGTAACCCTTCCGGATCAGATTCATACATCTTGTAAAAAAGCTAAAGTTGTTAGTCTGGGTGGTGCTACAGAAGCTGCAATTTGGTCAATTTATCAT
>ENA-OQES01000587-OQES01000587.1-human-gut-metagenome-genome-assembly--contig:-NODE-587-length-14999-cov-4.671261_pt1 | contig 14999 bp, 16 predicted proteins | sample MGYA00242798_ERZ504641 | MGnify/ENA primary metagenome ERZ504641 (study PRJEB26092, sample SAMD00036327) | human gut metagenome | host: Homo sapiens | study: EMG produced TPA metagenomics assembly of... | reverse complement strand
GGTTTGAAACAAGAAGTGCGGTATTCAGTGCGGGACTTCGTGATATGGATGCGATCCTTGGAAGAGATGACAGACTGGTTGCAAAACTTGCAGATGCGGCAGAAAAGCTGGATGTGGCATTTGCAGCAGTGATCGGGACTCCGGTTCCCGCAGTGATCGGGACGGATTACCGGGCGCTGGAGCGGATGCTGTCTAAGAAGACGGATCTTTCGGTCCTGACGGTGAATACGGATGGAATGGAATTGTATGACAAGGGAGAAGAAAAGGCATATCTTGCATTGTTCGAGAAATTCAGTGACAAGAACGAAGAGTCTGAGGATATGAATGATAAAGACAGACCACGTATCGGGATTATCGGCATGACTCCGCAGGATGTCAGTGACCTGAAGGCAGCAGATAAGATCCGGAAAGTATATGCAGACCAGGGAATGCGTGCCATCTGCTATGGCATGGGAGACGGACTGGATGAAGTGAGAAATGCTTCTCTGGCAGCGAAGAATGTGGTCGTATCTCCGGCAGCATTAAAAGCAGCGCAGTATCTGCAAAAGAAGTTCGGAACACCATATGAGATTGCCTATCCACTGGCATCAGAACTTGTGCCGGAAGTGAATTATCAAGGAAAGAAGATCCTGATCATACAGCAGCAGGTGATTGCAAATGCAGTGCGTAAGGAGATCGAAAAACGAACCGGGGAAAAAGAAGCAATCACAACAGCGACATGGTTCATGCGGAAAGAGGAGATTTTAACGGATCTGAATGTTGATGCCGTAGATGATATTAGTCTGAAAGAAGAGAATGATTTCATTTCGCTGGTGGAAAAAGAAGGATATGATGTGATCTTTGCAGATCCGTGTATGGAGCGGATGATTCCGGGATTTGAAGGGGTATTTATTCCGCTGACGCATTTTGCAGTGTCAGGAAAGCTTAACGTGTAAGCAGGATATATGGGGAACTTATATATTTTAGACATGGGGGGAAGAAACGGATGATAACAAAGAAAATCCGTGTCTACGGAATTGTGCAGGGCGTCGGCTTCAGACCGACTGTGAGCCGTCATGCAGCGGCTGCCGGAATCACCGGAAGTGTGTGTAACAAAGGTCCCTATGTGGAAATCTTTGCACAGGGAGAGGAAAAATGTGTAAAAGATTTTCTGGAGAGACTGGAAAAGCAGCCGCCGAAGAGAGCTGCCATATTGAAGATCAATACAGAAGATGTAAAAGAGGAAGAATACGGGAAATTTAATGATTTTCAGATCATAGAAAGTGAGAAGACAAAAGGGGAGATCTTCGTCTCGCCGGATATTGCAATCTGCGAAGAATGCAAGAAAGAAATGTACGATCCGAAAGACCGGCGTTATCTGCACCCATTTATCAACTGCACCTGCTGCGGTCCCAGACTTACGATCCTGGATGCGCTTCCATATGACCGGGAACGGACCAGCATGAAGGAATTCCCGATGTGTCCGGACTGTGCTTCGGAGTATGAGAATCCGGCGACCAGACGTTATGATGCACAGCCGGTATGCTGCAACGATTGTGGCCCGGAAGTGTATCTGACCGGCAGGGAAGAACGGGGAAGAGCTGCGATCATTGCCACAAGAAAAATGATCCATGATGGCGGGATCGTGGCAATCAAGGGAATCGGCGGATTCCATCTCTGCTGCGATGCGACGAATGAAGAAGCAGTACAGAGGTTACGGACATTAAAGAACCGGCCGGCGAAACCATTTGCTGTGATGGCAAGAGATGTAGAAGCAGTAAAGCGGGAATGTCTGGTAAATGAAGTACAGAAGGAGATTCTGGATGGACATCAGAAGCCGATTCTGTTACTTGAAAAACGGAAAAAAGTATAGGAAAAAATTACAGAGCACGTAGCGGAAAATATGATGGAAACAGACGAAAACAGTGCAAGAATTTGTGAATCTGTCGCTCCGGGGAATCCGAAAGTCGGTGTCATGCTTCCATACGCTCCGGTACAGATGCTGTTATTCCAATATGACGACGGAATCCAGATGCCAGATTTTCTGGTGATGACAAGCGGCAATATATCCGGCGCACCGATCTGCCGGGATGATAAAGAAGCAGTGGAGGAACTGTCGCATCTGTGTGATCTGATCCTTTCTCATGACCGGAAGATCCGGATCCGGGCGGACGATTCAGTGATGGATTTTATAATGGGGGAGCCTTATATGATCCGGCGCTCCAGAGGCTATGCGCCGCTTCCGACGATGGTGACGATGCCGTGGAAAGGACAGGTGCTGGCCGCAGGCGGAGAACTTAAGAATACATTCTGTATCGGAGTGGATGGACGTTTCTATCTGTCCCCGTATGTAGGGGATCTGGAAGATCTCCGTACTGTAAAAGCGTTGCAAGAGACGATCCACAGATTCGAGACACTTCTGGAGGTAGAACCGGAAGTTGCAGCATGTGATCTGCATCCAAAATACAACTCGACAGTTGTTGCAGAAGAACTGGGACTTCCCGTCGTAAAGATCCAGCATCATTATGCACATATTTTATCCTGTATGGCAGAAAATGACCGGAAAGAGCAGGTGATCGGCGTTGCATTCGACGGAACCGGATATGGTACAGACGGAACCATCTGGGGAGGAGAACTTCTGCTTGCAGATTATCACGGATTTGAACGGATGGGAAGTATCGAACCATTTCTTCAGATCGGAGGCGATATTTCTGCTAAAGAGGGATGGCGAATTGCAGTTTCACTGATCTATCAGCAGACACAGGATAAAGAGCAGACAATGGAGATTGTAAAGAAGCTTAACCTGTGCAGTGAACCGGAATGCAAAGTGATCCTTGCCATGGCGGACAGGAAAATGAATGCTGTGACATCGACCAGTGCGGGACGTCTGTTCGATGCAGTCAGTGCAATCCTCGGAATCCGGACGAAGTCTACGTTCGAAGGGGAGGCTTCGATGGCACTTGAATTTGCCGCAGAAGCTTATGAGGAAGAGCTGTGGGAAATTGATGAGCCGGCAGATGGTGAAAGCGATCCGAATGAAGAAAAGAAAGAGCCGGAAGAAAGGCTGATTATGAAGACAGGAAGCCTTATAAAATATCTGACAGAGAAGAAAACAGAAGGCATTCAGGCAGAAAAATTAGCTTATATCTTTCATCAAAAGTTGGCAGACCTCATAACTGACGGCTGCAGGAAGATCAGAAAGAAAACAAAATGTAATTGTGTGGCATTAAGCGGCGGTGTATTCCAAAATCGACTGTTGTTGAGAATGGTGGAAGAAAGTCTGGAAAAAGAACATTTTACTGTACTCAGACATCACCTGATCCCGGCAAATGACGGCGGGATCGCACTGGGGCAGGCAGCATATGCCATGCAGTATATTCAGGAGGGAAAATAACATGTGTGTAGGATTATCAGCAAAAGTAGTCCGTATCAGTGATGGTACGGCAGTTGTAGACGCGGGGGGTGCAAAAAGATCGGTCTCTTCAGAATTACTGGAAGATCTGGAACCGGGAGATTATGTAATGGTGCATGCAGGAATCGCCATTGCAAAAATTACCGATGAAGATGACAGTGAGACAGATCAGTTGATGGAGGAACTTCTGTAATGAGTGAAGGAAAGAAAACGGCAAGAGAGATCATAGAAGGATATGACGGCCCTGCAGTCCGGATCATGGAAGTATGCGGGACACATACACATGAAATCTTCCGTCTGGGTATCCGCAAACTTCTTCCAAAGCAGGTAGAATTGATCTCTGGTCCCGGGTGTCCGGTCTGTGTCACACCGGTAAGTTATATCGATGAGGCAGTTTATCTGGCTCTGGAAAAGAGTGTGACAATCTGTACATTCGGAGATCTGGTGCGTGTGCCGGGAAGTAAGAAGAGTCTGGCAGATGCAAGAAGCGAAGGCGGGAAGATCCATATCGTCTATTCACCTGCCGATGCGGAAAAATATGCAAAAGAACATCCGGAAGAAGAGGTTGTATTCTTATCTGTAGGATTCGAGACGACTACTCCGGCAGGATGTCTGTCTGTCAAAAAAGCAAAAGAAGAAGGAATTACGAACTATTCCATGCTGATCGCAAATAAAACGATGCCGCAGGCATACGAAGCATTAAAAGGAAGCGCAGACATTTTCTTATATCCGGGACATGTCAATGCGATCACAGGAACAAAGCTCTGTGAAGAACTGGTGCAGGAAGGTGTAAGCGGTGTGGTGGCAGGCTTTACGGCAAAAGAACTTCTGACTGCACTGGCAGTTGCACTGACACATTTTCAGAAAGGGAAACCTTTCTTTGTAAATTGTTATCCGCGTGTAGTGACAGAAGAAGGCAGTAAGGAAGCGCAGAGACTGGTGGATACGCTGATGGAAGCATGTGACAGTGAATGGAGAGGACTCGGAATCATACCGGGATCCGGACTTAGGTTACGTGATGAATGGGACATGTATGATGCCAGAAAGAAATATCAGGTTCCGAAGATGGAAGGAAGGGCGAATCCGGCCTGCAGATGCGGGGATGTATTACAGGGAAAATGTAAACCATCCGACTGTAAAGTATTTGGAAAGGTCTGTACACCGCAGCATCCGGTAGGTGCATGTATGGTATCCGGTGAGGGAGCCTGTTCAGCATATTATATGTATGGAAGAGAATAAGAAAATAGACGGAAAATAACAAGGAAGTGGATAAGATGAATGAGTATGTGGATAATGAAGCAAGAAAAGCAAGATTAGTGGGGAAAACTGTGACGATGGCACATGGTGCAGGAGGACGCCAGACGTCAGAGCTGATCGATATGATCTTCAAAGCACATTTTGATAATCCGGATCTGACTGCGGATGATGCGGCAGTCCTGACGCCGCCGATTGGAAAGATGGCAGTGTCTACCGATGGATTTATCGTATCACCGGCATTCTATCCGGGAGGAAATATCGGAAAGCTTTCCATCTGCGGTACGGTCAATGATCTTTCCTGTATGGGAGCGAAACCATTATACCTGACCTGTGCATTTGTGATCGAAGAAGGATTTCCTATGGAAAAACTGGAAGAGATCGCAGAGGCAATGGAAAAGACGGCGAAAGAAGCCGGAGTCCGGATCGTATCGGGGGATACCAAGGTTGCCGGAAAGGGCCAGGTGGACGGAGTCTTTATCACGACAACAGGTATCGGTGAGATCACGGATGGAGTTGAAGTTGCGGGAAATCTTGCAAAACCGGGCGATGCGATCATTGTGACAGGAGATATCGGAAGACACGGATGCACGATCCTTCTTGCGAGAGAAGATTTTGGAATTGAAGCAGATGTGACCAGTGACTGTGCACCTCTCTGGGGCAATGTAAAAGCAGTGATGGATGCAACACATGAACTGCATGTGATCCGTGATGCAACCAGAGGTGGAGTCGGAACTGTGCTGTATGAGATTGCAGGACAGAGTCAGGTAGGAATCCGTCTGGATGCTTCGAAGATTCCGGTTGCACCGGAGGTACGCGGCGTATGTGGAATGCTTGGCCTGGAGCCGCTCTATCTTGCGTGCGAAGGACGGCTTGTGATCATGGCACCGAAAGAACAGGCACAGACAATCGTGGATGCATTGAAGGCATGTCCGTATTCTGAAAATGCGGCAATTATCGGTGAAGTGACCGAAGAACAGCCTGGAAAAGTTGTGATGTTGACGGAGATTGGAACGCAGGCATTACTTCCACAGCCGGGAGGGGAATTACTGCCGCGTATCTGTTAAGCATGGAAGACAAAGCAGACATAAAGCATGAAAAAGTGAGGAAATCTATGGATACAAGAGTGGCAGTTATTTCGATTATTGTGGAGAATCCGGAAGCGATCGAGACGTTGAATCATCTGCTTCACGAGGCAGGGCAATTTATTATCGGAAGAATGGGAATTCCGTACCGGGAGAAAGGGATTAACATCATCAGCATTGCGATCGATGCACCGCAGGATATGATCAGTACATTATCCGGTAAGATCGGACGCCTGAACGGGGTATCCACGAAGACGGCATATTCGAATATTATTACGAAAGCAGGAGAATAGAACATTCGGATATTATTTATGAGAGCAGGAGAGCAAGAATAATATGATTAAGATTGCAGTATATGGAAAAGGCGGGATCGGTAAATCAACGACGGTATCGAACGTTGCCGTGGCACTGGCAGAAAAAGGCCTGAAAGTGATGCAGATCGGCTGCGATCCGAAAGCCGATTCAACGATCGCATTAAGACACGGGGAAGCAGTACCGACGGTACTGGATCTTTTCCGGGAGAAAAAGCAGGATCTGAAATTGGAAGATATGGTGCGGACCGGATATCAGGGTGTGATCTGTGTAGAGGCAGGTGGTCCGACACCGGGACTTGGATGTGCAGGAAGAGGAATTATTACGGCATTGGAAAAATTAAAAGAGACGGGAGCATATGAAGTATATCAGCCGGATGTTGTACTTTATGATGTACTCGGAGATGTTGTATGCGGTGGATTTTCTATGCCGATGCGGAAAGGATATGCGGATAAAGTTTTTATTATTACTTCAGGAGAAAATATGGCGATCCATGCAGGAGCCAATATTGCGATGGCGGTAGAGAACTTTAAGAATCGTGGATATGCTTCTCTTGGTGGGATTATTCTGAATCGCAGGAATGTAGCGAGAGAAGAAGAAAAGGTAAATGAGCTGGCAGATGATTTTCAGACACAGGTAGTCGGAACATTGTCCCACAGCGGACTTGTGACAGAAGCAGAAGAAAAGAAAGAGACGGTTATGGAATGCTTTCCGGACAGTGAGATGGCTGAGGAATACAGAAAACTTGCGGAAGCAATCTATGAATTGTCAAAACGACCAGAAGGATCAGCCTGTGAAAAAGCCGCTGAAAAGTATACTGCCGATAAAAGACCTGGGGAGGGATTGAAATGTTAAAGAAAGCCGGAGAATCAACCGGACTGGAATTCAATTCCCCGGCACATGGAAACTGGAATATTGTCCATACAGGAATGCTTCTTCCGGAATCCATACAGATCTATGTCTGTGCAGATAACTGTATGCGGGGAGTCGTTCTGACAGCAGCCGAGATGAATGCGGCAGACAGATTTTCCTTTGTGATCGTGGAAGAAGAGGATCTTCTGAACGGCAATCTGGAAGATGTGACGATCGAAGGCGTTACAGATGTATTAAGAAAACGAAAAGATCATCCGAAAGCAGTATTGTTATTTACCGTGTGTCTGCATCATTTTCTGGGATGTGATCTGGAACGGGTGTATGAAGAACTGGAAGCCAGATTCCCGGATATTTTCTTCGTCCGCTGTTATATGGATCCAATCATGCAAAAGCACGGGCTGACGCCGGATCAGAAACTTCGAAAGGCAATATATGACGGACTTAAGGTGAGAGAAGAAAATCCGAAAGCAGTGACGATTCTTGGCAGTGATTTTGCGCTGGATGAGACCAGTGATATCAGGCGTTTGTTAAAATGGAAGCATATAGAAGTAAAAGAATTGCCAGAGTGTAATTCATGGAAGTCCTATCAAGAGCTTGCAGACAGTAAAATATTCATAGCGTGCTATCCGCCTGGAAAATATGGTCTGGAATGTCAGGCAGAACGACTTAGGAAGAAAGCGTTATATCTTCCGGGAAGCTTTGATTATGATGAGATTATCAGGCAGTGGAAGACGTTGGAGCAGGCGGTTGGAGAAAATGTGGAAGAGGTTGAGGGTATAGAAGATACAGATATGCACATGGAGAAATCACTGGAAAGAATTACAAAAAGAGAGATTGCACTGTGTGAATCTGCTTTAGAACAAGCCAGAAAAGTGGTCGGAGATGTACCCATTATGATCGATCACACCTTTCATCCAAGACCGCTGGAACTGGCAAAGCTGTTACTGACACATGGTTTTTCTGTGACCAGAATCTATCTGGACGCGGTTAATCCGGAAGAAAAAGACACATTTGAGTGGCTAAAGGAACAATATCCTGAACTGGAATATGAACCAACGATTCGTCCGGAGATGCGTATGAAGCCAAGAAACGAATCAGATGTATTGGCAATCGGGCAGAAAGTAGCGTGGTTTACAGGGACCAGGCATTTTGTCAATCTAGTGGAAGGTGCAGGACTGTATGGATTTGACGGAATCCGCAGAACGGCAGAATTGATGACAGAAGCCTGGCAGGAAGAAAAAGATCCAGAAGATCTGATCATTCGGAAAGGATGGGGGGTGCGAAAGCTGCATATGAGACAGAGTTACAGAATTATACCGATTTACACAGCTGACGTATCCGGTGTCTGCTCTGCCCTGTATGAATTGGGCGGGATGACAGTGATGCATGATCCGTCCGGTTGTAATTCTACTTATAATACACATGATGAGATAAGATGGTATGAGCAGGACAGTATGATCTACATCTCAGGGCTGACGGAGATCGATGCTGTCATGGGGAATGATGAGAAGATGATCTGTGATATTGAACTGGCTGCAGAAGAATTAAAGCCGAAATTCATCGCACTTGCAGGATCACCGATCCCATATATGAATGGAACGGATTTTCCGGCAATCGCCAGGATGCTGGAACAAGATCTCGGAATCCCGGCATTTTCGATTCCGACAAATGGAATGCATGATTATGTATATGGTGCCGGTCTGGCTCTTGCAGAGATTGCAAAACGTATCAAAGGAAAGAAAGAAGTGACGTCAAAAAAGTGTGAATCTTCTGGGAGTAACACCTTTAGATTTCTGGGCCGCAGGAGCATGTAGATGCTTTAAAAAGAAATGTAGAAGAGACGGGATGGAAGGTATTGTCGACCTGGGCTATGGGAGATACACTGGAAGATCTCGGACGTGCACCGGAAGCGGAGGTTAATCTGGTGGTATCTTCTGTGGGACTTTGGGCGGCCAAAGTATTACAGGAGAGGTTCGGGATACCTTATGTGATCGGGACACCGATTCGGGGATTTATGAAGAGTCTTTTGAATGCAATAGAAGGAAAAAAAGCAGGTAGCATATCTCGAAAAGGGAAGGCGCATCAGCCTGACAGGAAACAAATCGGCAAAAAAGTTCAGAAAACCAGATTATATTAATCGGAGAACCGGTGATCATGGAATCTCTGGCAGTAGCGATCGAGACGGAATATCAGATATCTGTAAGAGTAATCTGTCCGATAAGGGAGAAGAAAGGATTACTTGCGGATGGAGATATTGCAGTCCGTGGAGAAGAAGAACTGGAACAGGTACTTCAGAGATCAAAGAATGTAAAAGGCATTGTAGCGGATCCATTGTATCGCCCGGTCTGTCCGGAGAATGTGGCATTTTATGAGCTGCCGCATATTGCATTTTCGGGAAGAATTTATAAAAAGAAACTGCCGGTCCTGGCAGAACTTATATAGGTGACAGATAAGTAAAACATATGTTCGGATAAATGCTTGAAGGATTTATCTGTTCATGATAGAATGTGAAATATAAATTGCCGGATATTTCGGAGTAAATGTCCGGTGCAGAGAAAGCGAGTAGAAAGGGAACAGAATGGGACATTTTTATTTTGCAAGACACGGACAGACAGTCTGGAATGTAGAGAATAAGATTTGCGGAGCAACGGATATTGAATTGACAGAACTTGGCCATCAGCAGGCAGAAGAACTGGGGCAGGCAATTCTGGAGCAGGGAATTCAGATTGATGAGATATTGTATTCACCATTGATCAGGGCAAAGGAGACCGCCAGACATGTATCCGAGGTAACCGGGATCCCGATGCGTGAAGAAATGCGCCTAAAAGAACAAAACTTTGGAAAATACGAAGGTACGCCGAGAAATGGAGAGGAATTCCAGAAGGCTAAGGCTAATTTTATTAATTCTTATGAAGGCGGCGAATCGATGCTGAAGCTTTGCCACCGAATCTATGATCTGCTCGATGATATTAAGAAAGAATCAGATCAGAAGACATATCTTCTGGTTGCACATAACGGGATCTCAAGAGCGATACAGTCTTATTTTTGTGATATGACGAATGATGAATTTGCAAGGTTCGGTATCAAGAATTGTGAGATTCGTAAGTTTGAATACGAGGAGTAAGAATGAAGAAGGATGAAAAGATGTCAATCGAAGATATGACGGCATATATGCGCATTGTGCCGGAGAGGAAGGCTTCTTATGCAGAATTTCCGGATACTATGAATGATGAAATAAAGGAATATCTCAGAAAACAGGGGATTAATGCTCTTTATACGCATCAGACGGAAATGTTTGAAAAGGCCGGATGGGGAGAGAATACAGTGATCACGACATCGACTGCCAGCGGAAAAACGCTGGCATTTCTTCTTCCTGTCCTGCAGAAGATATTGGAAGATCCACTCACAAGGGCGATTTTCGTCTATCCGACGAAAGCACTGGCGAGTGATCAGTACCGTTCATTGCAGCCGGTACTGGAATATTTCGGAGAAGGGAAGATTCAGGCAGGAGTCTATGACGGAGATACGATGCCCGCAGAGCGCAGCCGCATCAGAAAGAGTGCGAATATTATATTAACGAATCCGGAAATGTTGAACTCTGCATTTCTTCCGAATCACAGTAAGTATGGGTTTGACTTTATCTTTGCAAATCTGAGATATATTGTGATCGATGAATTACACAGTTACAGGGGCGCATTTGGTGCCCATCTTGCGAATATTTTCAGGCGGATGTACAGAATATGCCAGTATTATCATTCAAGCCCTCAGTTTTTATGCAGTTCCGCGACAATCGCCAATCCGGTAGAACTTGCAAAAAAATGTATGTGGCACTGCATTTTCTCTGATTGAGAAGGATGGATCTCCATCACCGGTCAGGGAATATAGAATTATCCAGCCGCCGGAGATCAAAGGGCATAACGACAAGGTTTATGGAAGGTATGCGGCGTCTACGGTCGCGGCAGATATGCTTCCGGATCTGGTAAAAGAGCAGAGGCATTTTATTGCATTTGGAAAATCCAGACGAACGGTAGAAGTTATTTTGAAAGAGGCAAGAGACAAGTTGGATGCGGCAGGTTTCTTAAGTCAGGCAGATAGCAGAAAAATTGCCGGATACAGAGGCGGGTACACACCTCTGGAACGAAAAGAAATTGAGCGGAAGATGATGTCCGGGGAACTGAACGGACTGGTGTCGACTAATGCACTGGAACTTGGAATTGATATCGGAAGTCTGGATACGACGGTGATCGTCGGATATCCTGGGACGCGGGCATCATTCTGGCAGCAGAGTGGCCGTGCAGGGAGAAACGGACAGACCTGTGTGAATTACCTGATTCTTGAAAATCAGCCATTTGACCAGTACATTGCAGTGGAACCGGGGTGGCTTTTTGAAGGAAAAAGTGAAAATGCGATCGTAGACCCGGATAATCTGCTGATTGAATTGGCACATATCCGTGCGGCAGCGGCAGAACTTCCACTGAGTCTGGATGATGCAGCATTGTTTCCGAGTCTTGGTGAGATCATTCCTGTTCTGATGAAAGCAGAAGAAGTAAAAAGTATGGCCGGGAGATTTGCCTGGTCGGGTCCTGCATTTCCCGCAGGGGATTACAGTCTGAGAAATATGGATAAGACGAGATTCAAATTAATTCTGGATAATGAAAATCGTGAGATTACAGAGATGGATGAGTCGCAGGCCTATCATGAATTACATCCGGGAGCAGTCTATATGCATGACGGTGCATTGTATGAGGTTCTGAAACTGGATCTGGTAAGTAGGACAGCAACGGCGAAACCATTTGAAGGAAATTATTATACAGTCCCGGCAGGAACCGAAGACATCCGGATCCTCAGACTTTTCAGCAAAAAAACAGTAGAAAGAACGAAGATACATTTCGGAGATATTAATGTAGACGAAGTGATCTCGATGTTCAAGAAATTACAATTTCATAATCATCAGAATCTTGGGTATGTATCACTGACACAGCCGCTTCAGAAAGATTATGATACAGAAAGTACATGGATTGATATTCCGGAGGATGTGGTGCGCGTATACAGAAGTCTGCTGTTACCGAATGGGGCAGGAGAACTTGTATTGAATAATCACTTCGAAGGCCTGCAAAATGCGATAAAGAACGCGGCGATGATGGTGACGATGACGGAACGTGATGATATCAATACAGGAATGTCTAATAATGCGACCGTGCAGGGATATGTGGATTCTGGCAGCGGAGAATCAGAAGGACACGAAGTGGTGTCATTATTCATTTATGATAAGTATGAAGGTGGTCTTGGATATTCAGAGAAAATCTATGAATTGATCCCAGAGGTGATCGACATGCGATTCAGATGGTGAAGGGATGTTCCTGTGAGGATGGCTGTCCGGCCTGTGTGGGAGACTATACATTAAGTAAGAAGATGGTGTTATGGGGACTTAGAAGCCTGAAGGAAAGGCTGGAAGCACCGGAATATGTGAAAAAGGCAGGTAGAAGAAGAGCGTCCGGGTGTCCGCAAACAGTATTCATTCTTTAAACTTCCGGAGAAATGGAACGAATTCTGTGAGACAGTGATTAAGAATGGAGAGAGTGGCGGCGCATTTCTGAAGACCGCAAAACGAGTAGAAATAGAGAAGCATAATCTGATATTGATCGTGGACAGTTACTTTTATGAGGACTGGCTGAAGATACCGGAGAATGCGAAAAGTATCAAAAACATATTAAAATTTCACGCAGTATGTCCACAGGATATGGAGATTGTTGTCCGTACAGAAGAGGACATGGAGCGAAAGAAAAAGACAGAAGGCAAGTTAAAACGACGATACGAAGATAAATTTTAGGTGACAGGAATGGATTTTAAGGAAGAATGGAATTGGTTGAATTCCTATCAGATGGAAGCAGTGACAGATGAAAATGATGCATGTATTGTAAATGCCAATGTAGGAAGTGGGAAGACGACCGTACTGATCGCGAAAATTTTATATTTGCATTATGAAAAGAAGATTCCGCTTGAGAAGATGGTGGTGCTGACATTTACTAATAAGGCAGCAGGAGAGATTATTGAACGTCTGAAGAAAAAAGAACCGGGACTTACGGAAGAACAGGTGCAGATTTTTTGGAACATTCCACAGTGTTGCCATGCGGATGCTGAAAAATACACTGTTACAGGCAAAAGCAGAGAATGGAGAAATAGCTCATACAGTGGAAAATAGCAGCATGGAACCGGAAGAATGGACTTCGGAGTTTGAAATTATAGATCCGGACGAGGAACAGGAACTGGCGCTTTGTCTGATTGCAGAATATAGTCTGAAAGTAAAGTATAAAAACCGTTTGAAAAAAGACTGGAGCAGGAATATCCAAATTATAAGGCCGGAAAAGTAACCAGCCGCTATAAGGATGAACTGTTTCGGTTATATCCTCTTTTACAGAAGGAAAAGAAGAAAGAGAATAAAATGAGCTTTTTCGATCTGCTGGAAGAGGGGACAAGACTTCTGAAAATGGGGAAAAATTCTCGGCCAGAATGGATTATTGTGGATGAAGTACAGGACAGTGACCGGTCACAGCTGGAATTTCTGGAAGCATTAAAAGGACCGGAGACGAAAATCTTTGCAGTAGGAGATCCAAATCAGGTGATCTATAGTTTCCGCGGGACAACTCAGAATATGTTTTCCTGTTAAAGAACAGGTTTCAGGCAAAAGAACTTTCACTTCCGGTTAATTACCGATCGAATGCATCCATTCTGGAGGCGGCAAACCGTTTCCTTCAATTTGGCGGAAAGATTCAAGGCAGTAATGAATGCGGGGAGAAGATTCAGATAAGGAATCATTATGATCCGTTTCAGGAAGCAATGTATCTGGCAGACAAGATCTGGACACTTCATCAGGAAGGGAAGGAATACAGGGATATTGCAGTATTTTACAGGCTGCAAAAACAGGCAGAAATCCTGGAAAAGATGTTTGCAGAACAGAATATTCCATATGAAGTATCGGTGAAAAAGTCGTGGAAAGATATTCCTGTATTGAACTGGCTTATGTATGTCTTAAGATTTGCGACGCATCCGGACGATATACAGGCGGGAATGCAGGTATTGATGAATAAAAGGTTCGGAGACAAATGCACAAAAAAGAAAGCAGAAGACATTATAAAGAATCACAAGACAGAGAAATCTGATATATATAAGAATATGATGCTGTTTTTATACAGAGAAAGAAGTATTGTCAGGAGAAGATATATTTGATTCGCTTGGATTGAAAGAAGCACTGCACCCTACCTCTGCAGATTATCAGCAAGATGCAAAGCAGGTATTGGATTTTCTGAATCAGATCTGTACATATAGCAGGGAAAAGAAGCTGAATATGTCAGACGGAATCCGGGAATTCCTAAATGGGGTGGCACTCGGAACAATAGAAAGTCCAGAGGATACGCAAGAGTCTGCTGAGAAGGAAGAAGCAGGCGGCAGAGTAAAACTCATGACATTACATACATCGAAGGGGCTGGAATTTGATACGGTATTCATTATCGGAGTAAATCCGGGACTGCTGCCGATCAGATGCAGTAGCTTTGATCAGGAAGAGGAAGAACGGAGATTATTCTTTGTAGGGATCACGCGTGCAAGAAATCACCTGGAACTTTCTTATTACACGAATCCGGGAGAACCGGGGGTATTGGGCAGTTACAGTAATTATCTGAAAATGATCCCGGAGGAATTACTTGAGTGGAAAGAAATACGCAGTGATGAAGAAAAGCGGACAAATTCTTAAAGAACTAACGAGAAGGGCAAAAGAAGAAATCCGAAAAGCAGAAGCACAGAAAGCAGAAAATGTTCAGAACAAAAACGGAATCCGAGAAACAGAAAATGTTCAGGAACAAAAAGCGATACATCCCAAATATGGAACCGGTATTGTGACATCGGAAGACGATATGATGGTAGAAGTAGAATTTCCAAATTACGGAAAGAAACAATTTATCAAGGCATTTCAGGAGGTCGAGATGATCAGGTAACCGAGTACATTAGTTAGAAATAAAAATAAACAGAAGCATAAAAAAATCCACCGTACTTAATAAATTTTTTAAATACGATGGAATTTTTATGAT
>ENA-OQES01000586-OQES01000586.1-human-gut-metagenome-genome-assembly--contig:-NODE-586-length-15004-cov-2.947839_pt1 | contig 15004 bp, 17 predicted proteins | sample MGYA00242798_ERZ504641 | MGnify/ENA primary metagenome ERZ504641 (study PRJEB26092, sample SAMD00036327) | human gut metagenome | host: Homo sapiens | study: EMG produced TPA metagenomics assembly of... | reverse complement strand
CGGTATAATAGTGGCCTGTGAGGCGCCGGCGTTCCGGGAATATTACGGGCTGGAAAAAGAGATGCTTATTGTTGCCGGGCTGGCAGCAGCAGTTCTGTTATATGGACGGACCAGGAGGCTAAATGAATTGGAGCAGGAATATAAAAGGGCCAGAGATGACAGCAGAGAACTGACACTGATGCTGGAAAAGAAGAATCAGGATCTGTTGGAAAAGCAGGACACAGAAGTATATCTGGCCACACTGAAAGAACGGAATCGTATCGCCAGAGAGATCCATGACAATGTGGGACATATGCTGTCGCGGTCCATCCTGATGGTGGGAGCATTAAAGACTGTTAATCAGGCTGAGAATCTGAAAGTCCCGATGGAGCAGCTGAATCAGACGCTGAACGAAGCCATGACGAATGTAAGACAGAGCGTGCACGATCTGCATGATGAGTCGGTAAATTTAAAAGAAGTGATGGAATCGCTGGCAGAAGAATTCAGATTTTTGTCCGGTACAGCTTACTTATGATATGGGATATGATATTCCAAAAGAGATCAAATACGGCTTTATAGCCATTACGAAAGAGGCACTGAATAACGTGATGCGCCACAGCAATGCAAATGAGGTGAAGATTTTGGCAAGAGAACATCCCGGACTATATCAGCTGATCATAGAAGATAATGGAACGTCAGATGAGCGGATCCGGCCAAACGGAGACCGAGAAGAATATGCAGAAAAGGAAAGTGCTGGAAAGACCGGAAACACTCGAAAAACAGAAAACACAGAATGCAGCGGAATCGGAATCAAGAATATGAAAAAACGTGTCCGCATGTTGGGCGGAACCATACAGATTCAGAAAGAAAATGGCTTCCGGATATTTATTACGGTTCCAAAAATGAGGGGAAAAGATGAAGATAGTAATTGTAGATGATGATATCCTGGTGTCCAGTGCGTTAAAGACAATCCTGGAAGCAGGAGGAGAAGTAGAAGTAACCGGCACCGGGCAGGATGGAAAAGATGCCGTCCGGTTATATGATGAACTGCTGCCGGATGTTCTTCTGATGGACATCCGTATGAAGGACATGAACGGTCTGGATGCCGCAGAACAGATTTTGAAAAGGCATACGGATGCAAAGATTCTTTTGCTTACCACGTTTTCCGATGATGAGTACATCGTAAAAGCATTAAAATATGGTGTGAAGGGATATCTGATAAAACAGGATTATGGCAGTATCCTTCCGGCATTGCAGGCGGTGCAGATGAATCAGACCGTATTCGGAACTGAGATTATGTCCAGAATCCCGGGACTGCTTCAGAAAGAGCAGAAAGAAAAAGAGCAGACATTTGACTGGAACAGTTACGGAATCGGGGAACGGGAACTGGAGATCACAGCACTGGTTGCTGAGGGACTCAGTAACAAAGAGATATCGGAGAAAGTCTGCTTAAGCGAAGGAACGGTCCGGAATTATATCAGCAATGTGCTCGAGAAACTGGAATTAAGAGATCGGACACAGCTTGCGGTATATTATCTGCAGAGAAGCAGAAAATGCGATAAGAATAAATAGGAGCAGAGAAAAAATAAATGGAAGAAAAAAGTAAATATACAAAAACAATCAACTGGAAGCAATTCTACCGGAATGTATTCGCTCTGGTCATCCCGATCGCAATCCAGAATCTGATCAATGTCGGAGTTACGGCGACGGACGTGATCATGCTTGGAAAAGTCGGAGAGAAAGTATTATCCGGAGCATCCCTTGCAGGACAGATCCAGTATATCATGACACTGATCTTTTACGGAGTGACCTCCGGAGCAACGGTTCTGACGGCGCAGTACTGGGGGAAGAAAGACACCAGAACGATAGAGAAAGTCCTGGGTATGGGATTAAGTGCCGGACTCATCGTTGCGGTAGTATTCGCAGGAGCAGCCCTTGGCATGCCGGAGACACTGATGCGGATCTATACCTCTGATCCGGAAGTTATTGCAGAAGGAGTAAAGTATTTAAGAATCGTAGGATTTTCCTATGTGTTCATGGCGGTGACACAGGTGTATCTGAATATTATGCGCAGTATCGAGAGGGTTATGGTGGCTACATTTATTTATTTGATTTCATTGCTGATGAATATTGTGGTAAATGCGGTTCTGATCTTCGGACTATTTGGATTCCCGGTAATGGGAGTAAGAGGTGCGGCAATCGGTACGCTGTGTGCCAGAGCAGCCGAGACAGTGATGGTTCTCGTTTATGCCATCTTCCGAAATAAAGTAGTAAGGATCCGGCTTAAAGATATGGTGAAGATCGATAAGGTTCTGTTAAAAGATTTCGCAGTTTATTCTATGCCGGTGGTATTAAATGAACTGATGTGGGGACTGGGAACGTCGGCGAATACGGCGGTGATCGGGCATCTTGGAAGCGCAGCAGTGGCAGCTAACTCGGTTGCGCAGGTGGCAAGACAGCTTGCAACAGTCGTAACATTCGGGATTTCCCATGCAACGGCGATCTATCTCGGCAAGACGATCGGGGAAGGCAAGATGGAACTGGCAAAGGCATACGGAAAACGTTTCGTGTGGTTAAGTCTGATTCTTGGAATCCTGGGTGGTGTGCTGATACTGATCTCGGCACCAATCGCCAATGCGAATCTGGCACTGACCGGACCGGCAAAGAATTACTTAAGTTTCATGTTCTTCGTTATGTCGTATTTTACTGTGGCACAGGCATTTAATACCACAATGGTAGTGGGGGTATTCCGTGCAGGCGGAGATACGAAATTCGGATTGATCATGGATGTATCGACGATGTGGGGATTCTCCATTTTACTCGGGGCAGTGGCGGCATTTATTTTGCATGCCAGTGTGCCGGTCGTATATGTTATACTGATGAGTGATGAACTGATCAAAGTACCGATTACTTTAAAGCGGTATTTGACATACAAGTGGCTGAGAGATGTCACAAGGGAACAAAAAGAACTGGAGGAAATGTAAAATGATCGTATTAAGCAAGGAGCAGATCGAAGAAATGGTTGATCCGGATCAGATGATGGATCAGATCGAAGAGGCATACCGGATCTATGGATCAGGTGAGTTCTATATGCCGCCAAGACCGACGGTAGAACATGAAAATAAGCAGCTCATGTATATGCCATGTTACACAAAGGATATCATAGGGACAAAGATCCTGTCGATCTTCCCGGAGAATTCCAAACTGGGACTGCCGTCGATAGATGGTATCGTGTTACTGAATGATTATACGACAGGCGCGCCGCTTGCTGTTATGGACGGGCAATCGGTAACGGCATGGAGAACCGGAGCTGTCGGCGGTGTGGGGATCCGCCATCTGTCAAGAAAAGACTGTCGCACCGTAGGAATCATCGGAGCAGGAATGCAGGGATTCCATCAGGCTGTGTATGCATGTGCGGCAAGAGATATCCATACCGTATATGTGTTCAACCACAGTGACCGTGATTTGACAGATTATCTGGAAAGACTGAAAAAAGGCTATTGATAAGGAAGACGTAAAGGTAGTACAATGTAAAGCAGTGGAAGAGCTTGTACGAAACAGTGATATCATCTGTACAACAACTCCTTCTACCACACCTGTTCTTCCGGATGACAAAGAACTTCTGAGAGGAAAATGCATCATTGCGATCGGCTCTTATATGCCGGAAATGAGGGAAATCCCGGATGCAGTACTGGATCTGGTGGACAATGTATACATTGAACTGCCATACGCATGTGAGGAAAGCGGAGATCTAAGCCAGCCTCTGGCAAGTGGAAAACTTACAAAAGACCGGGTAAAACTGATGCATGAATATCTCGTATCGGGGGAAAAAGAGATCAAAGAAGGTCAGACAACATATTTCAAATCGGTTGGAATGGGATTATTTGATGTGTGTATCGCACAGAAATTATATGAAGTAGCAAAGGAGAAATAACATTATGAAAATTCGTAGCAACAGAAAAAGGCACCAAAGGCACTTGGACCATACTCACAGGGATATGTACACAACGGAGTACTGTATACAGCAGGACAGATCGCAATCAATCCGGAAGTGAATGATGTAGAAGCAACTACAATTGAAGCACAGACAGAGCAGGTATGTAAGAACTTAGGAGAGGTCTTAAAAGAAGCTGGAACATCATTTGACAAGGTATTAAAGACAACATGCTTCCTTGCAGATATGAGTGACTTTGCAGCATTCAACGAAGTATATGGAAAATACTTTACATCAAAACCGGCAAGAAGCTGTGTTGCAGTAAAGACACTTCCAAAGGGAGTTCTGTGTGAAGTTGAACTTATTGCGGCTGTAGAGGAGTAAGACAAATGGCAGAAGAACAAAAAACAGGCTGCAGCCCGTCCGATTGTGCGGGCTGTTCCCATGCAGGTGAATGCGGAAGCAAACCGCAGAGTCTGATCAAACCGGAAAATAAAAAATCACACATCAACCATGTGATCGCAGTTGTCAGCGGAAAAGGCGGTGTTGGAAAATCTATGGTTACCGCATCGCTTGCAAGGCTGATGAGAGAACAGGGATTTTCTGTAGGTATCATGGACGCAGATATCACAGGTCCATCCATTCCGAAGATGTATGGAATCCATGAAAAAGCAAAAGGGGATGGAGAAAATATTTTCCCATGTGAGGCAAAGGATGGAACGAAGATCATGTCCATCAACCTTTTACTTCCGGAAGAAGATGATCCGGTTATCTGGAGAGGTCCGGTCATTTCAGGTGTTGTCACACAGTTCTGGACAGATGTTGCATGGGGAGAACTGGATTATCTCTTCGTAGACATGCCGCCGGGAACCGGTGATGTACCGCTTACCGTATTCCAGTCCCTTCCGGTAGAAGGCATCGTGATCGTAACTTCTCCGCAGGATCTGGTACGCATGATCGTAAAGAAAGCTTACAACATGGCAGGACAGATGGATATCCCGGTACTCGGAATCGTGGAGAACTACAGTTATCTGGAATGTCCGGACTGCGGACGTAAGATCTCCGTATTCGGCGAGAGCCACATCGACGAAGTGGCAGAAGAACTCGGCGTTCCGGTCATCGGTAAGATGCCGATCGATGCAAGTCTTGCAGAGGCAGTGGAGAATGAGAACTTTGCAGAAGTAAGCAATGATTATCTTGCGGAAGCAGTGAATAAGCTTTAAGAGATGGAGATAAGAAGATGGTATTTGGCAGAGTTGAAATACTTTGACAGGTACCATCTTTTGTGATAAATAATTAACTTATGGATTTACTGTTGACTTAAAGGACATAACCTGTTGTGCTAATTGCATAGTTGATAGATGAATTTGTGAGATAGCTATGTGCAAAGTGCATAAATGAAGTGGAACGTATTATTTTGATAAAATGCGTAGAAGGAAGCAAAGATACCATGCAGCATAGGAGCCGAAGGGGCATGCAGAAACTCTCAGGTAAAATGGAACGAATTCGGACGACGCTCTGGAGAACAATAAGAATTGTACCGAAGAAGTAATCTTTCAGGTAAAAGGACAGAGGCAGACAAAAAATCACTTTTGAAAAGAAAGTATTTTTTGCCTGCTTTTTTAGTGCTCAAAATGGGGAAATGGGCGCGAAAAGCAGGCAGATTCCGAAGGAGGTAAAAACAAATAAACAGAATCGAAGATGTAACAAACTACATCACAGAATGTGACAAAGAAGTTGGGGAAGCACTTGCATTAGAGCTTGGCAGACAGAGAAGAAATCTGGAGCTGATCGCATCTGAAAATATTGTAAGCCCGGCAGTGATGCTGGCAATGGGAACCGTACCGACCAATAAGTATGCAGAAGGTTATCCGGTATCTCGGCAATGGATATCGCAAAAGGTCTGCTGGACAATGGTATTCATCCGCCTACAATGTATTTCCCATTGATCGTGGATGAAGCACTGATGGTAGAGCCAATCGAGACCGAATCGAAAGAAACGCTGGATAATGCGATCGCAGTATTCCGTAAGTTATACGAACTGGCAGGAACAGATCCTGAAAAAGGCGAGGCATGATATCCATACTTCTGCGGCAGTACAGGGCGTAACAGTAGAAGGAGAGACCTGTACCTGTCACTATATAGAGAAAGAAAAGGAACAGGAAGTGACAGCAGAGTATGTGTTGTGTGCAGTGGGACGCTGTCCGAATACAGATGGACTGTTTGGGAAAATGTAAACCGGATATGGAACGCGGACGTGTGCTGATGAACGAAAACTTCGAATCCAGTATCCCGGGAGTCTATGCAATCGGTGATCTGATCTTTGGTGCACAGCTTGCACACGCGGCAAGCGCACAGGGAATGGTTGTAGCTGAAAAGCTTGCCGGAAAAGAACCATTCATAGATCTGAGTATCGTTCCGGGATGTGTTTATACAGATCCGGAGATTGCATCTGCCGGAATGACAGAAGACCAGGCGAAAGAAAAGGAATTGCCGTAAAATGTGGTAAATTCATCATGAGCGCAAATGGGAAATCTATCATCACACAGGAAGAACGCGGCTTCATCAAAGTCGTAGCCGAAGAAGAAGTAAATTGTTATTTAGTTCATCAGACCGGTTACGCGGACCGGAATAAAGGATTCCTAACTTTTATTCCGGTCCGGGCAGCCGTCGCTTAATGCATTAAACAGCAATCGAATAATACACCGCCGAATAAGCCGAAAGATCCAGCACAGCCTTCCCGTCCGTAACCTTCACTTTTTTCTTCGTATACTTCTTACATCCTCCAAAAGTTTCATCATCACTAGCCAGAATCACTTCCAGTTCTTTCGCATCTTCCACCGGAAGTTCATAGCCTTTCTGATCCTCATCCGAGAAATTAAAGACAGCGGCAATACGTTCTTTGCCATCCGTTCTTTCAAAAGCATAGATACAGCGTTCTTCCTGATGACAGTCCAGCCAATGGAAACCGGCGTTTTCATAGTCTTTTGCGGAAAGAGCCGGAGTTGTCATATACAGATGATTCAGTTTCTGCATGAAGTGATGGAATGCATCGTGAATTGGATACTTCAGGATATCCCAGTCCTGTTCACGTTTTTCATCCCATTCACGGAGTTGTCCGATCTCATTCCCCATGAAGTTTAATTTCTTTCCAGGATGTGCATACATGTACATATAGAAGGCACGTGCCTGTGGGAATTTCTCTTCGTATTCTCCATGCATTTTCTGGGCGATGGTTGCCTTTCCGTGAACCACCTCGTCATGTGAAAGCGGAAGAAGGAAAACATCGTTATAATAGTACATCATGGAGAACGTAAGCTTGTGATAATCGCGGCTTCTGTATTCCGGTGCGGTGCGGAAGTAGTCAAGTGTATCGTTCATCCAGCCCATATCCCATTTGTAATCGAATCCAAGTCCGCCCTGATCAGCAGGTTTTGTTACGCCTTCGAAAGAAGTAGAATCCTCGGCAGAGAGCATAGCTGTCGGGTGCAGTGTTTTTAATCCGCGGTTCATTTCACGAATAAAGTCTACTGCATTATTGTTGACACCTCTTGCCGGTTCACCCTGCCAGTAAATGATACGGCTGATTGCATCCATACGGATTCCGTCCACATGATATACGCTTAACCAGTAGTTCGCAGCAGACTGCAGGAAGCTTCGGACCTCGCCTCTGGAATGCATGAAGTTGCAGCTTCCCCATTCGCTGACACCAACATCCTGATGTGGATATTCATAAAGTGAAGTTCCGTCATAATCGGCCAGTGCATAATGATCAACGGCAAAATGTACCGGCACGAAATCCATGATCACACCGATGTCGTTCTTGTGGCAGGCATCAATGAATTTCATCAGTTCTTCGGCAGTTCCATAGCGTGATGTCGGGCTGAAGAATCCAGTATTCTGATATCCCCAGGATTCGTCACACGGGTGTTCGCTGAGCGGCATGATCTCGATATAGTTATAATCATTTTCCTTCAGATAAGGAATCAGGATATCGATCATTTCCACATAAGTATACCAGTCGTCTGCTTTTTTCAGAAGGCTTTTTTAAATGATCCGAAATGCAGTTCATAGATGTTCAGCGGCTTGTCCTTGCATACCGAACGTTTCTGCATCCATTTGCTGTCTTTGAATTTATAGTGGGACAGGTCGCGGATGATAGACGCGAAGTTCGGACGGAGTTCCATGCCGAAGCCGTAAGGATCGCAGTGCTCTACGCAGTTTCCGTCCTGTCTGTAGATGCGGTACTTGTACATCATGCCCGGCTTTGCACCTTGGCATAACATTCCAGAAATTCCGTCATAAGTTTTATTAAGTTCCCATTCCTGCCAGTCGTTAAATTCCCCAATGACTGTAATGCGTGATGCAGCAGGTGCAAAGGTACGGAATGTGGTTCCGTCTTTGTCCGGGTGTGCGCCGAGAAATTCATAGGCGTCGAATATTTTTCCTGTGTAAAATCCGTGAAAAATCCATATTAACCTCCGTCAAAAATGCAACGTAAATAATTAACTGTCGAAAAGATAATGGACAGTAGTTGCATTTTTTGATCTATAATCATATTATAAGAGAAATGCGAGAAGGTATCCACCGACAAAACCGACGAATGGGTGGATAACCGACGAATGGGGAAAAAGTGTCGGGAAAGTGAGAAAATGAAATGGATCTTAGGATTGAGAAAACAGAGCGGGGAATCAAGAATGCATTTATCGAACTGCGTTCCAGAAAACCTCTGGAAAAGATAACAGTAAAAGAATTATGTGAAAGTGCAAGGATCAATAAGTCTACCTTTTATGCACATTATAAAGATATCTACGATCTGTCAGATGCGATGGAAGAAGAAGTGGTACAGTCGATTGCGAACAGTATTCAGCATCCGGAATATCTTCTGGAGCATCCGGCAGAATTCGCAAGGGAACTTCTGATGGCCTATATATCTCAGAATTCTCTGACGGCAATATTATTTTCCGGCAGTCAGGCAAATCATTTCGCGGACAGTATTGAGCGGAGTATCAAGCAGATGATTTTTGCAAAAATATCCGGAGTTTGAAGAAGATACGGCGATGAACGTGATGTTGAGTTTTTGCATTCAGGGAAGCTACCATGCTTATCAGAAGAACCGGAGCGGAGATATCATGACGGTGATCGATGTGATCGCAGGGATGACGGGAGCGGTTCGACCGATGTATGAAGAACGATTGGGGGAGAGCAGATCATGAATCTGGAACAACCGTGTATCCGCATTTCGGTGCGGAATCTGGTGGAATTTATATTGAGACATGGAGACATTGACAACCGGACCGGCGGGGCAGATAAGGAGGCTATGCAGCAGGGCGGCCGGATACACCGGAAAATCCAGAGACAGCAGGGGGCCAGAGTACCGTGCAGAGGTCTCGTTAAAGTATCAGATAGCGTGCGATGGATTTATCCTGAGTGTAGAAGGAAGAGCGGACGGGATCATAGAACTTCCGAAGCGTGTGGTGATCGACGAGATCAAAGGAGTATTTAAGGATTTGAAACGTCTGAAAGAACCGCAGCTTTTACATCTGGCTCAGGCAAAATGCTATGCCTATATCTATGCAGAACAGAAAAATCTGGAAGAAATCGGAGTACAGATGACGTATTGTAATTTAGATACCGAAGAAATCCGGAGATTCCAGGAGGTATATACCCGGGCAGAACTTAAGAAATGGTTCGAAGAACTTGTATCAGAATATGAAAAATGGGCAAGATACCAGATGGAATGGAGAGCAAAGAGAAATGCTTCAATCAAAACAGTGGAATTCCCATTCGAATATAGAGACGGACAGAAGAAACTGGTTGCGTCGGTATACAGGACAATTTTGAGAAAAAAGAAATTATTTATCCAGGCACCGACCGGAGTCGGCAAGACAATGGCGGCCGTATTTCCGGCGGTGAAAGCAGTCGGGGAAGAACTGGGAGAAAAGATCTTTTATCTGACGGCGAAGACGATCACCAGAACGGTGGCAAGTCAGGCATTCGAGATCCTGAGGAAGCAGGATCTGAAGATGAAAGTCATCACATTGACGGCAAAAGAAAAGATCTGTTTCTGTGAGGAAACTATCTGTAATCCGGATGCATGTCCATATGCCAAAGGACATTTTGACCGTGTAAATGCTGCTGTTTATGAACTGCTCACATCGACAGATGAGATGAGCCGGGAAGTACTGGAAGAACAGGCAAGGAAATGGAATGTGTGTCCGTTTGAAATGGCACTGGATGTATCGCAGTGGGTAGATGCGGTTATATGTGATTATAATTACGTCTTTGATCCGAATGCACATCTGAAACGCATTTTTTCGGAGACGGCGTCAAAGGAGAATATCTGTTTCTGATCGATGAGGCACACAATCTGGTCGAACGTGGGAGAACCATGTACAGCACCAGTATTTGTAAGGAAGATTTTCTGAAAATAAAAAAGTTGGTAAAATACGGGAACCGAAACTTGTCTCTGCGTTGGAGAACTGCAATAAGCAGCTTCTGGAGTTAAAAAGAGAATGTGACGGCTGCCAGATACTGAATAGTGTGTCACATGTGTATATTAAGCTATTGTCTTTGATGACAAAGCTGGAAGAGTTTATAGAAGACTGTAAAGATGAAGTAATACGGAAAGGGGTACTGGAGTTTTACTTTGGTATCCGTAATTTCATATATATTCATGACCGGCTGGATGAAAATTATCTGATTTATTCAGAACTAAGTGAAGAAGGAAAGTTTTACCTGCATCTATTTTGTGTCAATCCGGCGGGATGCCTGCAGGAATATATGGGAAAAGGAAATAGTACGATATTATTTTCGGCAACATTTCTTCCAATCAATTATTATAAGAAACTGTTATCTGCGGAAAAGGATGATTATGCGATCTATGCAGAATCTCCATTTGAACAAAGCAAAAGATTATTGCTTCTGGGAAATGATGTCAGCACGAAGTATACCAGACGCGGACCGGAGATGTACCGTAAGTATGCAGAATATATAATGCGTGTGATAAAAGGAAGAACAGGAAATTATCTTGCCTTTTTCCCGTCCTACCGATTTCTGGAAGAAGTGTGGGAAGCATTCATGGAACTGCCGCAGGAACAGATTGAAGTTGCAGTACAGTCCCAATATATGACGGAGCAGGAACGGGAAGAATTCCTGAAAAAATTCGAACAGGAAAGAGCACACAGCTTGATCGGCTTTTGTGTGATGGGTGGTAATTTTTTCGGAAGGAATTGATCTGACGGAAGATAAACTGATCGGGGCAATGATCATCGGGACAGGACTTCCGCAGGTGTGTCTGGAACGGGAACTTTTAAAGTATTATTTTGACCGGAAGAATCTGAATGGATTCGATTATGCTTATTTGTATCCGGGCATGAATAAGGTGCTACAGTCGGCAGGACGAGTCATCCGGACTGATCAGGACAGAGGGGTGATTGCACTTTTGGATGAACGTTTTATGGACCGGCGGTGCCAGGAGGTGTTTCCGAGGGAGTGGAATGATTTCCAGATCTGTAACAGTGAAAATATCGAAGAAAAGATAGCAGGGTTCTGGAAGGAAGAACAGATGGATAAGAGGTAAGCAGAATCAGAAAAATATTATTTATAGAAAAATATATTATAGAACAATATGATAGAAAAAAAGTACCATGAGGGACATATGCCACATGGTATTTTATACGAAAGTAAATAAAAGTAGCTGCCACCGGTAGTTCTTTCGGGGATACTTTGGCAGGAAAAAGAGTTTGTAAACATATTAAAAATAAGATAAAAACTCCTGTGCGGCTTTGGATACCGGAACCTTCTCGTTATGCGCAATGACAAGTTCTCGTTCCGGAAGCGATTCCTTCGTCTCAACAATGAACAGAGAATCCGAATCGGCTGTCTGGGAAAGACAGAAATCCGGAATAAATGCGATTCCAAGTCCGATGCGGGCAAGGTCGATCAGAAGGTCATTACTGCTGAGTTCGATCTCCGGAACCAGATCCAGCTGATTCTGAAGGAACAGGTTGTGCAGATATTCACTGGTTGTACTCTTTCTGTCCAGCATAAGGATCGGGTAGTCCAGAAGTTCTTTGAAAGAAACCTTCTTTCCTTTTAAATTCTTTAAATGCTTCATTGGCCAATGAACACATCCTGGAAATCTTTGATCTTTTTCACATTCGGAACATTTCCGAGATAGGAATTCGGTGAATTGACAACGATCAGATCCACCTGTCCGGTCTCAAGGAGTTCTACACAGCGAATGGATGTCGCATTGGTAACTTTGATATGCGCTCCGGGGAAAATTCCCGGTGGAAACCGGTTTCCCAGAATAAGGTTAACCCGGCAAAAATACCGGGCAGATCGTGTCACCTGGCTCCGATATGAAGCTGTCCTCCGCGTGCGCCGACATCGAGGAGCTGGCTTTCGCCGCGCTTGATCAGGCTGATCGCCGGTTCGATGTGGCGCAGAAGGATCTCGCCTTCGGTAGTAAGACGGACTTTCTTGGTACTCCCGGATGAATAAGGTCTGATCCAGCTTCTTCTCCAGTGCCTTGATGGACTGGCTGACAGCCGACTGTGAGATGAACAATTGCTTGGAGGCTTCCGAAAAGCTTAAGGTGGAAGCTACATAGTAAAATACTTTATATAATTCATAGTTAATATCCATGATAAGTCCTCCTAATGAATCTTAACTGTATTATAAGTGAAATGAAAGAAAATTACAACCGTATTTACAATAGAAGTGTTATAATAATGAAGAACAGGAGGAAAAAAACTTGAAGAAATTAACAACGCTCATATCGGTTGTGGCCATGATGTGTGCAGTGATCGCAGCACTTGCATTCAGTATCTGGGCGGCAGTATATGGAGACAGTCATTATAGATTTTACAAAAAAGAATACCAGAAATATGAAGTGACAGAAGATCTGGATATGAACATCGACCATGTCATGTACGTGACAGAACATATGATGAACTATCTGATCGGAAAAGAAGAGAAGCTGTCAGTTGTAACAACGGTGGAAGGAAAAGAGCAGGATTTCTTCAATGAAAGAGACCGGCTGCATATGCGAGATGTCAGGAATCTATTCCTGGGAGGTATTAAGGTCCGGGGGAGTTTGCCTGATTGTAGCTGCAGCCATACTGACGATGTTTAAAAAAGCGGGGAAAAAAGACTGGAAGAGACATTTTTTGCAGGGCATATTCGATCGCACTTGGTGTATGGCTGGTCATAGGTGTACTGCTTGGCATTGCTTTCAGTATAGATTTTACGACGTGTTTTACGATTTTTCATAAACTGATTTTTTACCAATAATCTATGGATATTCAATCCGGAGACTGATTATATGATCCGGATGCTGCCGGAAGGATTCTTTTCTGATATGGTGATCCGTATCAGTGAGGTATTTGGAGCGGTGCTGGTAGTGATATGGATCGTATTGTTCGTTATTAAAAAGTATTATAAAAGCCAGAGGAATCGTAAATCCGTAAAATAGATTGACGGGAATGAAAATGATAAAGGATTAATAAGTACAGATTATAAAAGCGTTTAAATATATTAATTGTATTAAATAATGATTGTTGTGTTATACTAACAATAGAAAATGTGTAAAAATTCATTTATGGAGGATTACTTATGAGCAATGTAAAAAGAGTGTACGTGGAGAAAAAATCAGGATTTGATGTACAGGCCAAGGAGCTTAAGACTGAGATCCGCAGCTATCTTGGAATCAAAGACGTGGACAGTGTTCGTGTACTGATTCGCTACGATGTGGAAAATGTATCCGATGAGACATTTGAGAAAGCATGTAATGGCATCTTTTCTGAACCACCTGTAGATACATTATATAAAGAAGAATTTCCGGCAGAAGAAGGAAGCAGAATCTTTTCTGTAGAATTCCTTCCGGGACAGTTTGACCAGAGAGCGGATTCCGCTGTTCAGTGTATTCAGTTCATCAAAGAAGACGAGCAGCCGGTCATCCGTACCGCGACAACTTATGTGATCCATGGAGGAGAAGGCAGCTTATCAGATGAAGAATTTGAAGCAATCAAAGAACACTGCATCAACCCTGTAGATTCTAGAGAAGCACAGGGCGAAAAGCCGGAGACATTAGTTACCGTATTTGATGAGCCGGCAGATGTAAAAATCTTTGACGGATTCAAAGATATGGAAGAAAGCAAGTTAAAAGAATTATATGATTCTCTCGGACTTGCCATGACATTTAAGGACTTCCAGCATATCCAGAATTATTTTAAATCAGAAGAAGACAGAGATCCTTCCATGACAGAGATCCGCGTTCTGGATACATACTGGTCAGATCACTGCCGTCATACAACATTCTCGACAGAACTTACAGACGTTTCATTCGGCGACGGCGATTACAGAGAGCCGATGGAAGAGACTTACAAACAGTACATCGCTGATCACAGCGAGATCTTCAAAGGAAGAGAAGACAAATTTGTCTGCCTGATGGATCTTGCACTGATGGCAATGAGAAAATTAAAACGTGAAGGAAAATTACAGGATCAGGAAGAATCCGATGAGATCAATGCATGCAGTATCGTTGTGCCGATTGAAGTAGACGGTGTGGAAGAAGAGTGGCTTGTGAACTTCAAGAACGAGACACATAACCATCCGACAGAGATCGAGCCATTCGGTGGAGCTGCTACCTGCCTTGGAGGAGCCATCCGTGACCCACTGTCAGGACGTACTTATGTATACCAGGCAATGCGTGTTACAGGAGCCGCTGATCCAACCGTATCTGTAAAAGATACATTAAAAGGAAAGCTTCCACAGAAGAAACTGGTTAGAGAAGCAGCACACGGATACAGCTCTTATGGTAACCAGATCGGACTGGCAACCGGAGCAGTAAAAGAGATCTATCATCCGAATTATGTTGCAAAACGTATGGAGATCGGCGCAGTACTCGGGGCAGCACCAAGACGTGCAGTCATCAGAGAAACTTCAGATCCGGGAGATATCATTATCCTTCTCGGCGGACGTACCGGACGTGACGGATGCGGTGGAGCAACCGGATCTTCCAAAGTACATACAGAAGAGTCTATCGAGACCTGTGGAGCAGAAGTACAGAAAGGTAATGCACCT
>ENA-OQES01000585-OQES01000585.1-human-gut-metagenome-genome-assembly--contig:-NODE-585-length-15027-cov-2.589396_pt1 | contig 15027 bp, 22 predicted proteins | sample MGYA00242798_ERZ504641 | MGnify/ENA primary metagenome ERZ504641 (study PRJEB26092, sample SAMD00036327) | human gut metagenome | host: Homo sapiens | study: EMG produced TPA metagenomics assembly of... | reverse complement strand
CACCGTTGCAAGCCCCGATAACCTATGTTATAATTCTATCGATAGTAATGTTTTTTCGAAGACTTTCATATACCTGTCTTTGCGGCTGATCCTTCACTGACAGGAGATCTTTTTGCAAGATCGGGCACAGAAAGATACTGGAAAAAATCATATTAGAAAAAAGGGAGGTACTGTACAATGAAGCATGTAAAGACTTTAAATGCCAATACCTTAAAGGATACCATGAAGAAGGGCGGATGCGGCGAGTGCCAGACTTCCTGCCAGTCTGCATGTAAGACTTCCTGTACCGTTGGTAACCAGAGCTGCGAAAACTCTGCCCGCTAATGGTATAGGTCGGTAACGGATTAAGTGTGCAAAGCCCCTTATGGTCACAGAGATTATAGGGGCTTTCCCATGTGATTTGGATTGGCCTGAAAGGCCTATTACGTTTAGAAAGAGAGATTTTAATTTTGATTCATCAGTATATTAATAATGGTTATCATATTGTTCTGGATGTGAACAGCGGTTCCGTCCATGTAGTAGATCCGGTGGTTTATGACGCCATCGCAGCAGTTTCAGAACAGGTTCCGGAAATGGACAAGCCTGAGAAGCTTTCTGAAGAAGTAACTGCAAATGTTCATAAAAAGTTAGACGAGACCTATGGAAGTGAAATGGTCTGTGAAGCACTGGAAGATATTCAGGAGCTGATCGATACAGAACAGCTTCTTACCCGTGACATTTATCGTGACTTTGTTTTTAGATTTTAAGAAGCGCAAGACCGTTGTAAAACGCGCTCTGTCTGCATATTGCACACGACTGCAACCTTGCCTGTCGTTACTGCTTTGCGGAAGAAGGAGAGTATCATGGCCGCCGTGCTTTAATGAGCTATGAAGTTGGTAAGAAAGCACTGGATTTCCTGGTAGCTAATTCCGGAAACAGAGAGCATCTGGAAGTGGATTTCTTCGGCGGAGAGCCTCTTTTAAACTGGAAGGTAGTAAAAACAGCTGGTTGAAATACGGCCGCTCCTTAGAAGAGGCAAACCACAAGAAGTTCGTTTACATTAACCACCAACGGCGTTCTCTTAAACGATGAGATCATGGAATTCTGCAACCGTGAGATGAGCAATGTAGTATTAAGCCTGGATGGCCGCCGTGAGATCAATGACAAGATGCGTCCGTTCAGAAACGGCAGCGGCAGCTATGATATGATCGTTCCGAAGTTCCAGAAGTTTGCTGAGAGCAGAGGACAGAAGAATTACTATGTAAGAGGTACTTTCACAAGAAATAACCTGGATTTTGCACATGATGTGATCCATTATGCAGATCTTGGCTTCCAGCAGATGTCCATGGAGCCGGTAGTAGCTGATCCTGCAGAGGATTATGCCATCCGTGAAGAGGACATTCCTCAGATCTTAAAAGAATATGACAAACTGGCATTAGAATACATCAAGCGCAAAAAAGAGGGCAGAGGTTTTAACTTCTTCCACTTTATGCTGGATTTAACAGCAGGTCCATGTGTTGCAAAACGTCTGGCTGGCTGCGGTTCCGGTACTGAGTATCTGGCAGTTACCCCATGGGGCGATCTGTATCCATGCCACCAGTTTGTAGGCAATGAAAAATTCCTTCTTGGAAATGTAGACACAGGTATTGTAAATACAGAGACCCGTGATGAGTTTAAGCTTTGCAATGTATATGCAAAAGAGACATGCAAGGACTGCTTTGCAAGATTTTACTGCAGCGGTGGATGTAGTGCAAATGCCTATAATTTCAGTGGTTCTATTAACGGCGCATATGAGATCGGCTGCGAGATGCAGAAAAAGAGGATCGAATGTGCCATCATGATCAAGGCTGCTTTGGCAGACGAAGAGGCATAATATATGAAATATCAGGTAATAACCAAAGATGGACGGGCGAAACGTGCCCAGATGGAAACTGTACATGGAACCATCCAGACACCGGTTTTCATGAATGTAGGAACTGTAGGCGCTATTAAAGGCGCTGTATCTACCGATGACCTGCGCCAGATCGGTACTCAGGTAGAACTTTCCAATACCTACCACCTTCATGTGCGTACCGGCGACAAGCTGATCAAGGAGTATGGCGGACTGCATCAGTTTATGAACTGGGATAAGCCGATCCTTACAGACTCCGGCGGTTTCCAGGTATTTTCCCTTACAGATCTGCGCAAGATCAAGGAAGAAGGCGTATACTTCCGCTCCCACATTGACGGACATAAGATCTTCATGGGACCGGAAGAAAGTATGCAGATCCAGTCAAATCTTGGTTCCACCATTGCCATGGCTTTTGACGAGTGCCCACCAAGCCATGCAGATTATGATTATATCCGCAATTCCGTAGACCGCACTACACGCTGGTTAAAGCGCTGTAAGACAGAAATGGATCGTTTGAATTCCCTTCCGGACACCATTAACAAAGAACAGCTGTTGTTTGGCATCAACCAGGGCGGTGTTGTAGATGAGATCCGTATCCAGCATGCAGAAACCATTAAAGAGCTGGACCTGGACGGCTATGCTATCGGTGGTCTGGCTGTAGGTGAGACACATGAGGAAATGTATCACATCCTGGATGTGACGGTACCTCATCTGCCGGAAGATAAGCCTGTATATCTTATGGGGGTAGGAACACCTGCCAATATCTTAGAGGCAGTAGAGCGTGGGGTAGATTTCTTTGACTGTGTTTACCCATCCAGAAACGGCCGTCATGGTCATGTATACACCAACCATGGCAAATTAAATCTGTTTAACCAGAAATATGAACTGGACCACAGCCCGATTGAAGAAGGCTGCCAGTGTCCGGCCTGCCGTTCCTACAGCAGAGCCTATATCCGTCATCTGTTAAAGGCAAAAGAAATGCTGGGAATGCGGTTATGTACCTTGCATAATTTGTATTTTTATAATAAAATGATGGAGGAGATCCGCGACGCCATCGAAGAACACCGTTTCGCAGAATACAAGGCAGCTAAACTTGCCGGTATGGAAGGCAAATAGCAGGTAGAAGCGGGTAAACAAAAAACTATAACTGCTGCGGCGAGGCGGCAGCAGATGTGAAGGAGGAAAAACCATGCAGGGAATGGGCTTTATAGTTATCTATATCGTACTTTTTTTGCAGCTCTGATCTATTTTACTTCAATCCGTCCACAGAAGAAGGAAAGACAGAAACAGCAGGAGATGTTAAGCAGCGTTGCTGTAGGAGATACCATTCTTACTACCAGCGGGTTTTTACGGTGTGATCATTGATATGACCGATGATACCGTGATCGTTGAGTTCGGCAGCAACAAAAACTGCCGTATCCCAATGCAGAAAGCTGCGATCGTTCAGGTAGAGAAGCCAGAGACAAAATAAGACTGGTTTTTTACAAAGAAAATGAACATTAAAAATGTCGGAGGTTTGGAGCTTGGCAGCCGGTCTGCACAGGTGAGAACGTCCGGCATTTTTGCATAATAAGAAAGGCGGGGTTATTTTGATCAGGAATATTGTATTTGATATGGGAAAAGTTCTAATGGATTATTCTGGTATGCCGGTATGCCGTCATTTTACAGACAATGAGGTACTGGCAAAGAGAGTCTGCACGGCTGTGTTTGATTCACCGGAATGGGTTCTTTTGGATATGGGAGTGATCACGGAGGAAGATGGTATTAAGAAGATGATCAGCCGTCTGGATACAGAAGAAGAAAAAGAACTGGCTGTGAAGTCTTTCGACCATTGGCATGAGTATAATCTGGTCCAGAAGCCGGAGATGGGAGATCTGGTCCGGGATCTGAAAGCAAAAGGCTACGGCATCTATTTATGCTCCAATGCATCTGTACGTATGCTTACCTGCTACAAAGAGGTGCTGCCGGCAGTAGAATGCTTTGACGGGATCCTGTTTTCCGCAGAAGTTCTGTGCATGAAACCACAGAAAGAAATGTATGGTCATTTCTTTGAACGGTTCGGTCTGAAACCGGAAGAGTGCTATTTTATTGATGACCTGCCAAATAATATTGCAGGAGCGAAAGCCTGCGGTATGGACGGTTATTGCTTTGCAGACGGGGATGTGGAAAAGTTAAAACGCACACTTTACGAATCTGTCCTTTCGTAATTCATAGTAAGAGTGGATTGCTACGCACGTGCTCATTTCGCCTCAGCCCGTCCAATGACTGTGTATCCATGCAAGTAAGCTTGCCTGTATCCCCAGTCGCTGTACGGGACTCTTACCGCAATCTTAAGACTTTCTTAATAATCTATTCAAAGAACATTCAAACATTTCCGGCGATTGCATGATATACTTTAGTTACATAAGAAATGCACGAAAGTTTAAGAACTATCCTTCAACCCTTTTTGAAAATCCGAAATCCTTAGAAGAAAGCTCCGTACTGACAGGTACGGAGCTTTTTTCTGCGCATACAGTATAAGAAAAGGGATTTTTTAATTGTGAATCGGGCAAGAATGGAAATTCACTGTGATGAGGCGGCTTTAAAGGGGAATTACCGGAAAAGGGCGTCGGTGTTGCAGTTTTAGATACAGGCATCTACCTTCATGAAGACCTGAAAGGAAAGATACAGGATTAGGACTTGTCCATGGAAAAAGCTTCCTTATGATGATAATGGTCATGGAACCCATATTGCAGCTATGATCGCAGGCAGCGGTCTTGCCTCAGGCGGCCATTTTAAAGGGGATCGCACCGGGAAGCAGTATTACAGCGATCAAGGTTTTAGATCACAGAGGAAATGGATATGCGGCAGATGTTTTAATGGGACTTAGGTGGATCCGGGAACACAGGAAAGAATATGGCATACGGATCATAAATATTTCTGTAGGATCCCTTACCAGACGGGAAATGACGGAAAATTCCGCCTTGGTAAAAGGGGTAAATGCTGCCTGGGATGACGGCTTGGTAGTGGTGGTGGCTGCAGGAAATCATGGTCCTGCTCCGGGAACTGTGACTACGCCGGGGATCAGCCGGAAAGTGATCACAGTAGGCTGTTCTGATGATGACCGGGAGGTAGAGGTGATGGGAAGCAGAATGGTGGATTATTCCGGCAGAGGTCCTACCAATGCCTGTGTGTGCAAGCCAGATCTGGTAGCACCGGGCTGCGGGATCATCAGCTGCTGTAATGAACCGGGCCGGTATTTTATAAAATCAGGTACAAGCATGTCTACGCCTCTTGTATCTGGTGCTATTGCCCTGCTTTTGGAAAAATATCCGTCTATGAGTAATAAAGACGTTAAACTGCGGATCAGGGAGCGGGCAGTCGATCTGGGACTTCCCCATAACCAGCAGGGCTGGGGAAAACTGGACGTAAAAAGACTGCTGGCAGATGAAATATGATCTTATCATCTGTCAGCAGACTGCAAAGAATATCGTATTTTATTTCTCCCAACGTCCGGAAGCGCCACACGGAAGCACCAGACCGTTCTGGGAAACAGGAAGACCTACTTCCTCCGCTTTTACAGTTCCGCCGAATTTTGGTACGATCTCAACGCCCATCATATAGGAAAGAACAGATGGCGCAAGACCGGTGGTATAAGAGTTGATCAAGAAGAACAGCGGATCATCAGAAAGCAGCTGCACACACAGCTTTACTAATGGGTGAATGGCATCTTCGATCTTCCAGATCTCGCCCTTTGGTCCGCGGCCATAAGATGGAGGATCCATGATAATGGCATCGTAGTGATTTCCACGGCGGATCTCGCGCTCTACGAATTTGACACAGTCATCTACGATCCAGCGGATCGGAGCATCAGACAGGCCGGAAGAATGGGCATTTTCCTTTGCCCAGGTAACCATACCCTTAGAAGCATCTACGTGGGTCACGCTGGCTCCTGCTTCGGCAGCTGCCAGTGTAGCACCTCCGGTATAGGCAAACAGGTTTAATACCTTTACAGGGCGTCCTGCTTTGCGAATCTTATCACCAAACCAGTCCCAGTTTGCAGCCTGTTCCGGGTAAAAGACCGGTATGCTTAAAACTGAAAGGCTTTGAAATTAAAGGTAAGTTCTTTATAATTGATCGTCCACTGCTCCGGCAGATCCAAAAAATTCCCACTCACCGCCGCCTTTGCTGCTGCGATGATAATGTCCGTTCATCTTCTTCCAGCCTTTGTGTTTCTTTGGGGTATCCCAGATCACCTGAGGATCCGGACGCACCAGAAGATAATCTCCCCAGCGCTCTAATTTTTCACCTTTGGAACAGTCAATTACTTCATAATCTTTCCAACCGTCGGCAAGCCACATAAATTTGATAACCTCGTTTCTTCTATAATAATTCTATAATATTTCAATTTCCGCCTTCAGGGCGGATATGATGATACGATCTGTTGAAATCACAGGATTCCAATTGAGTATAGTCTATTTACGTGTAGTACGTCAAGCAATTTGGGAGCTGCGTTTGACGGAAACAGAGAAACTGTTTATAATTGGGTACAAATAATGTACGCTTTGGGGGCATTTAAGGATGAAGAAAAATAAAAGCCGTCCTCTGATAAAAACTCAGCTGGCCAAGATCGTTGTAATTCAGGTGGCAATCCTTTTGGCATTCCTGGTGTTGTTTACTGTAAAAGAAACGGATCAGACGCTGCTTATATGGCGCAATACCAATGCACGGACCTGCCAGTCATTATTAAATGAATACCAGTCTGACTTAAAACAGGCGGCGGCTGTAACTGCCTATCCGGTACAGCCAACGGTACGTGTTCAGACAGACAGATATTATAATGAAATTTTCACATCAGCCTCAGGAATACAGCCAGGCGTTTAAGATGAAGATCTACAGTGATCTGAAGTCATGGTTTACATCGGGACGTTTTTTCTCAAAAATTGCTGTGTATGATATGGAAGGACGGGGACTGGTCCTTATGCCGGCTAATAATTATTATGTTGAAGAAACAACAGAGCTACAGGCAGACTGGTATCAGCAGGCTCTTGATGGGAAAGGGAGCGCAGTAATAGGACTTTATACTTCAACTGATTATATGGGAAATGCTATAGCGGATCCTCAATTGTTGGTGGCAAGAAGTATTGTTCGGGCGGAACAGATGAAATCTATAGGAATTATGACTGTGACAGTAGATCTGGGAGATTTGGAGCGGGTATTTTCGGAGCAGTTTGCACAGCCGGGGCAGAGCTTTACCAATTTTTTATGGAAATAAACAGATAGCAGGAGAAAAGATAAAAGAAAGCGAACGGGAAAATATACAGGGAAAAGAAAGCAGGATCCTGTTGCGGGATGGAAAACTTTATGATCTTCAGCATGTTCGGGCTGGAGAATTTTCATGTATGATCTACACGCCCTTATCCCAGATCCTTCTTGGCGGTGTTTCATTCAGCCTTTTCATGTTTGCTATAGTAGTAGTATTATTAATGTGCCTCACAGTTGCGATTATCCACATTGTGCATCAGATCAATGGTCCTATGCAGAAACTGGTGGAGATCTGTGAAGGAATGAAGGCAAATGACCTGGTAGAGATCGATGATTTTGGAATGCCTCAGGAGTTGTGGACACTGACAGCGGCCATTAACCGTATGCTGGGCCCGTGTACGCCATTTGATCGATGAAAATTACAGTATTAAGCTTGAAGCTGAAAAATACGGAACTGCAGTTGCTGCGTTCTCAGATCAATCCCCATTATCTTTATAATACACTGGAATACATTCATGTAGCTGCTTATAACGAAAAAGGATTATGATGTTTCCAGGATGGCAGAACTTTTAGGTAAAAAATCTGCAGTATGGACTGCGTGATACCAACAGGACAGTTTCTCTTTCAAGGAGCTTGGAAAAATTCCGTGAATATTTTGACCTGGTTTCTTATCATTATCAGGAGAGAGCGCAGCTGGCGGTCGTTTTTTGAAGATGGGATCATGGATCAGGAGGGTGATCAAGCTTTTGCTGCAGCCATTAGTGGAGAATGCACTTAAATACGGTTTTCGGGATTCACAGACGAAACTGCGGATCGAAATGCTGGGATATCGCCGGGAAGACTGTGTTTATATTACCGTTTCCGACGATGGTGCTGGAATGAGTTCGTCCAAGCTGCACATTATACGGGAAACGTTGAAAGGACGTGAGCAGACCAATTCCATTGGCCTGCAGAATGTAAACAGACGTCTGAAACTGGTATTTGGAGAAGCATATGGATTGTCAGTTGAAAGTAAGCAGGGAGAAGGGACAAGCGTATTGATCTGTATGCCATACCGGCCGTGGAAGGAGGACAAGTAGATGAAGCTTAATTTGCTGTTAGCAGATGATGATATAACCACAGTGAACCATTTACAGGAGATTATTGAACGGGAACTGGCAGGTCAGTTTTCTATTTTTACAGCATCCGATGGATTAATGGCGTTAAAACGGCTGAAAGAGACAAAAATCCACATTGTTATTTCGGATATCCGTATGCCTGGCTGCGATGGGATACAGCTTTTAACTACTTTGCGGGAATATGCTTATGGCTGTGAGATCATTATGCTCAGCGGTTATGATGATTATAATCTGATACGGAATGCAATGAAATCAGGTGCCTGGGATTATCTGTTAAAACCAGTCAGTATCCCTGATCTGACGGCGCTGCTGGAAGAAGTGAGCCAGAAGATGGATCCCAATGCAGTAGTTGGTTTCCCGGCAGAGTATGAGCCAAAGATGGATTTGTCTGAAAGCAGTGATGCCTCCTTCTGGGATGGAAGCGGCAAAAACACCGGCAAAGAAGGGTCAGAACAGGAATTAAAAGATAAACTGGATGCAGCAGCTCTGGCAGTTGTATCTGTTTGCAGGGAACGGGCGCAGACATGCCTGAAACAGCTTTTTTTCAGAGGTTTTAAATACATCTGTAAAACGGGATCAGTTAAGGACGATGCTGACGGATTTTGTTTATGCACTTATGCAGCAAAGCCAGTTGTTTATCCGCATTGTTGCTTCTTATAAACTGACAGACCGGGATATTATGGCCTGCATAAAAAGTCTTCCTACGTTTCTTCAGCTGCAGGAACGCTTTATGGAGATCATTGACTGTTATATTGAAGATGCCGGATACCAGATGAAGCAGAATGAACATGCTATGGTGAGACAGGTGCAGGATTATTTAAAACGCCATTTACATGAAAATGTGACAATGGAGGAAATGGCACATCTTGTAGGACTTCACCCAAACTATTTCAGCACTGTGTTTGGAAGGGAGGCTGGGATTACCTTTCGTGATTATTTGCGGGCTGTACGTGTGGAAAAGGCAAAAGAACTGCTGCGGGAAGGATTTTTAAAGATCCAGGATATTGCCCTGATGGTGGGATATCAGGATGCACCCCATTTTAACCGGGCATTTAAAGAAGTAACAGGGCTTTCACCTTCGCTTTATAGAAAACAGAATATGGTTTTATGATAATAAAGGGGGCTGTATAGAAAACAGGTCCCCTTTTAATCTGGTTTTACAGGCAGAAATGTAAGGTTCTTAAAATAGGGCAAGAATTCCGAAAACCGGATATTCATTTATCACTGAGAGATATTTACAATAGATTACAGATCCAATGAATGAAAGATAACAGGAGGTAGCAAAATGAGGAAGAGTTATAAGAGAGTTGCAGCAGCGGCAGCGGCGGGTTTTTATGGCAGTTTCCATGGTGGGGTGCAGCAGCAAAACGTCAGGAGAACAGGTTCAGGAGACCAAACAGGAAACAGAGCAGGGGGAAGAACAGGAGAAAGAGTTAAAAGTTCTTACATTAAAAAAAGAAAATGTAGATCTTTTTGATGATATGCTGGCTGATTATAGCAAGGATCATCCAGGTGTAACTTTTAAACAGACCAGCGGCAAGCAGGAAAATCTGCTGACTCTGATCTCAACCAATGAAGTACCTGACATAATGAATGTATGGCCTATGAACAGCCTTTTCCGTGAGATGATGAAGGAAGGCGTATTTATGGATCTGAGCGGCAGCGAGGTACTGGCAAATGTGCCGGAGAATATCCTTGAAGCGTGCAGATATGATGGAAAAGATTATTCCGTTCCTATCAGTGTTAATTCCTATTCTATGTTTTACAATACAGAGTTATTTGAAAAAGAAGGACTTACTTATCCAAAGACAGAAGATGAGTTCTGGACTCTGTGCGATACACTTAAAAGCAGAGGTATCCCGGCAGTCACCATTGGAGATAAGGATATCGGCCTGCTCCAGGGATAATTTTGCACGTATGCTTACAGGAACAGCTTCCCATGATGCAAAAGAGATCACAGAGGCTGTAGCTTCAGGTGAAAAATCTTATTCTGATTATCCGGAGATCGTTCATTTTGTTGAAAGCTTCCTGAAGCTGCGTGATTATACTCCAACTGACAGCTTGGGACTGGCAGGCGCAGACGCCCGTGAATATTTTACAAATGGAGAAGCAGCAATGTATCTGGGAGGTACATGGAATGCAACATCTATTAAAGCAACAAATCCGGATCTTAAATATGCATCTGCTCTTTTCCCGGAAATGAATGGTGTAGAACCATGGGCTTCTGGTGAAGTAGATACTGCATGGGCAGTGGCTGCTAATACAGCATATCCAGAAGATGCAAAACAGACAGTAGAGTTCTTAGGAACTGTGGAAGAGGCTCAGAAATATGCAGAACAGGATAAAGCTCCATGCGTGATCACAGGTGTTGATTCACAGGTTGAGGCACTGGCAACCATCAATGATGCAGTAGCTTCTGACCAGTATATTGTTTCAGCATTAACATTCTGGCCGGCAGGAATGGCAGACGAGGTAGCACAGGCACTTCAGCAGATGTTTACATCAAAAGATTCTGCTGCTTTCCTGGATACCTTTGATCAGATAACACGTAATTACTACAGCCAGCAGTAATGGAGGCGGCTATGAAACGGAAAAAAATAGGAGAGCGGTCGTTCTGGTATTTTCTTTTTATGCTGCCGAACCTGCTTTTATATGGAATATTTGGCATATTTCCCATTGCTCTGGGAATCTTCTACAGTTTTACAGACTGGAATGGGATCGCAAAAAGCTGGAAAATGGTCGGCTTGGGAAATTATATCAAAATGCTGCATGATAGCCGTTTTCTCAGGGCTATGAGATTCAATATTACATATACGCTCCTTCTGGTGGTGATCGTGATCGCTCTTGCAATGATACTGGCTGTAATGATGGACAAAATGAAATGGGGAAAAACCTTTTTCCGTGCCGTTTATTTCATTCCGGCTGTTTTAAGTCTTCTGACAGTGGGGATCATCTTTGAGAAGATCTATGGAACTGTACTGCCGGCAATGGGGGCATATCTGGAAATTGACTTCCTTAAAAAAAATATCCTTGCTTCAGCAGCAACAGCACGCTATGGGATCCTGATCACGCATGTGTGGCAGGGAGTGGTCCTTCCTACTGTGCTGCTGACAGCAGGATTGCAGACGGTGCCGCAGGAATTAACGGAAGCTGCATATATTGACGGGGCAACGAGATGGCAGGCATTTCGAACGATCACTATCCCGTTTCTGCTGCCGATTTTAAGTGTTGTGCTGGTACTGGTGTTAAAAGACGGGTTGATGCTTTACGATTATGTATATGCCCTTACTTCCGGTGGACCAGGGGGGAGCAACAGAAAGTATCACTATGCTGGTTTATAAGCAGGGATTCCAGGAAATGAAGTTCAGTTATGCACTGGCAGAGGCAGTTGCTATTGCTGCTGTGATGATCGGAATCTCGATCCTGCAGACGGCTTTGGCTGAAAGGAAGAAGGTGTACTAGATGAGAGAAAAAACGGACGTGTACAATTGTCATTGGTGTTTTTGATCCTGGGTCTGGTATGTGTCCTTATTCCCTTTTATCTGGTTGTAATAACTTCCCTTAAGGATATGCAGCAGGTATCCCGTAATTTCTTTGCCTTACCAGTACATCCAAGCCTGAAAAACTATATTACAGTTCTGACAGTAAAAAAATTATTTCCGGGCATTATTTAATACGGTAGTGATCACTGGATGCGCCCTTCTTGGCTGTATTGTATTTCTGCCTATGTGTGCATATCCCATTTCCAGAAAAATTGGGGAGCAGCCGCCTTTTTTAAGATCCCTTTATATTGTAATGGTAGCAGGCATTTTTATTCCGTTGCCAGTAAAGATGATGCCTTTGGTTTCTCTGATGAGCCGTGCAAAGCTTATGAATCCCCTTGGAATGGTCCTGCTTTATTGGGGTCTGCCACATGTGATGGTGTTTATCTATTTGTGGGTTATCTGGCTTCCATTCCAAAAGAACTGGAAGAGGCGGCTTATATTGATGGAGCCAGAACACCGGATGTATTCTTCCGTGTGATCTATCCGCTCCTTAAACCGATGATCTCTACGATCGTGATCAAAAACGGACTTTGGTTCTGGAATGATTATCTTCTGCCAAGTCTGATCCTGACAGATCGGGATTTTCACACTCTTACATTGTTCTTGGACCGGTTTAAGACAGAATATTATATTGATTATACATTGGTATTTGCGGCTATTTTACTGACAATGCTTCCGATGCTGCTGCTTTATATCTTTATGCAGAAGCAGTTTATCGGTGGACTGACTGGAGGCGCCGTAAAAGGATAAGGAGGAAAAAATGAGGACAGTGAGACTGGAACTGATGCGTCCTGATGAGATCTGCCAGGTATTACGTGAAAAATCTATTGCATATTTGCCGGTAGGTCCACTGGAGTGGCACGGACCTGCGATGCCCTATGGAACAGATGCAATGGCAGCCGGGGAATCTGCACGGCGGACGGCAATGATCACAGGCGGAGCGGTAGTGCCTACAATGTTTATGGGTACGGAGACGCCTCGTGATAATGAGTTTCTGCAGACTGCCGGACTGCAGCCAGATACCTATGTAGTAGGAATGGATTTTCCTAAAAACAGTATTCCAAGTATGTACCTGCGGGCAGAATTGTTTGCGGTTATGCTGCGGGAACAGGTACGGCTGTTAGTCAATCTGGGATTTAAACTGATCGTGATCGTGAATGGTCATGGAGCAGTAGCCCAGGAAGAGGCAATCCACAGGATAGCAAAGGAAACGACTGCAGAGACAGACAGCACAGTGATCGGAGTACGTGCTACTTATGCATTAAAAGAGGGAGACCTGAATGGAGGACACGGCTCTGTTAAGGAGACAGCTGTTCAGATGTATCTGAATGGAGGCAGTGTGGATCTGAGTAAATTCCCACCTAGAGAGGAGCCGCTGCGTATGCCTGACTATGGTATTTTAAACCTTTTTGGTCCCCATTTTCCAAAAGATATGATCATGGATCCTGATCCGAGAGATGCAACCGCAGAGCTTGGAAAACAGTATCTGGAACATGGGGCAGGAAAAAAAATGCCGGAATCGTAGAAGAGGTATGGAAACAACTTTTAGAAGAACAGAATAAGTAAAGTAAATGAGCAAAGTAAATGGGGCAGTTCTGGTATTCGTCCGGAATTGCCCTTTTAAAATGTCCTGCGACATATTCTTGTAATAGAATTGAAAGATTAATCTGGTTGAACTATAAGAAAACTCTTGGTACAATAGTTATAAAGCGCAAACTGTATATTTACAGCAGTTTCGGGGTGAAAGCAGAAGAAGAGAGGAACAGGGCATATGAGGAAAAAAAGTGAAAGCAGCCTGGTTTCTGGCAGCGTTACTATCAGCAGGGCTGGCAGCGTTCCCGGCTATGGCAGCACAGGGATGGGCACAGGAAAACAGCAGCTGGGTCTACTATGACAGCAATGGAAATAAAGTATATAATGAATGGAAAAAGGGAGCTGACGGCCAGTGGAGATATCTGAACGGAGAAGGATATATGGCTGTAAATGCATGGGCAGACTCTGATTATTATGTAGACAGCAATGGCATTATGGTTACGGACAAATGGTTAAAGACTACTTCTGACGGCGGAGAAGAAGAGTGGTACTATTTTGGAAGCAGCGGAAAGACCATAGATGACACCTGGAAGAAGATCAATGATAAGTGGTATCATTTTGACGGAAACGGCCGTATGGAAACAGGCTGGATCTTAGACGATATGTATTATACCGGAGATGACGGTGTGATGCGTACCGGCTGGCAAAAATCTGTATCCGCCGGATAATTACGAGGAAGACTCCAACAAAGTGATCCCGGGAGCTGAGGGCGGTACATTAGATTACGGCGAAGATGGCCAGTATTGGTACTATTTTGGAACAAACGGCAAGAAATATGTTCCAAGTGACGGCAACGACAACGGAGATTATGGCACCAGAAAGATCGATGGCATTTACTATTGCTTTGATGATGACGGCATTTTACAGATGGGCTGGAAGAATGTAAGAGGAAGTTCTGACTCGATCAAAGACTATATGTACTTTGGCTCTGACGGAAAGGCAAAGATCGGTTGGTATTCCATAGAACCGCCGGAAGACTTAGAAGGTTATGATGAGATGTAGAATGGTTCTACTTTGCAAATAATGGAAAGCCGAAAAGCTGCAGACTCAGATCACCTTACCACACAGGATCTGACCAAGATCAGTGGAAAGACCTATTTATTTAATAAGCGTGGCAATCCGGTCTATGGACTTAAGAAGGTCTATATCGGATCCGGTGACAGCAACTGGACCGCGTTCTAATTTTGGAACCAAGACACAGAGCTGTGTACAGCGTGGAAAGATGAAAGTAGAAGAAGATGATGGAAACAAGACAGATTTCTACTTCAGTGAAAACGGCCGCGGCTATACCGGTGTAAAAGATAATTACCTCTATTATAAAGGAAAGCTTCAGAAAGCTACAGATGGTCAGAAGTATGTATGCTATAAGATCGACAGCAGCAACTATGTAGTAAATTCTTCCGGAAAGGTTATGGAAAAACTCTACTGTAAAGACCAGTGACGGAGTGAAGTTTAAAACAAGCTCCAGCGGCTCTTTAAGTACAGCAGATGATGATAACGATGTAAGCTCTTATTTCACAGAGCCGGAAGACCAAACTGTACAGAGGACTGATAAAATGATATCTGTTTCTTCTATAATAAATAGGATCAGATCAGGATGTGCTGATGCAGGATTAACAGTACCGGTATTAATGTATTACTGATGTATTAATTATAG
>ENA-OQES01000584-OQES01000584.1-human-gut-metagenome-genome-assembly--contig:-NODE-584-length-15051-cov-2.884883_pt1 | contig 15051 bp, 17 predicted proteins | sample MGYA00242798_ERZ504641 | MGnify/ENA primary metagenome ERZ504641 (study PRJEB26092, sample SAMD00036327) | human gut metagenome | host: Homo sapiens | study: EMG produced TPA metagenomics assembly of... | reverse complement strand
ACTGGATGTGCAGGAGTTCATGATCATGCCGGTTGGAGCACCGTCTTTTAAAAGAAATGCATCCGCTGGTGTACAAGAGGTATTCCATGCACTTGCAGGAATCTTGAAAGACAGAGGACTTGCAACATCTGTAGGTGATGACGGGGGGATTTGCCCCGGCACTGAAATCAGACGAAGAAGCAATCGAGACAATTCTTGAGGCTGTGAAGAAGGCCGGATATAGATCCTGGAAAAGACTTCAAGATTGCGATGGATGCGGCATCTTCAGAATGGAAGACAGGGACGATTGGAGAGTATGAAACTTCCAAAGGCAGGAACAGTCTATACTTCAGAACAGCTCATTGACCACTGGAAGAAACTGGTAGAGAAATATCCGATCATCTCAATCGAAGATGCACTTGATGAGGAAGACTGGGAAGGCTGGAAAAAGCTGACAGCAGAGCTGGGAGATAAAGTTCAGCTGGTTGGAGATGATCTTTTTGTCACAAACACAGAGAGACTGGCGAAAGGAATTAAGCTTGGATGCGGAAATTCTATTCTGATCAAACTGAATCAGATTGGATCTGTATCTGAGACTCTTGAAGCAATCAAGATGGCACACAAAGCAGGTTACACAGCAATTTCTTCCCACCGTTCCGGTGAGACAGAGGACACAACGATTGCAGATCTGGCAGTAGCGCTGAATACCTGCCAGATCAAGACCGGAGCGCCGAGCCGTTCGGAGCGTGTAGCGAAATATAATCAGTTACTGCGCATTGAGGAAGAACTTGGAACAAGCGCAGTATATCCGGGAAATGATGCGTTTAATGTGAAATAACATCAGTAAAATAACCTGACAGTCAGGAAAATCCATGCATTTTATGATCTCAGTGGGATGAAATGCATGGATTTTTGTGCATATATTTCTTTGATTTTCATCTAGATTTTTTTCATCTATATGTCATACAATAGAAATGTAATTGCCATCAGGCAACATAATATTTAAAAACTATTTGGAGGATTTCATTATGAAGAAACCGGTTCTGGTCATTATGGCAGCAGGAATGGGAAGCAGATATGGCGGGCTGAAGCAGATTGACCCGGTAGATCAGGAAGGACATATTATTATGGATTTCTCGATCTTTGATGCAAAACGCGCAGGATTTGAGAAAGTCGTATTTATTATTAAGAAAGAAAATGAAGCAGATTTTAAAGAAGCTGTTGGAAAGAGAATTGAGAAGATCATGGATGTAGCGTATGTATTCCAGGATCTGAACAATATCCCGGAGGGCTACGAAGTTCCGGAAGGACGTGTAAAGCCTTGGGGAACAGCGCATGCTGTTTTAAGTGCGATCGATGAGGTAGATGGACCATTTGCAGTAATCAACGCGGACGATTATTACGGACGTCATGCATTTGAGACAATCTATGAATTCCTTACAACACATGAAGATGATGATAAGTACCGTTATACAATGGTAGGTTATCGTCTGAAGAATACAGTTACAGATAACGGACATGTTGCTCGTGGCGTATGTGAACTTAATGAGGCGAAAGAGCTGGTTGGAATCACAGAGCGTACAAAGATCGAGAAGCGTGACGGTGGAATCGCTTTCTCAGAAGACGACGGAGAGACATGGACAACTATCGATGGAGATACTCTTGTATCCATGAATATGTGGGGATTCACAAGAAGTATTTTAGATGAGATCAAAGCAGGATTCCCGGCATTCCTTGAGAAAGGTATTAAGGAGAATCCAATGAAATGTGAGTACTTCCTGCCATCCGTAGTCAGTGACCTTCTGGCAGAGGGCAGAGCAACCGTAAGAGTGCTTGAATCCGAAGATAAATGGTATGGAGTTACATACAAAGAGGACAAGCCGGTTGTAGTCGCAGCGGTACAGGCTTTGAAAGACGAAGGTCTTTATCCACAGAAATTGTGGGATTAGATTATGTGTTGTCAGTTACAGAATTTGTGAATCATAATGATCATGCAACATTTTTACCATAAGAGGAACTATTCGTATAAAGATTTTTGTGGTGGATGTGTTATAATCAGAGATAACAAAGCAAAGATAAGCAAGCTGCTGAACGCAGTTACTGTGAGTGGCAGCAATTTGAGCAATAAAGCTCAGAGGAGGAATTTTAAAATGGCAATTTTAGTAACAGGAGGCGCCGGATTTATCGGAAGCCACACATGTGTAGAACTTTTGAATGCAGGATATGATGTTGTAATCGCAGATAACCTTTACAACGCATCAGAGAAAGCTGTAGACAGAGTAAAACAGATCACAGGAAAAGATCTGAAGTTCTATAAAGCAGACATCCGCGACAAAGAAGCAATGAACGAGATCTTTGAGAAAGAAGAGATCGAGTCAGTGATTCATTTCGCAGGACTCAAGGCAGTAGGTGAATCAGTTGTTAAACCACTCGAATACTACGAGAATAACATTGCCGGAACTTTAGTTCTCTGTGATGTAATGAGAAATCACGGCGTGAAGAATATCATCTTCAGTTCTTCTGCAACAGTATATGGTGACCCGGCATTTATCCCGATCACAGAAGAGTGCCCGAAGGGAACATGTACAAATCCATACGGATGGACAAAATGGATGCTGGAGCAGATCCTGACAGATCTTCATACAGCAGATCCGGAGTGGAATGTCGTACTTCTTCGTTACTTCAATCCAATCGGAGCTCATGAGAGCGGACTGATCGGAGAAGATCCGAAGGGAATCCCGAACAACTTGATTCCATACATTACACAGGTTGCAATCGGTAAACTTGAGTGCCTTGGTGTATTTGGAGACGATTATGATACACCTGACGGAACAGGTGTACGTGATTACATCCATGTAGTTGATCTCGCAGTTGGACATGTCCGCGCAGTAGAGAAATTGAAAGAGAAAGCAGGAGTTTCCGTATATAATCTTGGAACAGGAAACGGATATTCCGTACTTGACATGGTGAAAGCATTCTCCAAAGCTTGTGGAAAAGAAATTCCTTATCAGATTAAACCACGTCGTGCAGGAGACATTGCTACATGTTACTGTGATGCTTCCAAGGCAAAGGAAGAACTTCACTGGGTAGCTGAGAGAGATCTGAACAAGATGTGTGAAGATTCCTGGAGATGGCAGAGCATGAATCCAAACGGATACGAGGATTAAGATTGAATAATCATTTATAATGTGAAATGGAAAGTTGTTGATGAGCAGGGGCGCGCGATGATAGTGTAGTTTCCTGTGCCATCAACAACATTTTTTGTATCATTTGTAAATTATGTTGACCAACCGCGAACAATAACACAGCTCTTGCAACCAACAGTCCATCTGTATTATACTAATAGAACACGATTAAATTTCAGAAAAAACTGGAGATAGATAGAAAATGAAGCGCAAAGTAGATCTAATGAAATTTCAGACGGACGTCTGTATTCCTCTGGAGATATGGTTAAGGTGGACTGTCATGACTGTGAAGGCTGCTCTGCATGCTGTCAGGGAATGGGAAATTCCATCATATTGGATCCAATGGATCTGTGGAGATTGGCAACTCGGAAAAAAAGGTAGAATTTTCGATACACTGCTTGCAAACTATCTGGAATTGAATGTAGTTGACGGGATGGTACTTCCTAATTTAAAGATGGCAGGAGAGGAAGAAGCCTGTCTGTTCTTGAAAGATGGAAGATGTTCTATTCATGGATACAGACCGGGAATCTGCCGTTTGTTCCCTCTTGGACGTATTTATGAGGAGAATGGATTCAAGTATTTTATCCAGGTGCATGAGTGTAAGAAGCAGGAACGTGGTAAAGTGAAGATTAAGAAGTGGCTTGGAATTGCAGATCAGAAGAGATATGAAGATTTCGTGTGGAGATGGCATACATTTCTTAAGAACTGTGAAGAAGGAATGAAAGAACTTGATGAGCAGAACGCGAAAGTACTGACGGTTGTGGTTCTCCGCAACTTTTATCAAATGCCTTATCAGGCAGAGGAAGAAGCACAGTTTTATCCGGAATTTGAAGAAAGACTGGAAAGACTGAATGCAATGTTTGGATTTTAGAAGTGAAAGTTAACAACAGGTGAAAGGCATCAGTAGATGGAAAGCAACAGTAGAAAAACACAGATATTAAAAGAAACTTTTTGGATACGATTCTTTCCGTAAAGGACAGGAGGAGATTGTAGATCAGACTTTTGAATGGAAGAGATGTGTTGGCAATCATGCCGACTGGAGCGGGAAAGTCACTTTGTTATCAGGTTCCGGCACTTCTGATGTCTGGGATCACGATCGTAGTATCACCGCTGATTTCCATTGATGATCGATCAGGTGAAGGCACTGAATGAAGCAGGAGTTCATGCAGCGTATATTAACAGTGCACTGACAGAACGGCAGATTACAAAAGCATTAGAACTGGCAGCGGCAGGCAGATATAAGATGATCTATGTCGCTCCGGAACGCTTGTTGACACCACGGTTTCTGGACTTTGCATGTCATACAGAACTTTCTATGGTGACAATCGATGAGGCTCACTGTATTTCCCAGTGGGGACAGGATTTCCGTCCAAGTTATGTGAAGATCACAGAATTCATCCGCCAGCTTCCAAGACGCCCGGTCGTCAGTGCATTTACAGCAACAGCAACACAGAAAGTAAGAGAAGATATTCTTGAAGTACTTGATCTTGAATCTCCTTATATAAATGTATCCGGTTTTGACAGAGAGAACCTTTACTTCGAAGTAAGACCAGCGCGTGGGAAGAAGGATGCAATTAAGGAATATCTTACACAGCACAGAGAAGACAGTGGAATTATTTACTGTGCAACAAGAAAAAATGTAGATGAACTCTATTTGGAATTGCAGAATGCCGGATTCTCTGTCGGAAGATATCACGCAGGAATGGGGACAGAGGCAAGGAATGAAAGTCAGGAAGATTTCATTTATGACAGGGCAGAGATTATGATCGCAACGAATGCATTTGGAATGGGAATAGATAAGTCCAATGTCCGTTTTGTACTTCATTATAATATGCCGCAGAGCATGGAAAATTATTACCAGGAGGCAGGCAGAGCCGGACGAGACGGAGAACCGGCAGAATGTATCCTTTTCTATTCACCGCAGGATATCATGATCAATCAGCTCCTGCTGGATAGTAAAGAGCAGATTGGAGAATACACAGAAGAAGAACTTCGGGTGATTCGGGAACAGGATGTTCTCCGGCTGCGTAAGATGAGTAATTATTGTACGACAAGCATGTGTCTTAGAAAATACATATTGAATTATTTTGGACAAGAGACAGAAGAACATTGTGGAAATTGTTCCAATTGTCTGGAAGAATTTGTTGAGCTTGATGTCGGAGAGATTGCGGCAGATATAATCGAATGTGTGCGCGAATCCAGACAGAGATACGGTATGACAATGATCCTTTCCACACTGGCGGGAGCGAATACAGCGAAGATCAGAAGTGCAGGGATGAATGAACTTTCCGTTTATGGAAGACAGAGTAAATGTCCACAGCAGAGACTGAAAGATGTAGTTTATACACTGCTTGAACACGGATACCTTCAGCAGAGCGCAGACCGTTATGCGATTCTGAAACTGACAGACCGATCAGAAGAATTGCTGGAATCAAGAGAATTGAAACTTCGCTGCAAGAAGTCAGAACTTACAGAAAAGAAGAGTCCGGAAGCGGAAAGAAAGCATCTCATAGAAAAGGCGAGATTTCCGGAAATCTTACGGATAAAGCCGGGAATTATTCGAAGAATTGCGCTCTGTGCGTTATTCTCTGGCAAGTAAAAAAGGAATTCCGCCATATATGGTCGCTTCAGATCGTACATTACATGAGATGTGTGTACTTGTTCCATTCAAAAAAGAGGAACTGCTTGAAGTACACGGCATGGGACTTAAGAAATATGAGCAGTACGGAGAAGTTTTTCTTGATAAGATTCAAGAAGTGACAGCAGGTGATAAAAAAGGTTACGGTATATCGGAAGATGCGGATGGGACAGACGCAGTTCAGAACCAGAATCCTCTGGACATCGGACCATTTGGAAGCGTAGAGAATTAACAGCAAAAAATGAGTAAAAGAAAGAAGTGACATAAAAGTGTCTGTAAAAACTATTTCCAACATTAAAAAAGTTATAAAAACGAATATTTGCCAAAATGATATTTTAAATGCGGAATTATCATGGCAGCGGTTTCAATTCCAATCTCTATGGGGTATGCACAGATCGCAGGTGTTCCGGCGGTGTATGGACTTTATGGATCTGTTCTGCCGATCCTGCTATTTGCCATGCTCTCAACTTCAAAACAGTTTATCTTCGGAGTAGATGCGGCACCGGCGGCAATTGTCGGAGCTGCACTGGCAACACTTGGGGTGACGGCAGAATCAGCCCAGGCATTGCAGTATGTACCATTGATCGCATTGTTTACAGGACTCTGGTTATTGTTGTTTTATCTTTTACATGCAGATAAGATTGTTGATTTTATCTCAACACCGGTTATGGGTGGATTTATCAGTGGTATTGCAGTGACAATTATTATGATGCAGATTCCGAAACTGATGGGAAGCCCGGCGGGGACTGGAGAATTCATAGAACTTGCAGAACACAGTTTTTCAGGCGATCACAAAGATAAACTGGTTGTCCTTTGGAATGGGAATTGGAGCACTTGTAATCTTGATTGTATCCAAAAAACTGATTCCAAAGTTCCCGATGGCAATCGTTATTATGATTGCCGGAGTTCTCTCGACAATTGTCTTTCATGTAAACCAGTATGGTGTAGTTCTCCTGCAGGCAGTTCAACCAGGGCTTCCGCGGCTTATTTTCCCGGATTTTACAGGGATCAATCTTACCCAGGCTGTGGGAAGAGCACTTATGGTTGCTGTTGTGATCATGGCAGAGACACTTTTGTCAGAGAACAATTTTGCATCCAAAAACGGATATGAACTGGATGACCGTCAGGAAATCCTTGCCTGTGCCGCAGGAAATCTTGCTGCCGGTGCAGTTGGATGCTGTCCGGTAAATGGAAGTATTTCCAGGACTTCCATGAATGAACAGTATGGAGGAAAGACACAGGTTGTATCCATTACAGCGGGACTGACCATGGCAGTTGTACTTATAGGTGCAACCGGATTTATCGAATATCTTCCGGTTCCGGTATTGACGGCAATCGTAATCTCTGCACTGATGAATGTTGTAGAGACACATCTTGCAGTACGCTTGTTTAAAGTAAGCAGAAATGAATTCTATATTTTTATTGCAGCAGGGATCGGTGTGCTGTTCCTTGGTACGATTTACGGAGTTGTGATCGGAATTCTGTTATCTTTTGTAGCAGTGATTTTAAGGGCTACAAACCCTCCGAGATCTTTCCGTGGAATGATTCCGGGAAAAGAAGTTTATTATGATCTGGAGAGAAACCGTTTTGCATATCCAGTCAAGCATGTGATTATTTACAGATTTAGCGAGAACCTTTTCTTTGCAAATATCAAAGTGCTGGTTTCAGATATTGAAAACAGCATCAAAGAGGATACAAAGGTCGTAATTCTGGACGCATCAGCAATCAACAGCCTGGATATTACAGCGGCAGATGCACTCGAAATGCTTGCAGCAAGTCTGAAAAAACGTGGAATTAAGTTCTATATCACAGAACATTCCAGAGAAGTTAACGATCAGATGAGAAAGCTTGGAATCGGACATTTGATAAAAGAAGGTGCTGTGCGAAGAACAATTCTTGCGGCACTTCATGATGCGGGGATTGAGCAGCCTTGCCCATTGGATATTCCAGAAGAAGATCTCGAAAAACTTAAGCGAAGAGAATATTTTTCCCTTCCTGCAGAAGAAGAAAATACACTGGAAGAGTTTGCTTGGGCATTTGGTGATGATGCAGTCAAAGAAATTGAGAAACGAGTGCTTTCTATTGTGAAGCAGATCCATGAGATTACAGATCTCGAGAAACTTTCCGAAGAAGGAATCAAAGAAAAACTGGAAATTTTGGAATTCACTTGGAGCACTTGATGAAGATGAGTTGCTCCGCAGAATGGAGCTTCACTTAGATGATCTTCCAAGTGATGTAAAAGCAAAACCAAAAAAACTCGTCATTGAATTGATCGAGCGTAGAAGAAGAAAACTTAGAGATCGTCTCCTGAAAGAGCATCCAGAGATTGTTGAGCATATTGAAGAGCGAAGAGAGCGGCTGGAGCGAAGACTTGAGAAACAGAATCCAGATGCAGTAAAGCGTCTGAAACACTGGAAAGATGAAGAAATCTAAAGAACAATCTGTAAGATTCTTAATAAATCATTAGGATTGTCAAAGTTCCCTTGTTTCTGCAAAAAAAGGAATGCTATGATTAATATGGAAGAAAAAGTCAGGGGACAATTTTGATTGTCCCCTGATTTTAAGAATAGAAAAGAAAAAAGGGATAAGCATGTGGTCTAAAGAAACAAAAGAAGAAAAAGAACGCAAGAAAGAACAAGCGTTTTATGAACATTATAGCGCGATGGGGAAAAAAATCACAGATTCCATTAGAAGAGAGTGGGAGAGGCGCAAGAGGAATGAACTACGCATTCGACGCCTCAAGAGACGAAGGAGAATTGCAATCGTATTGATTCTGCTCGTTGTATTAGTTCCGGCAGTTTCAACATTTACTTATTTTAAAATGAATCCGATTGTATTACGGAGTAAAGTGATCGCGCAGGAAAAGAAAGAAGGTATGGATCTGATGTCCAACATCCGTTTCGTTGATTGGTGGAAAAAGCGAAAGATGTGAAGACAGAAGGGAAAGTAGATACGAATAAAGAAGGAAAATATACGGTTTACTATGTCTATGGTAAACAAAAAGTAAAAGCTGAAGTCGAAGTTAAGGATACAAAAGCACCTGAGCTTAAAATGAAAGACAGTTATACAACAGAACTTCCGAAAGATATCAAGCCGGAAGATTTTGTAGAATCAGTAAAAGATGCATCAGATGTCACACTTGAATTTGTCGGACAGGATTCCTGGGAGAAGAAAGGAAAATACGGAGTAACTGTTATTGCAACAGATAGTGACGGTCATAAGACAGAAGGCAAATCAACACTGAATCTGGAAGAGGATACAACAGGGCCGACGATTGAAGGAGCAGATGATAAAGAACTTGCACAGGGCGATACGATGGACTTTAATGAAGGGGTTACGATAAAGGATGATATGGATCCAGAGCCAACATTGGAAGTACAGGGTGCTGACAAAGTGGAATTTGCGACACCGGGAACCTATATTGTCACCTATCTTGCGAAAGACCGTTCTTGGGAAATGAGACAAAGATTGAGCGAAAGATCAAAGTGTAAAAAGAATCCGGATTGGAATGAGAAAGTTGTTTATCTGACTTTCGATGATGGTCCGTCAGAGAATACCGGAGAGATTCTTGATATCCTGAAAGCAAAAAAATGCAAAGGCAACCTTCTTTGTCACAGGAAATAATCAGGAACATGATGATATGATGAAAAAGAGCCTTTTCCGAAGGACATTCGATCGGACTTCATACCTATACACACGATTATGCAACAGTTTACGCATCCGAAGATGCATACTTCGCAGATCTGCAGAAAGTATCGGATTTGGTAGAGAGTATCACAGGAACGAAATCCATGATCATTCGTTTCCCGGGAGGATCCAGCAATACCATCAGTGCAAAATATGTCAAAGGATTGATGACAACACTTACGAAAGCAGTGAGAGACAAAGGATATCAGTATTTTGACTGGAACTGTGATTCTACTGACGCAAGCGGAAATAATGTGCCGGTAGAAAAGCTGGTTTCCAACGCAAGATCCTGCACGGCAAATCATGTTGATATTCTGATGCATGATACAGATGCAAAAGATACAACCGTACAGGCATTGCCACAGATTATTGATTACTATAGAAGTCAGGGATACACATTCAAAGGACTGACCGTTGATAGTGTGGCAGCGCACCATGGAGTGAATAATTGATAAATATTAGAAAGAGCCAGGACAGGCACAACACACGGTGTCTGTTCTGGCTCTTAATTATATCTTAATCCTCATCATCTGTCTGTACAGAGTAAGTCTGTCTCTTTCTTGCCATCTCATCGCTCTCAAGATATTCATCATAAGTTGTAATCTTATCGATCAGCTTACCGCCCGGAACAATCTCCATGATACGGTTCGCTGTTGTCTGTACGATCTGGTGGTCTCTGGAAGTAAAGAGAAGTACTCCAGGGAACTTGATCAGACCATTGTTGAGTGCTGTGATAGACTCCATATCCAGGTGGTTCGTTGGCTCATCAAGAAGCAGTACATTTGCTCCTGAGATCATCATCTTGGAGAGCAGGCAGCGAACTTTCTCACCACCGGAAAGTACAGCAACTTTCTTCACTCCGTCTTCACCGGAGAAGAGCATTCTTCCAAGGAATCCACGAACATAAGTCACATCCTTTTCCTCAGAGTACTGTGTCAGCCACTCTGTGATATTGTAGTCATTGTCGAATTCTCCGCCGAAATCCTTCGGGAAGTAAGCCTGAGAAGTTGTAACTCCCCATTTATAGGTTCCCTCATCCGGTTCCATCTCGCCGATCAGGATTTTGAAGAGGATTGTCTTAGCAAACTCATTTCCACCAACGAAAGCAACTTTATCCTCACGGCCAAGTGTGAATGTAAGATTATCAAGAATCTTTTCGCCGTCAATTGTCTTGGAAAGTCCTTCTACAGTGAGAACTTCATTACCAATCTCACGGTTCGGACGGAAGTCGATGTATGGGTACTTACGGCTGGAAGGTCTGATCTCGTCAAGCTGGATTTTCTCCAGCGCACGCTTTCTGGAAGTAGCCTGTTTGGACTTGGAAGCGTTCGCACTGAATCGGGAAATAAATTCCTGCAGCTCTTTGATCTTTTCTTCCTTTTTTCTTGTTGGCCTCTTTCATCTGACGGATCAGCAGCTGGCTTGACTCATACCAGAAGTCATAGTTTCCTGCGTAAAGCTGGATCTTACCGTAATCTATATCGGCAATCTGTGTACATACCTTGTTCAGGAAGTAACGGTCATGGGATACAACGATAACTGTGTTGTCAAAGTTGATCAGGAATTCTTCCAACCATGCGATTGCATCAAGATCCAAGTGGTTGGTAGGCTCGTCAAGAAGCAGGATATCCGGGTTTCCGAACAGTGCCTGTGCAAGAAGAACCTTGACCTTCTCAGAACCTGTCAGGTCTTTCATCAATTTATAATGAAGTTCTGTCTCGATACCAAGTCCGTTCAGAAGGTTGGCAGCATCAGATTCTGCTTCCCATCCATCCATTGTAGCGAACTCAGCTTCCAGCTCACTTGCTTTGATTCCGTCTTCATCTGTGAAATCTTCTTTTGCGTAAATTTCTTCTTTCTCTTTCATGATTTCATACAGACGTGCATTTCCCATGATAACTGTATCAAGAACAGGGAATTCGTCATATTTGAAATGGTCCTGCTGAAGGAAAGAAAGTCTCTCGCCCGGGGAGATAACTACATCACCGGATGTCGGCTCAAGCTGTCCGGAAAGAATCTTAAGAAATGTAGATTTACCGGCACCATTCGCACCGATCATTCCGTAGCAGTTCCCCTCTGTGAATTTGATGTTAACATCTTCGAACAGCGCCTTTTTCCCGACGCGAAGGGTTACGTTATTTGCACTAATCATTTGAAAGTCTCCTTGTAAATAAATTAGAATTGTGATTACGTTGTTATAATTGTCCTTTTTCAAATACGTGTGAATAAGAACATACCAATCCATATATTAACATAGAAGAAAGGGTGCTGACAAGTACTGAAATAGAAAAATGCATACGAAAAAACAGGGCAAACTGTGTGAAAATGTATAAGAACTAATCCTTGTTCTTTCCATTGTAAAAGTTATAATGTTACTAAGAATCTCACAATATAAATAGCAGTAGAAAAGAGGAGAAACCATGGCACTTAAGAAAGCAACAATCGTACTGGAAGGTGGAGCAACAAGAGGCATATTTACTTCTGGTGCTCTGGATTACCTTATGGAACAGGATATTTATTTTTCCAGATGTGATCGGTGTGTCTGCCGGCGCATGTAATGCAGTAGATTATGTTTCCAGACAGCCGGGACGTACAAGAGACTGTATGATTCCGAATACAAAAGATATGAAGTATATTAATGGAGTGAAAGATACGATCAGGGGGAAAAGTCTGATGAATATGGATTTGATTTTTGATAATATCCGAATGAACTGATCCCATTTGATTTTGATGCATATTTTCAGTCAGAGATGCACTGTGAGCTGGTAACGACAAACTGTCTGACTGGAAATGCAGAATATATGACGGAAACAGAAGATCCTGACCGATTGATGAAGATCTGTCGTGCATCAAGCAGTATGCCGCTTGTGACTCCGATGGTGAATATTGACGGTGTCCCGTATCTGGATGGCGGACTTGCAGATTCTGTTCCGATCCGTCGTGCACAGAAGCTTGGAAATGAGAAGATCATAGTGATCCTGACGAGAAATCAAGGCTATCGTAAGAAAGTAATCTCACCGGCAGTGCAGAAGCTTTACAGACAGGCATATAAGTCCTATCCGAATGCAGTTCGGACAATCTTCAGAAGAAGTTTTATCTATAATAAAACGATGAATTATCTGGACCAGCTTGAGAAGCGTGGAGAGATCTATGTCCTTCGTCCACATGTGAAAACCAGTGTCACGGCTCGAACAGCATCCGGATGTCCTGCATGCATTTTATGAACATGGATATCATCTGATGGAGCGAAAGACAGAAGAAATGTTGAAGTATCTTGAACAGTAAAAATAAATCGACTTGTTAAAAGAAGAGAGAAAAGGGAGTTGAGTTATATGAGAGAGATTTTAGAAGAAACTCAGAACCGTGAATTATCGTGGCTTCGGTTCAATCAGCGCGTTCTCGAAGAAGCACGGGACGAGACAGTTCCTTTGATGGAACGTATGAAATTCGTAGCTATTTTCACAAGTAACTTAGACGAGTTTTTTATGATCCGCGTAGGAAGTCTGTATGATATGGCATCAGCAGACAGCAAAAAGATCGATCAGCGATCCGGTATGACAGCAAAACAGCAGTTAGATGCAATTTATCGAGCTGTTTCCCCACTTTACAAGGAACGCGATAAGACATATGCAGAGATCAAGAAACAGTTAAGTCCGTATGGTGTCTGCGGTCTTGACTTCAAGGAACTGGAACAGCAGGAGAAGAAGTTTGTAAAGAAATATTTCAAAGAAGAAGTAATGCCGGTGCTTTCCCCACAGATCGTAGATGCGAACCATCCGTTCCCACATCTGTTAAGTAAAGAACTGTATGTGGTTGCGAATCTGAAGCAGGGAGACAAGACGATGCTCGGAATCATCCCGGTACCACAATATATTTCTAATATTCTCTATCTTCCGGGGTATGACATCCGTTATATCCGTATGGAAAAGATTATCCTGGAATTTATTGATCTTGTTTTTGACCAGTATCAGATCTCAGACAAGAACTATATCCGTGTAACGAGAAATGCAGATGTATCACCGGATGATGAAGCTTATGCAGACAGCGGAGATTTCCGTCATGTGATGCAAGAGACACTTCATAAGAGAAGAAGGATGGCCGTTGTCCGTCTTGAGGCAGCCAATTCTCTGAGTAAAGAGATGGCAAAAATATTTCTGTGAGAAATTTAATATCCGTCCGGAATGCATTTTCCGAACAAAGATGCCGATGAAGCTGGACTTTATCTTTGCAATTGCTGATAAACTTCCCGATTCGAAGTAAAAAAACGCTCGTGGATGTACCATTTTCTCCGCAGCCGTCATCCATGCTTGCAGAGGGTAAGGTGATTCCGCAGATAAAGAAGAAAGATGTACTCCTTTGCTATCCATACGAAAGCATGGAACCGTTCCTCCAGCTGATCAAAGAAGCATCAACAGACCCGGAAGTTCTGACGATCAAGATCACAATCTACCGTCTAGCGAAGAAAGCACGACTTGTAGAATATCTCTGTGCAGCGGCTGAGAATGGAAAAGAGGTTACGGTTCTGATCGAGCTGAGAGCACGTTTTGATGAGCAGAACAACATTGACTGGTCCGAGCGTCTGGAAGAGGCCGGATGCCGTGTTCTGTACGGATTCGAGGGTTATAAGGTACACTCCAAGATCTGCCTGATCACATACAGAAACCGTACCGGAATTCATTACATTACACAGATTGGAACCGGAAATTATAACGAAAAGACAGCGAAGATGTATACCGATTACTCGCTGATGACAAGCAGACAAGAAATTGGTGAAGACGCAGCAGTCTTTTCCAGAATATGTCGATCAGTAATCTGAATGGAGTTTACAAGCATCTGATTGTTTCACCGACAAGCCTGAAACAGAAAGTACTTGTCTTGATGGATGAAGAAAATTGCAAAAGGTGAGAACGAAGAATCATTATGAAAATGAATTCTGTTACGGACATGGATTTCATTCGCAAAGTAACAGAAGCATCTCAGGCAGGGGTGAAGATAGATCTGATCGTGCGTGGGATCTGCTGTATCCTACCCGGGAATCAAGGGAAAGACAGAGAATCTGCGTGTGACAAGTATCGTCGGAAGATATCTGGAGCATCCAAGACTTTTCGTCTTCGGAAAAAGGAGCAGATGCCAAGATGTATATCGGTTCTGCAGATATGATGACGAGAAATACGGAGAAGCGTGTAGAAGTCGCGTGCCCGGTCTATGATGTAGAGATCCGGAAACGCCTGTTCCATCAGCTTCATGTGATGCTCTCTGACAATGTGAAAGCCCGCGCAATGACAAGTGACGGAACATATGTGAAGAAACCGGTGGAAGACGGAGCAAGTCTTGTGAATGCACAGGAGACCTTTATGAGAGAAGCATCACAGGCAAAACGTCCGGCTGCAGCCGCTGTATCGAAGAAGCAAAAAAGAAGGATTCTTAACAACCGTACGGAAGAATTTTTAGTAAAAAAACAATAGAAGGACGAGAGATGGAGGAGCAGAGAAAGATGAAACCGTTACAGGAAAAAAGACTTTGGAAAGACATCAAAGGGAGCACAGGCAACATTATACATTC
>ENA-OQES01000582-OQES01000582.1-human-gut-metagenome-genome-assembly--contig:-NODE-582-length-15121-cov-3.782980_pt1 | contig 15121 bp, 21 predicted proteins | sample MGYA00242798_ERZ504641 | MGnify/ENA primary metagenome ERZ504641 (study PRJEB26092, sample SAMD00036327) | human gut metagenome | host: Homo sapiens | study: EMG produced TPA metagenomics assembly of... | reverse complement strand
TAATGATAAGTTTGCAATTGACAGAATGCTTCCGGAAATTGACAGAGGAGATTATCTTGTGATCCATGATACAGGAGCACACGGTTTCTCTATGGGGATATAACATACAATGGTAAATTAAAATCAGCAGAACTGCTTCTGAAAGAGGACGGAAGTGTGCAGATGATCCGCCGTGCTGAGACACCGAAGGATTATTTTGCAACATTTGACTGCTTTGAGGTTGGAAAGAAACATTTGTAAATGAAAATCTAAAAAAAATAGATTGTAAAAAATGTGACCAGATATGGTAACATTAAAAAAGCTGATTCGGACAAGAAGATTTTCTTGTCCGACAGAATAAGCCGCTGTGGCGGAATTGGCAGACGCACTTGACTCAAAATCAAGCGGTTAGTAGCCGTGCCGGTTCGAGTCCGGCCAGCGGCATCGAACGTAATCTCTGAACATCTTACAGATTCAATGTTTGCAAGATGTCCAGAGAGTTTTCATTTTGTAAGTTCACATTTTTTCCACGTCCAACGAGATAATCAATTGAGACTGTATAATAATCAGCAAGTTTGATGAAGACATCAATAGGAACGTTGATTTTTCCAAGTTCATATTTAGAATATGTAGTCTGTTTGATGTTGAGATATGCAGCAACTTCTTTCTGCGTTTTATCATTATCTTCTCGCAAATTTCGTATGTTTTCGAATTTCATAATCCCATCCTCGTACCTTAAATCCGGTGTGCGAACTTAACCGGAAACAAGCTATTGTTCACAGTATCCAGTGAACAATAATCTGATATCTTTTGTATTTTTGGATTATTATATAAAAGTCCTGACACGACTATTGAAATATAGTCGTACTACGACTATAATTGATAAAAACATGAAAAATGTGCGAGAAATGAGACAGTATAAGAACTAAGGGGGATGGGAGAAAGTGATGAATAAAGAAAAAATAGATGATATGGATTATTATGAAAAGTATCTGTTGAATGCAACGAAAGAAGAAAGAGATTGCTATATAAAAGAACATCCCGATTTCATGAACGAATATCCGGTATCGTATGAACATCGGGAACTGCTTCAGGATAAGATTTATCGCGGATTGATGCGTAAAATCCGCGATTATGAAAAAAGTAAACAGAAGCGGAGATGTTAATCAAGCTCTCTTAAAATGGTTTTTTTTAATTCTGCAAAAAGAATGTATTGTCGGATAATCTTCCTTAACATCTCCAAGACCATATGCAGCAAAGATAAAAGGGATACCGGCCTTTTTTGCAGGAATCAGCATCTCCCTGAGTATCTCCGACATAGACAGGGGATGTCAGATTATTTTTCTCCATTAATTTCAGAATCGTCTGGTCTTTGGAAGTCTGCGTCTGGCCAAAACAAAGGAAATCTTTGATATATGGTTCCATGCCTGCGCCTTTCATCATAACTTCAATATATCCGCACTGGCAATTGCTTACAATAAAAAGAGGATATTCCAGAGCCAGCTCTTTGAGTGTGTCCATAACGCCTTCGTAGTAAACACCAGGATGTGTTTCAAGATAGCGGTTTTCATAATCAAAACAGATATCCATCAGTTTTCTTCGAGAGTCCGTATCGAGATCGGGAAAAACTCCGGCAGCAATTTCATCCATTGTCTTTCCAAACAGTCCCTGAAGAATTTCGCGGTTTAAGTTTGGCTCAAGATCAGAGTTCTCTTTTATTGCAAGATTCCAGGATTCGGCTACAACTTCAACAGAATCCCAAAGTGTTCCATCTACATCAAATATAATTCCATCCATAATAATTCTCCTGATAGTATTTTTGAAAATATTGTTTACAAAATATTGGAGTCAAAAGGTTACTGTTCACTCCCTAAATTATGATACCATAAAATGAACCTTTAAAAAAGAAGTTAATTAGTGTATACTTTAATAATGGTTAAAATGAAATGCAACAAAAAGCAAGAGATAATAGGAGAGAATCTGATGAGAGATAAAATCGTACTGATCGATGGACACAGTATATTGAACCGGGCGTTTTATGGAGTTCCGGATCTGACGAATTCGGAAGGACTGCATACGAACGCAGTTTATGGATTCCTGAATATTATGTTTAAGATATTAGATGAAGAGAAGCCGGAATATCTGACGGTTACATTTGATGTGCATGCGCCGACATTTCGCCATGAGATGTTTGCAGATTATAAGGGCACGAGAAAGCCGATGGCAGAGGAACTGCGTCAGCAGGTGCCTGTGATCAAGGACGTTCTGCGTGCAATGCATATAGAAGTGATTGAAAATGGCCGGACTTGAGGCGGATGATCTTTTGGGGAAACCTTGTCTCATCGTTGTGAGGAGAAAGGAATGGATGTTTCCATCATTTCCGGAGACCGTGATACGCTTCAGCTTGCGACAGAGCATATTAAGATCCGCATCCCCAAAGACGAAGCAGGGGAGGACGGAAGTAGAAGATTATTATGCGGCAGATGTGCAGGAACGCTATGGAGTAACACCGAAGGAATTTATTGATGTAAAGGCTTTGATGGGTGATACTGCTGATAATATTCCTGGTGTTCCGGGAGTTGGCGAAAAGACAGCGACAAAGATTATTCAGCAGTACCAGACGATTGAAAATGCGTATGAGCATGTTGATGAGCTGAAACCGCCAAGAGCAAGCAAGAATCTGAAAGAATTCTGGGAACAGGCACAGCTTAGTAAGACTCTTGCGACAATTAAGCAGGACGCAGATATTACATTTGAAATTGAAAATGCCCGACATGAGAATCCTTATACAAAAGAAGCCCATGAATTATTCCAAAGACTGGAGTTTAAAAATCTGCTCGGAAGATTTGATGTAGAAGCGTCAGTGAATGATGTGGAAAAATATTTCCGTGAGATAACAGGGAAAAAGGAGATTGAGAAAGTTTTAAAAGAGGCAGAGAAAGCAGAAACCGTTGGTGCGGCATTTTCCAAAGATGCTGGAAATGTTCTTCCATTGTTTGCGCATGCTTCAGGATATGGAAGGATTTCTCTTTGTTATGGAGCAGAAAAGATTGTTACGATTCCTTGTGATATGGATGCTGATTTTGAATATCTGACAGGAAAGTTGTCTCACCTTGCAAAAAGTGTGAAACGTTTTTCGATGTGTGGATTGAAAGAATATCTAGAATGGCTGCCGGAGCTTACAAGTGAGAACGGGTTTGATGCGATCGTGGCAGCATATCTTCTGAATCCTCTGAAAAATGATTACAATGCAGAAGATGTGGCAAGAGAACATTTGAATCTTTTAATTGATGAAAAACTTGATGAGGGTACAAAATCATGTTATGAGGCATATACAGCTTATGCCTGTGTCCCGGTTCTTGAGAAGAAACTGGAAGAGAATGGGATGTTCTGTTTATTTAATGAAATTGAAATGCCGTTAGTATTTACATTGTATGATATGGAACAGGCTGGCGTTAAGGTTGAAGGCGAAGAGCTGAAGCGTTATGGCGAAGAGCTTGGAGCAAGAATCGTTGAGCTGGAAAAGGAGATTTATGAAATGGCAGGGGAAGAGTTTAATATCAATTCTCCGAAACAGATGGGAGTGATCCTGTTTGAAAAGCTTGGAAATGCCTCATGCAAAGAAGACAAAGACCGGGTATTCTACAGCAGCGGATGTGTTAGATAAACTTGCACCGGAATATCCTATCGTAGCAAAGATTTTGGAGTATCGTCAGCTTGCAAAACTGAAGTCAACATATGCAGACGGACTTGCAAATTATATAGGGATGGATGGAAGAATCCACAGTAAATTCAATCAGACGATCACAGCAACCGGACGTATCAGCAGTACAGAACCGAATCTGCAGAATATACCGGTTCGTATGGAACTTGGACGTCTGATCCGTAAAGTATTTGTACCAAAAGAAGGCTGCGTCTTTGTAGATGCGGATTATTCTCAGATCGAGCTTCGTATTCTGGCGCATTGTTCCGGTGACGAACAGCTGATCCAGGCATACCGTGAGGCGCGCGATATTCACCGAATGACAGCTTCCCAGGTATTCCATGTACCATTTGATGAAGTGACAGATCTGCAGAGAAGAAATGCAAAAGCAGTTAATTTCGGCATTGTGTATGGAATCAGTTCTTTTGGACTGAGCCAGGATCTGAGTATTTCGAGAAAAGAGGCGGCACAGTATATCGAGCATTATTTTGAATCCTACCCGGGAATTAAGACATTTCTTGATAAATGTGTGAGCGATGCGAAAGAAAAAGGATATGCAGAGACTTTATATGGAAGAAGAAGACCGATGCCGGAATTAAAATCCAGCAATTTTATGCAGAGAAGTTTTGGAGAGCGTGTGGCAATGAATGCACCGATCCAGGGAACTGCTGCAGATATTATTAAAATAGCAATGATTCATGTAAATGAAGAACTGAAGAAGAGAAATCTGAAATCACGGATGATCCTTCAGGTGCATGATGAACTTTTGATCGAAGCAGATGAAACAGAATTAGAAGAAGTACAGCAGATCCTTCAGGATAAGATGGAACACGCAGCAGAATTGTTAGTTCCGCTTAGCGTAGATATGCATACAGGGAAGAACTGGTATGAGGCAAAATAAGATGAAAGTAATTGGAATCACGGGTGGAGTTGGCTCCGGAAAAAGTGAAGTTTTAAAATTTCTTGAACAGGAGTACGGTGCGGTAGTCTGCCAGATGGATGAAGTTGCAAAGCAGATCCAGAAGAAAGGGACACAGGCGTTTTCGAGAATCGTACAGGAATTTGGTGAACAGATTGTCGGAAACAATGGTGAACTGGATCGCATGAAACTTGGAAGCTGCGTATTTGCAGATGAGAAGAAATTACAAAGATTGAATGATATTGTGCATCCGGAAGTGCTGGAATGGGTTCGGAAAGATATCTTGAAGTAAAAAAGAAGAGTGTTGTTCTTATTATATTGTAGAAGCAGCACTTCTTCCGGAAGTAGGAAAGGAACTGTGTGATGAATTATGGTATATTTACACAGATGAAGCGGTCCGGAGAGAACGACTGAAAAGTTCCAGACATTATACGGATGAAAAGATCACCAGAATGATTGCTTCACAACCGGTAGAAGAAGTATTTCGAAAGGCATGCACAGTTGTAATTGATAATAGTGGAGACTTTGAAGCAACAAAGAGACAAATAGGAGATAGATTGAACAAATGAGAATGTGCAGTATTGCAAGCGGCAGCAGTGGAAACTGTATCTATGTAGGAAGTGATAATTCCCATCTTCTGATTGATACGGGGATTAGTAAGAAACGAATTGAAGAAGGTCTGAATAAGTTGGAAATTAAAGGGGACGAACTCGATGGGATTCTGATCACACATGAACATTCGGATCATATTAAGGGACTTGGTGTGTTCAGCAGAAAGTACGAGATCCCAATTTATGCGACGCCGGGAACGATTGCAGGAATCAAAGAGTCTTCCAGTCTTGGAAAGATGCCGGAAGGACTTTTACATCCGATCAAGGCAGATCACCCATTTCAGCTTGGTGAACTGGACGTACACCCATTTGCCATTTCTCATGATGCAAATGAACCGTCAGGGTATCGTATTGAACAAGGCGGGAAGTCCGTAGCAGTCGCAACAGATCTTGGAAAATATGATGATTATACAGTGGAGAATCTGAAAAATCTGGATGCGATCCTTCTGGAAGCAAACCATGATATCCATATGCTGGAAGTCGGAGGATATCCATATTATCTGAAGCAGAGAATTCTTGGCGATCGCGGTCATTTATCAAATGAATTGTCAGGACAGCTTCTTTGTGATATACTACATGATAATCTGAAACACATCATGCTTGGTCATCTGAGCAAGGAGAACAATTACGCAAGACTTGCTTATGAGACAGTGAAGCTGGAAGTTACGCTTGCAGATAATGAATATAAAGGGGAAGACCTGAATATGTTCGTTGCAAGCCGGGAATCAGTTTCGGATATTATTAATGTATAAAATTGAGTGAATCAAAGCGGAGGTACAGAAAGAATGAAGAAATGTATTGTCACAGTACTTGGAGAAGACACAGTAGGAATTATTGCAAAAGTATGTACATATCTTGCGGAAAATGAAATCAATATTCTTGATATTTCACAGACAATTATTCAGGGATATTTCAACATGATGATGATCGTGGATGTTGCGAATCTGAAGAAAGATTTCAAAGAAGTTTGTGATGAGATGGATGCACTTGGCAAAGAGATCGGTGTAACAATTCATTGTCGAGAGAAGAGATTTTTGAGAAAATGCACCGTCTGTAAGCAGTCGGAGATAAGATGAGGATAAGACTATGATTAATATGTATGAAGTATCAGAAACCAATAAGATGATCGAAAGCGAGAACCTTGATGTCCGCACGATCACTCTTGGTATCAGTCTGTTGGACTGTGTGGATTCTGATTTGGATGAACTGAACCGTAAGATTTATGAGAAGATTACAACAGTTGCAAAAGATCTTGTATCTACAGGAAAAGACATTGAGAAAGAATTCGGAATTCCGATTGTAAATAAGAGAATTTCAATTACACCTGTATCGCTTGTTGGAGCAGCAGCGTGTAAGACTCCGGAAGATTATGTGACAATCGCACGTACACTTGACCGCGCAGCGGAAAAAGTGGGTGTAAACTTCATTGGCGGATACTCCGCACTTGTGTCGAAAGGAATGACACCAAGCGAAGAGAATCTGATCCGTTCAATCCCGCAGGCACTGGCCGAGACAGAGAGAATCTGTAGTTCCGTCAATGTGGGATCAACAAAGACCGGTATCAATATGGATGCGGTCCGTCTGTGTGGACAGATTGTGAAAGAAGCGGCAGAGGCAACGAAAGACAGAGACTCTCTTGGTTGTGCAAAGCTTGTTATTCTTTGCAATGCACCGGATGATAACCCGTTTATGGCAGGTGCATTCCTCGGTGTGACTGAGGCAGATACGATTATTAATGTAGGTGTCAGCGGACCGGGAGTTGTAAAGAAAGCGATTGAAAAAGCACGTGGAAAAGGTTTTGAAGAGCTCTGTGAAACAATTAAGAAAACGGCGTTTAAGATTACACGAGTAGGACAGCTTGTTGCAGGAGAGGCTTCTGCACGTCTTGGAATTCCATTTGGAATCATTGATCTTTCTCTTGCACCGACTCCTGCAGTTGGAGATAGTATTGCAGAGATTCTGGAGGAAATCGGACTGGAGCGCGTTGGTGCACCTGGAACAACAGCAGCACTTGCAATGCTCAATGACCAGGTGAAGAAGGGCGGCGTTATGGCATCTTCTTATGTGGGTGGACTCAGCGGTGCATTTATTCCGGTCAGTGAAGATCAGGGAATGATCGATGCAGTAAATGCAGGCTCTCTTACACTTGAGAAGTTAGAGGCAATGACATGTGTATGCTCTGTAGGACTTGATATGATCGCAATTCCTGGAAAGACATCAGCAGCGACAATCTCAGGAATCATTGCAGATGAGATGGCAATTGGTATGGTCAATCAAAAGACAACAGCAGTGCGCCTGATTCCGGTTATCGGTAAAGACGTTGGAGACGTGGCAGAATTTGGTGGACTGTTAGGTTATGCACCGATTATGCCGGTGAATGAATTCGGATGTGATGCGTTTATCAACAGACAGGGACGTATCCCGGCTCCAATTCATAGTTTTAAGAATTAATAGGGAGAAATTTGATGAGTAAAGTTGCAATTGTAACGGATAGTAATAGCGGTATAACACAGGAACGTGGAAAAGAACTTGGGATTTTTGTCCTTCCGATGCCATTTTTTATTGATGGAGAACTTTATCTGGAGGATATCACACTTTCCCAGAGTGAGTTTTATGAAAAGCTCGGAGCAGATTCCGATATTTCAACATCACAGCCATCTCCGGGAGAGGTCATGGATCTCTGGGATAAAGTTCTGGAAGAATATGATGAGCTTGTATGTATTCCGATGTCCAGTGGTTTGAGCAGCACATGTGCAACAGCTATTACTCTTTCAGCTGAATATGACGGACGTGTTCAGGTGGTTGATAATCAGAGGATTTCAGTTACACAGGAGCAGTCTGTTCTGGATGCAATGAATCTGCGTGAAGAAGGAAAGAGTGCAGCAGAGATTAAAGAGATACTGGAGAAAGAAAACTTCAGGCGAGTATTTATATTACGGTGGATACTTTAAAATACCTGAAAAAAGGGTGGAAGGATCACACCGGCGGCAGCGGCAATCGGAACGGTGCTGAACTTAAAGCCTGTTCTTCAGGTCCAGGGAGAAAAGTTAGATGCATTTTCTAAAGCAAGAGGCTGGAAAACGGCGAAGAAGACAATGCTTAATGCGATCGAGAAAGATCTGAATGAACGCTTTGCAGATGTTAAGGATCAGATGGTTCTTGGCATGGCTTATACATGCAGTAAAGAAGAAGCACAGGAGTGGAAAGCAGAGATCGAAGAAAGATTTCCTGGATATGAAATTATGGAAGGACCATTGTCATTGAGCGTGGCCTGCCATATTGGTCCGGGGGCGCTGGCGATTACCTGCATGAAGAGATTGTAAACTGGTAACTGTGACGAAATGCGTAGCATTTTTGGAGGTTGGCTCTGAACAGTTACATAATCTGTATTGGTGAGAGGTGGTACTGTTCACACGTGGTGTGAGCAGTACTCTGCTTTTTTAGGAGAATATTATGAAAATCGTTGGTCTTATTACAGAATATAATCCATTTCACAATGGACATCTTTATCATATTAAAGAATCTTTGCGTGTAACCGGTGCAGATGCAGCAGTTGTTGTTATGAGTGGTGACTATGTACAACGAGGAACTCCGGCAATTATGCCGAAAAGGATACGTGCAGAGATGGCATTGATGTGTGGCGCCGGAGCTGTCTTTGAACTTCCGGTTTGTTATGCGACGGGGTCCGCAGAGATTTTTTGCACTTGGCGCAGTATCCCTGTTGGATTCACTTGGAATTGTTGATTACCTTTGCTTTGGAAGCGAATGCAATGATCTTCCGGCCTTGGAACAGCTTGCAGAGCTGCTTCTTGAAGAACCGGAAGCCTACCAGATTCTGTTGAAAGATTATTTGAAACAAGGGATGTCTTTTCCACGCGCAAGACAGGAAGCAATTCTTTCTTATACAGAAGATCCTCGGTTTGCAGAGATTTAAGAAATCCGAACAATATTTTGGGGATTGAATATTTGAAAGCAATCGAAAAAACTTGGAAGCAGGATAGAACCTTATACGATTGCAAGGCGTGGTGCACAGTATCATGATGAAGAACTGGACAGTGATTATAGTTCCGCTACGGCAATTCGTTCACTGCTTGCTTATTCAAGTTCATCTTTCAATACAGAACCAGTAGAAGGGAATTACGATGAGCTTTCGTTTTCGGGAATACTGTCAGAGTTGGAAAACCAGGTTCCAAAATGTTGTCTGGAACTTTTGAAGGATTATCATAAAGTACAGTATCCGATTTCACAGAATGATTTTTCTCTGATTTTTGAAATATAAGCTGTTAAATAAACAGCCGGAAAGTTTGGTTCGATATGTGGATGTCTCTCCGGAGATTGCATTCAGAATTGCGAATCAGTTAAACAACTTTTTTAATTATAAACAGTTCTGTGATTTGTTAAAAATCACGAGAACTTACACAGACCCGGGTTAACCGGGCATTGCTTCATATTATGCTTGGAACGAAGAAGGCAAATGTGGAAGAATATATTGACAATGGCTATCATATGTATGCACGTCTGCTTGGTTTTCGAAAAGACAATGCAAAGCTTTTGACAGCTATGTCGAAGGAGAGCAGTCTTCCGGTTTTGACGAAAATGTCTGAAATTGACGATCTTCCGGAACTTGGTCAGAAAATGCTCAGACATGATATGCTTGCATCAAATCTGTATACCTCAGTGGTGACAGATAAGTTTAAAGACGGCGTTTCAGAATGAATATAAGCAAGGGGTTTTCGAAGGTGTAAATTTTAATAAGAGCCAGAACAGTTGTCGTGAGAGGTGACTGTTCTGGCTCGTAATGTTCTTAGAAAAAGACAATGTTTGATAAAATTGTAACAATCTTACAAATATCCTATTACAAAGTTCAGATTGTATTTGAAAATGCACATAAAATGACTTGTATACTAAAAAACGATTGAGTTATAATAGGACTAAGTGAGATCAAAAAGAAAGGTGGCATTAAATCATGGGATTTATTGATGAAATCAAAGCAAGAGCGAAAGCTTGCAAAAAGACAATCGTTCTTCCTGAGACAGAGGACGAAAGAACTTACAAAGCAGCAGAGACAGTACTGAAAGAAGGACTCGCTGATCTGGTGCTTGTAGGAAGCAAAGAGGAGATTGAGAAGAACAAAGGTACATACGACATCTCCGGTGCAACAATCGTAGATCCTGCAACAGATGCAAGAACAGAAGGATATATTGCAAAACTTGTTGAGTTAAGACAGAAAAAGGGAATGACTCCTGAGCAGGCAAAAGAACTGCTTCTTAGTAACTACTTATACTATGGTGTAATGATGGTTAAGATGGGTGATGCAGACGGAATGGTATCCGGAGCATGCCACTCTACAGCAGATACACTTCGTCCATGCCTTCAGATCCTGAAGACAAAACCGGGAACAAAGCTCGTATCCGCATTCTTCCTTATGGTAGTACCGAACTGCGACATGGGAGCAAACGGAACATTTATCTTTGCTGATGCAGGACTTGAGCAGAATCCAGATCCGGAGAAACTTGCGAACATCGCTATTTCATCCGCAGATTCTTTCAAACTGCTTGTTGAGAAAGAGCCAGTTGTTGCTATGCTTTCTCACTCAACAAAGGGAAGTGCTAAGCATGCAGATGTAGATAAGGTTGTTGAGGCAACAAAGATCGCTCAGGAACTCGCACCAGAGCTTGCTCTTGACGGAGAACTTCAGCTTGATGCAGCTATCGTTCCATCTGTTGGGGAATCTAAAGCACCGGGAAGCAAGGTTGCAGGACATGCTAACGTACTTGTATTCCCAGACCTTGATGCTGGTAACATTGGATACAAACTTGTTCAGAGACTTGCTAAAGCAGAAGCTTACGGTCCTCTGACACAGGGAATCGCCGCTCCGGTTAACGACCTTTCCCGTGGATGCAGCGCTGAAGATATCGTAGGCGTTGTAGCTATCACAGCTGTACAGGCACAGGCTGAATAATTGTAATTGTTTACAGATTTTTTAAAATAGTTACGGGTAATCAAAAGAAACAAAGAGGGTAGTGTGAGCTGCCCTCGGATAATAATAATAAGGTTTTTTCAGGAGGAAAAAATGAAAATGAACGTATTAGTAATCAACTGCGGAAGCTCATCTCTGAAATTCCAGCTGATCAACGCTGAGACAGAGAAGGTACTTGCAAAAGGACTTTGTGAGAGAATTGGAATCGACGGACGTCTGACATATCAGCCGGCTGGCGGAGAGAAAGAGAAATCTGATCTGGCTATGCCAACTCATACAGAAGCAATTCAGTTTGTAATTGATGCTTTGACAAATGAGAAGACAGGAGTTGTTAAGAGCCTTGATGAGATCGGAGCAGTTGGACACCGTCTCGTACATGGTGGAGAGAAGTTTGCTTCATCTGTAGTAATCACAGACGAAGTAAAGAAAGCAGTAGAAGAGTGTAATGATCTTGCACCGCTTCATAACCCGGCAAACTTGATCGGTGTTGCAGCATGTGAGAAACTGATGCCAGGAACACCTATGGTTGCAGTATTTGATACAGCTTTCCATCAGACAATGCCGGAGAAGGCTTATATGTATGGACTTCCATATGAGTACTATGAGAAATACAAAGTAAGACGTTACGGTTTCCACGGAACAAGCCACAGCTTCGTATCTAAGAGAGCAGCAGAAGTAATGGGAAAATCTTACGATGAAGTAAAGACAATTGTATGCCACCTCGGAAATGGATCCAGTGTAAGTGCTGTTCTTAACGGAAAATGTGTAGATACTTCTATGGGACTTACTCCGCTTGAAGGACTTGTAATGGGAACACGTTCAGGTGATATCGATCCTGCAATCATGGAGTTCATTGCTAAGAAAGAGAACCTTGACATTGAAGGTGTTATGGAAGTACTGAACAAAAAGTCTGGTGTATTTGGAATTTCAGGCGGACTTTCAAGTGACTTCCGTGACCTGACAGACGCTATGAATGCCGGAGATAAGAAAGCTAAGATCGCTATGGATGTATTCTCATACAGAGTAGCAAAATACATCGGATCTTACGCTGCAGCTATGAATGGTGTAGATGACATCGTATTCACAGCTGGTATCGGTGAGAACGATGATTATGTAAGAGAAGAAGTATGTAAATACCTTGGATACCTTGGAGTAGACTTCAATTCAGAAGTGAATAAAGGACTCAGAGGAAAAGAAGCTGAGCTTACAAAAGAAGGATCAAAGGTTAAAGTATTCGTTATTCCTACAAACGAAGAGCTTGCAATCGCCCGTGAGACATTAGCGCTTGTAAAATAATTGAAGAAATCTTAATTTGAGAAAGTGTATACGATAGTGAACTGTAAAGATTATATCGTATATGAGCGCAGGACTGAGGTGCCAAGAGAGCAGTTCAGTCCTGCTTTTGCGCATAGAAGAAACAAAAATGTATCCAATACATTTGCTTTCATAATATTTTGATAGAAATTACAATATCTGTTGACAAACAATTTTTTCCATGATATAATAGTTTAGGTATGAATAGGAGAAATACATTATGTTGATTAACCTATCAGACGTTTTGTCAGACCAGCATAAGACGGTTGAAGAAACTGTGCGGCTGGAGATGGAAGAGATCCGGTTACAATCCGGAACCTACCCCATTATCAGCAAGGAGCCGGTTCATGTTAAAGTAGAGCATATAAGGGGAAAAGAACTGCTCATCACAGCTGAAACCAGATTGAGTGTCATGATTCCATGTGACCGTTGTCTGGAGGATGTGAAACGGGAGTTTGAACTGAATTGTGTGAAACATGTGGACGTAGGCCTCTCCGACGCAGAACTGACAGAGGAGCTGGATGAATCAAACTTTATTGACGGATATCATCTTGACGTGGACAAACTGCTCTTTCATGAGATTTTGTCGAGCTGGCCGACGAAAGTACTTTGCAGGGAAGACTGCAAGGGATTATGCAATGTATGCGGTCAGAATTTAAATACGGGGTCTTGTAACTGTGAAGATACAGGGCTTGATCCGAGAATGTCAGTTGTCCGTGACTTATTTAAGAATTTTAAGGAGGTGTAACCTATGTCAATCTGTCCAAAGAATAAATCTTCAAAAGCAAGAAGAGATAAAAGAAGAGCTAACTGGAAGATGAGCGCACCGAATCTGGTGAAATGCAGCAAGTGCGGCGAGCTTATGATGCCACACCGTGTATGTAAGGCGTGTGGATCTTACAACAAGCGCGAGATCGTTTCAGTTGACTAATGATCAATAAGATATTGAGTGTACTGCGAACAGAACACTTGAGGGCGTAAAAAACTTTGTGTTTTACGCCGTTTTTTTATTGAATTTTTATACTGATATCCAGTAGAATAATTTCAGTAGCGCAAGGAGGAAATGATATGTCAGAGATTACAAGGGTTGCTCTTGATGCCATGGGTGGAGACAATGCACCAAGAGAGATGGTAAAAGGTGCCGTAGAGGCAGTGCGGGAAGAGAAAAGATATCAAGGTACTGCTGACAGGTAAGGAAGATGTGATTCGCAAGGAACTCTCCGCTTATACGTATCCTGAGGAGCAGATTGAGATTGTGAATGCTACAGAGGTTATTGAGACGGCAGAACCTCCGGTGAAAGCAATCCGTGGTAAGAAAGATTCATCCATTGTTGTTGCGATGAAGATGGTGAAGAAAGGGGAAGCAGATGCTTTTGTATCTGCAGGAAGTTCAGGAGCTGTTCTTGTTGGAGGACAGGTTCTTGTAGGCAGGATCAAAGGTGTTGAAAGACCACCGCTTGCACCACTGATTCCTACATTAAAAGGTGTTTTCACTTTTGATCGATTGTGGAGCTAATGTAGACGCGCGCCCATCTCACCTGGTACAGTTTGCAAAGATGGGATCCATTTATATGGAAAGCGTTATGGGAAAGAAGAATCCGACAGTTGGTATCGTGAATATCGGTGCTGAAGAAGAGAAGGGAAATGCGCTGGTGAAAGAGACATTCCCACTGTTAAAAGAATGTCCTGACATTAATTTCATTGGAAGTGTTGAGGCACGAGATATTCCTTACGGAGCAGCAGATGTCATTGTCTGTGAAGCATTTGCAGGTAATATTATTCTGAAGCTTTATGAGGGTGTTGCAGGAGCACTGCTTAAGAAAGTGAAGAAAGGAATGCTTTCTTCTTTGCGTAGTAAGATAGGGGCACTGCTTGTGAAACCTGCTTTAAAGGGCGTACTGAAAGATTTTGATACAAGTGAGTATGGTGGCGCACCGCTTCTTGGCCTGAACGGACTTGTAGTAAAGACGCATGGAAGTTCAAAGTCAAAGGAGGTATGCAACTCAATCATTCAGTGTGTTGCATTTAAGGAGCAGAAGATCAATGAGAAGATAAAAGAGGCAATTCAACAGGAGACCCTGGAAGAAAAGAAAGAAGAGAAAGAAGTCGAATAAGACAGGAGGAGTTTTACAATGACAGAATTTGAAAAACTGCAGGCAATTATTGCGGACGTACTTAATGTTTCACCGGAGACAATCACACCGGATACTACATTCGTAGATGATCTTGGAGCTGACTCTCTGGATATTTTCCAGATCATTATGGGAATTGAAGAAGATTTTGACATCGAGATCGATAACGAAGAGGCAGAGAAGATCACAACAGTGCAGGATGCTGTTGATCAGATCCAGAAAAAGAAGGCTAATGAATAATCAGATAGTGAGATGAAAAAGCCCGTTTGGGCTTTTTCGTTTATTAACACGAAGGAGGCCATTTAAATGGACAGAGTAAAAGAACTGGAACAAAAGATCGGATATGTGTTTAAAGACAAAGCCTGATCGAACGTGCATTGATGCATAGTTCTTATACAAATGAGAAACATTTGAAGAAATATGAGTGTAATGAACGCCTGGAGTTTCTTGGAGATGCAGTATTGGAATTGGTATCAAGTGCTT
>ENA-OQES01000581-OQES01000581.1-human-gut-metagenome-genome-assembly--contig:-NODE-581-length-15198-cov-2.654701_pt1 | contig 15198 bp, 21 predicted proteins | sample MGYA00242798_ERZ504641 | MGnify/ENA primary metagenome ERZ504641 (study PRJEB26092, sample SAMD00036327) | human gut metagenome | host: Homo sapiens | study: EMG produced TPA metagenomics assembly of... | reverse complement strand
ACAATCGCCAAAGCATACACATCGAAGCAGTAAGAAATATCCGCAAGGGGGCTTCCAATTTCTCGATGTGTTTGAGTATATTTCAACACATTTGAGTGGCAGGAAAAGATCCATGGCGCTGCAATTTGTACCCGGCAATTCGGGGGCTGGAAAATCCTTTCAGCTATATCAGAAAATCTTACAGGAAGCCGGGGAGCATCCGGAGAGAAATTATCTGGTGATCGTACCGGAACAGTTTACGATGCAAACACAGAAAGAACTGGTATCGTTGAGTCCACGGCACGGGATCATGAATGTGGATATCCTGAGTTTTGACCGCCTGGCACACCGGGTGTTTGCGGAAGTGGGCGGAGATCAGACACCGGTGCTGGAAGATGTGGGAAAGATTCTGGTGCTGGAGCGTGTGGTACAGGAACAGAAGAAAAAATCTGGGAGTTCTTGGCAGCAGTCTGGAAAAATCTGGGAACCGTCAGTGAGATGAAATCACTGTTATCCGAGCTGATGCAGTACGATATTCACCCGGAGGAACTGGACGAGATCGGCAATCTGGCAAAAGACAAACCGCTGCTGTATCACAAATTAAAGGATGTGCAGACCATTTATCAGGGATTTTCCGAGTTTTTGAGAAAACGATATATCACGGCGGAGGAAGTGCTGGATCTTCTGTGTGAGAAGATCGGAAGCTCCCGGCTGGTGAGAGACAGCTGGATCGTTCTGGACGGATTTACCGGATTTACCCCGATACAGAATAAGCTGCTGCGGGAACTGCTGAAGATGGCGCGGCAGATCTGGGTGACGGTGACACTGGATGAGAAGGTGTCTGTGGCACAGTTAAAACGTCCGCAGCATCTGTTTCGGATGAGTGGGGAGATGATGGAGTCTCTGACCCGGATGGCAGCGGAAGAACGGTGGAAGTTCTGGATCCCTGGTGGGTGCATCCGGAGAGCAAAGCCGATTTTTGCGAGGCACCGGCACTGGGAATTTCTGGAACAGCATCTGTTTCGGTATGATAAACGGCAGTACCGGAAGGAACAGGAAGAGGTACAGATTTTTCAGGCTGCAAATCCCAAAAGAAGAGATGGAAGAGATCGCCAGAAGGATCCGCCTGCTGGTGCGGACAAAGGGCTACAGGTATGGGGACTTTGCCGTGATTACAGGGGATATGACGACGTACGGAAGTTATGCCAGACAGGTCATGGAACAGTGTGAGATTCCCTGCTTTATCGATGAAAAACATTCTATTCTGATGAATCCGTTTGTGGAGTATATCCGGGCGGCTGTCAATCTGGTGGTGGAGTATTTTTCCTATGAGAGTATGTTCCGTTATCTTCGCTGTGGGCTGTCCGGGATTCCGGTTTATCAGGTGGATCAGCTGGGAAAATTACTGTATCGCAGTTGGAATACGTGGGGAAAAACAGTGGAACGATCACTGGGTCAGACGGTATCGCGGGATGGAAGAGGGCAGTATCGAAGCGATTAATAAGATCCGGAAACCAGGTCTGGGAAAAAGATCGGTTCTTTTTGCGGCGTATATGAAAGAAAAACGAGCACACGGTAGAAGAACGGACGCGGATGCTCTATCACATGATCGTAAAGGACAGGATTCAGGAGCGGTTAGCGGAAAAAGAACAGGATTTTGCTGCGCAGGGCGATCAGGCGATGGTCAAGGAATACAGCCAGATTTACGGAATGATCATGGAACTGCTCGATAAAATGGTGCAGATGCTTGGCAGCGAGACGATCACGGCGAAGGAGTACGGACAGCTTCTCGATGTGGGATTTCAGGAGATGCGGGTGGGCATCATCCCGCCGACGGCAGATCAGGTGTTGCTTGGTGAGATGGAGCGTACCCGACTGAAAGACATTAAGGTACTGTTTTTTGCGGGGGTCAACGATGGAATTATCCCGAAACACGGGGGAAGAGCCGGTCTGCTGTCCGAGTCTGACCGTGAATTTCTCGACAGCCGTCAGGTAGCACTGGCACCTACAGCAAGAGAATCCATGTATATCCAGCGTTTCTATCTGTATCTGAATCTGACGAAACCTTCCCGGTGTCTGTATCTTTCTTACGCTCAGTCAAATGCACAGGGGCAGGCACAGAGTCCGGCGTATCTGATCGCGCTGATTCTTCGGATGTATCCGAAACTGGTGATCCAGGATAATCCGAAAGACGAGATCAGCCAGATGCAGATGGCGCAGCAGGCGACGGAGATTCTTCTGGGAGGACTTCGAAAGGACGGGGAACAGGAGCAGAACGATGGCTGGAAAGAACTGTTTTCCTGGTATCTGCGGTCGGAAGAATGGCGGGAGCAGTGTCTTCGCTGGATCCAGGCGGCATACGAGGACGCACCGGAGAGCAGCATCGGAAAAGCGGCGGCGGTGGCACTTTACGGGAAAGAACTGGAAAACAGTGCGACGGAACTGGAACGGTTTGCAGCCTGTGCCTTTGCACATTTTCTGCAGTATGGTCTGAAGATCGAGGAACGACAGGAATACGAATTTCGTCAGGCGGATCTGGGCAATGTGATCCATCAGGCGCTGGAACAGTTTTCACGAAATCTCTAAAAAAAACCGGCTGACATGGCGTAGTCTGACGGATCAGGAACGGGATCAGCTGATTGATACGAGTGTGGAGGAAACCATTCACGACTATGGCAATACGATTCTGGAGAGCAGTGCAAGAAACCAGTATATGATCCTGCGTGTAAAACGGATCCTGCGGCGGACGGTCTGGGCACTGCAGCAACAGCTGAAAGCAGGAAAATATGAACCAAGTCGGTTTGAAATCTCTTTTTCTATGGAGGAAGATCTGAAAGCATCGAATTTTCAGTTATCGGAGGATGAGCGCCTGCGCCTGCGGGGGCGGATTGACCGGGTGGACCGCTATGAGGAGGACGATACGATCTATGTGAAAGTCATTGATTATAAGTCCGGCAATACGGCTCTGGATCTTACTTCGGTGTATCACGGACTGCAATTGCAGCTTATCGTATATCTGAATGCAGCACTGGAGCTGGAAGAAAAGAATCATCCGGGAAAACATGCAGAACCGGCGGGGATGTTTTATTATCATGTCAAAGATCCACTGGTGGATGGAAAACCTGGGGATGAGGAAGAGGAGATTGAACGGAAACTGCTGGAAAAATTAAAGGTGGACGGACTGGTCCGGGCAGAAGAAAAGATCTTAAAGGATCTGGATCGGGAACTGGAAGCAGGGAAAAAAATCGCTGGTGATCCCGGCAGCTTACAATAAAAACGGCAGCCTTTCAAGTCGTTCCAAAACGGCAAGCAAAGAACAGTTCGAAGAACTCTGTGCCTATGTCAACGATAAGATCCGTGAAAATGGAACACGGATCCTTAGCGGGGAGATGGAGAAAAATCCATATAAATTAAAACAACGGACCGCCTGCGACTATTGCAGCTTTAAGGAGATCTGCGGATTTGATGAAAAACAGGAGGGAAACAGTTTCCGGAGACTTCCGACATTTTCCGATGAGGAACTGTGGAAGAAAATGAGAGAGAAAGGGGAGAAGGAAGATGGAAATGAAGTGGACACCGGAACAGCAGAAGGTCATTGAACTGCGGGACAGAAATATCCTGGTCAGTGCGGCGGCAGGATCCGGTAAGACCGCTGTTCTGGTAGAACGAATCCTGGGAAAACTGACCAGAAAAGATCATCCCATCGATATCGATCAGCTGCTGATTGTGACATTTACCCGGGCAGCAGCCGGAGAGATGAGGGAGAGACTGACGGAAGCTGTGGAGAATTATCTGGAACAGGATCCGGAAAATGAACATCTGCAAAGACAGCAGACGTTGATCCACAACGCACAGATCACGACGATCGACGGATTCTGCTCTTATGTGATCCGGAACTATTTTCACACCATCGATCTGGATCCCGGATTTCGCACAGCGAATGAGGGAGAGATCAAACTGCTGAAACAGGATGTGGCAAAAGAGGTGCTTGAGAGCAGTTACCAGGAGAGAACCGAAAGTTTTGATCGTTTTGTGGAGAGTTTTGCCACGGGAAAAAGCGATGAGGTGCTGACGGAACTGATTCTCCGGATGTATGAGTTTGCCATGAGTAATCCCTGGCCGCTAGAATGGCTGGACAGCTGTACGAAGGCATACGAGATCCGGACAAAGGAAGAGCTGGTGTCCTGTATATGGATGAAAAAACTGTGGGAGGATGCCGGACACCTGCTGGATCAGATCACTTATCTTCAGGAACGGTGCAAAGAAGTGATCTACAGTCCCGACGGACCATATATGTACGGAGAAGCGCTGGAACAGGATCTTTTGTTTCGAAGAGATCTGGAAGAGGCTTTCGCAACACAGGATTTTTGACGGATGCAGAGTCCTGCTGGATAGCTGGAAGCCAAAAGCACTGTCACGAAAGAAAGATGACAGTGTGCAGGAGGATAAGCGGGAGCTGGCGAAGAACCTGCGGGATCAGGCAAAAGATGCTGTGAAAAAAGCTGCGGGAGAATTATTTTTATGAGACAACGGAGGAAGTGCTGGAAGAACTGGAACTTTGCAGGGAGCCGGTGCAGGAACTGATTCGTCTGACCCGGCAGTTTATCGAGACATTTTCGGGAAAAAAGCGGCAGCAAAAATATCGTTGACTTTTACAGATATGGAACACTTTGCGCTGGAGATCCTGGTCAAAAAAAGAAGACGGAGAGATCCGGTATACCCAGGCGGCGGATGAATTTTCCGATCGGTTTGAGGAAATCCTGATCGATGAGTACCAGGACAGCAATCTGGTGCAGGAGACTTTGTTGCAGAGTGTGTCACAGCTTCGCTTCGGGCGGCATAATCTGTTCATGGTGGGCGATGTGAAGCAGAGTATCTACCGGTTCCGCCTTGCCAGACCGGAACTTTTTATGGAAAAATACGAAACCTACAGTCTGGAAGACAGTGTATGTCAGAGGATCGACCTACACAAAAACTTCCGAAGCAGAGACGGAGTGCTCGAAGGGGTCAATCAGATCTTTTACCGGATCATGGGAAAGGATCTGGGAGCGGTGGAATACGATGCAGATGCGGCATTGTATCCGGGTGCGGTATTTGAAGAAAAGCCGGAGGGAGTACCGGAAGAACCGGCGTGCCAGGTGCTTGTGGCACAGACCGGCACGGACGGTATGGATGAGAAGATGCAGGAACAGAGTGATCAGGAGCTGGAAGCACGGATGATCGGAGAAAAGATCCGCAGCATGGTGGGAACAGAACTGGTCTGGGATAAGAAAGAAAAACAGTATCGTCCAGCACGTTATCAGGACTGTGTGATCCTGCTTCGGACGATCACCGGCTGGGCGGAGAACTTTGTCAGTGTGTTGATGGATATGGGAATCCCCGCTTACGCCACTTCCAAAACCGGATATTTTTCCACGACGGAAGTGCAGACGATCCTGAACTATCTGCGGATCCTGGATAATCCGATGCAGGAGATTCCATTTACCGGTGTCCTGTTATCGCCGTTAGGCGGGTGCAGTGCGAGAGAGCTGGCACTGTTAAAAGCCTGCTATCCGCAGGAGAAAATCTATGGCTGTGTCTGGAACTATCTGCAGGAGGGACAGGACGGGGAGTTGTGTGAAAAACTTGGCAATTTCTGGTCTGTCTATGAAAAACTCCGTGAAAAGGTTACTTATACGCCGATCCATGAACTGATCGGAGAGATTCTGACAAAGACCGGGTATGAGTTATACGCAGGTGCGATGCCCGGCGGTGCACAACGGCGGGCAAATCTGCAGATGCTGGTGGAAAAAGCCATGGAATATGAGAGTACCAGTTACCGTGGGTTGTTTAATTTTATCCGGTATGTGGAACAATTGCAGAAATATCAGGTGGATTTTGGTGAGGTCAATATCCGTGGAGAACAGGAAGATACGGTGCGGATCATGAGCATCCACAAAAGTAAGGGACTGGAGTTTCCGATTGTCTTTGCGGCAGGGATGGGGAAACGGTTTAATATGTCCGATGCCAGCAACGGTCTGGTGATCCATCAGGATCTGGGAATCGGGATGCAGGCGGTAGACCCCAAGGAGCGGACGCAGGCATCGTCACTGGTACGACAGGTGATCCAGAAGCAGATCCGGCTGGAAAGTCTGGGTGAGGAACTGCGTGTATTATATGTGGCACTCACAGAGCGAAAAGGAAAAACTGATTCTTACCGGAACCGTGTAAAAAAATAGAGGATTATCAGGCAGTACAGGCGGAGGCGCGGGACTGGCAGGAGAGAAACTTCCTTACGGGATGCGTGAAGGCGCACGCTGCTACTGGGACTGGATTTTTCCGGCACTTGCCGGAGCAAACGAAGAGTTTCCGGTGCAGATCCTTGAGATGGAACATCTGATCACGGATCAGGTAACAGACCGGGAAGACCGGGTACGGCAGAGGGCCGCATACGAAACCTGGGATCCGCAGGAGGTGTTTGATGCGAAGATCCGCAAAGATCTGGAAGAGAAATTTTCCTATGTGTATCCGTATGGATACTTACAGGAGATTCCGGCGAAGGTCAGCGTATCAGAGCTGAAAAAACAGGGCAGAGAGGAGCCGGAGGAAGAGACCGTCTATCTGTATGAGGAGAAAGAACAGGAACCAATCATTCCCGATTTTATGAAGGAGAGCAGGGAGACGCTGTTGCAGGGCGCAGCAAGGGGAACCGCATATCACCGGATCCTGGAGTGCCTGGACTATGCAAAAGCAGATTCGCAGCAGGCAATCGAGAAGCAGATTGAAGAACTGTTGAAGGAAGAAAAGATCAGCAAAGAGGCGGCCAAAGTGGTGCGTTCCAGTCAGATCAGCTGGTTTGTGCGTTCAGCTGTGGGAAAACGGATGAAAGAAGCTTCTGCCCTTGGCACACTGCACCGGGAACAGCAGTTTGTGATGAGTATCGATGCCAGTGAGAGAAATCCCGCGTGGAATCAGGGCGAGCAGATCCTGGTGCAGGGAATCATCGATGCTTTCTGGGAAGAGGCGGACGGCCTGGTGCTGGTGGATTATAAAACTGACCATGTAAAAGAGGGACAGGAACTGATCGACCGGTATCAGAGACAGATGCATTATTACAGTCAGGCGTTGGAGCGCGCGTATGGAAAAAAGGGTAAAAGAGTGTTATTTATATTCATTTGCGCTTGGAAAAGCGGTTGCTGTGGAGGTGTAACCTCCGCGGCAGCCGCTTTTTGTAGATATTTAGAAGAAGTCTTAAGATATTTTAAAGATTCCCAGGATTTGTTGACATCTAATATTATACAATGTATAGTATTAAATGCAAAACAACATACGGTCCGGGAAACCGGGGAAAAGGTATGAGCGGAGTCTTTTCGTGAAAACAGATCGGGAAAGGGTTCGAACATACAGAAAAAAGAAAAAGGGGTGCGATATGGTATTTAATACAGGAGCGGCTCTTTTGGATGCCATTGTTCTTGCCGTTGTCTCGAGAGAGAAGGAAGGCACTTACGGATATAAGATCACACAGGATGTGCGGAAGGTTATCGACATTTCCGATTCCACCCTGTATCCGGTGCTTCGCAGGCTGCAGAAAGATCAGTGCCTGATGGTCTATGATCTGGAATGTGCAGGGCGCAACCGGAGATATTATAAAGTAACCGAGCAGGGACTGGCCCAATTGGGGTTATACAAAGAGGAGTGGAAGAGATATTCATCCAATATTTCCATGGTTTTTGAGGGAGGAATCAACAATGAATCGTGAGCAGTTTATTGCACAATTAGCGAGACTTCTGCAGGATCTGCCGCCGGCAGAACGGCAGGAAGCCATTCGCTATTATCAGGAATATTTTGACGATGCCGGGGAGGAAAACGAGGATGCCGTGATCCAGGAACTGGGTAGTCCGGGAAAAGTAGCAGCAAGCATCAAGGCAAACCCTGCAGTATGGCGGATCGACATTCGGAGCGAATGATACCGATATGGAAAATACAGGGACAGAAAGTCAGACGAAGGACGCCGATGGCTGGCAGCAGAATGGGCAGACAATGAACAGATGGAATCAGAGTACACAGCAAGGCTGGCAGAATAGCAGTACGCAAAGCCCGTATGCGATGCAGGCGAGAAAACCGAAACGCGGTGTTGGCGGATGGGCACTGCTCATCATTATACTGGTCTTTGCATCTCCGGTGCTTCTCGGCGTTGGCGGTGGAGCACTTGGCATTTTTGATCGGAATCCTGGCAACCGTATTTGCCCTGTGGATCAGCTTTTTTCGCCGTAGCGATTGGAATGATCGGAGGCGGGATCGCCGTTCTGATCAAAGGGATCCTTCATGCGATCAGTTCACCGGCAGCCGGACTGGTAAGCATGGGCGGCGGTCTGATCTGCATCGCACTGGGAATCTTATGCGCAGTATTTTTCCTGTGGTTTACCTTTCAGCTGTGTCCGCGTGTATTACGTACCACGCTGAATTTTATCTCAAGAATCGTACATAAAGGAAAGGAGGCAAGGGCAGAATGAAGCGTTTGAACAAAGGGTTACTTGTAACCAGCGGAATCTGCGGGGGACTCGGGCTTGCCCTTCTGATCTGCGGGATGCTTCTCGGAGGAATCCGGGGAGGAAATGATCTGGTGGATGCACTTTCCATCAACAGCGGGGATTTTCAGGAGATGAAAGATGAGGTTATGAGTGAAATCAGTGACCATACCAATTTTGATCCGGTTAACTGGTTTGTGGAATGGGTAACGGATATATTTTAAGCGTGGGTCCGAAAAAAGTAACAGAGAGTAAAAATTTATATGATAAAAGGAGAATCAGAATATGGAAAATAAGAGATTATATCGTTCCTCAACCAATTATATGATCTGTGGAGTCTGCGGCGGAATCGGAGAATATTTTAACATCGATCCGACGCTGGTGAGACTGGCATGGGTGATCTTTTCCTTTATGGGAGGATCCGGAATCCTTGCGTACATCATCGCATCGATCATCATTCCGAAATAAAGAACAACGTGAATAGAAAGTGAAAAAAGGTCATACTTCAAGAGAAAAGGAGTGTGACTTTTTTTATGGAAAAAGAGAAAAAGATAAGCCGAGAGGATATCGCAAAGATGAGCCGGGAAGAGCGGATGAAATATGAGATCGCGCAGGAACTCGGACTTCTCGATCAGGTGCTTGAAGAAGGGTGGAAGACTCTGTCTGCAAAAGAGACAGGAAGAATCGGCGGGATCATGAACCGGAGACGAAAGCAGAAAGAAAAAGAAGGCGGGATCAGTCAGGAGAAAGAGCAGTAAATGCCTGATGCCAGAGATCAGCAAGGAGGGTATTACCCCGGGTGGTCAGATGAATCCCGTCGGTTGTGATCGCATCGACGCCTTCACAGCGGGCTGCCTGTCGGAGTATCGCGTCCGTCGGGACAAAATGAGCAGAATAAGAGAGTGCCAGATCGTGGATGATCTGGCTTTCTTTTTCGATATAAGAATGCCAGGCGGAGTATTCTGCCGGTTCATCAAAAAGAAACGGTTCCAGTAACAGGATGGTGGAAGTATGCTGGCATAAAAGATCCAGCACTTCCCGGTAAAAAGCAGAAAACTCCAGCGGAATCCTGGAGTGAGAAGTAAAAAGCTCCACGGGGATATCATTGACTCCGGCAAGGAGGGTGATCGCATCCCAATGACCGCCGATCCCGTCCCGACGGAGCATCTGTGACACCCGTTCAATGGTAAATCCTTCATGTCCCCGATTTACAAATCTAGGCGTCTGCATATTCCGGTCTGCAGGGCAAGGAGAGAGACATAGCCGTATCCAAGATTGGCAGGATCAAAAAGATGATCCGCATCGGTGATGCTGTCGCCCAGAAAAAGATACTGCTTCATATAATCCCTCCTTTGGTCATAATACTAGTACAGCGTTTTCAAAATAACTATACCATACACTTGTCTACGAATCCGATTGCACAGGTCTAAAAGCCTCAGCGTAGCCCGCTACGCCTACGCTTTTTAAACCTGCACACTCGAATCCGTATCCTGCGTGTATGGTATAGTCATTTATGAAACGATGTACTAGAGCGTGTCTGAAAAATTCATTTCCGCAATCTGCAAGCCCCACTTTGCGGTATATTTTACCCTCATTCGGTTGCCGTAGCCCGCTACGCCGCCCTCATTCGGATAAAATCTCCCACAAACTGAGACTCGCAGCTCACGAAAAGCCTTTTTCAGACATGCTCTAGTTCGTGCTGTTTGTCAGCAGGGTATTCAGATTTAATTTTAAGATCCGGTCAAACTGTGTCAGCGAAGTATAGCGATAGCCATATGCAGCGGATTCAAACAGTACATAGAGATCGTCACCATCCACATAGATCTGTTCGAGTTTTGACGGAAAACGGATCTTCTGCAGCATGGTGTCTTCCTCAAGCAGCATCTGCAGAGAATTCGGAAATACTTTCAGAGATCCCGGGAGCACCCCGTAAGAATGAGAGGTGAGGATCCTGTTTTTATAAAATGCCACACCCTGTGCCCGTTCTGTGATCACGCGCATCCCGGATGGCAGGGCAAGTGGTGTCAGCGAATCCACACCCAGCTGACCGGTTGTTATCGTGTCATCATCGACGGTACTGGTCTGTAAGGTTCCATCTTCGGTGATATCATATTCTTCCAGTACGCTTGCAGAATTGGAAGTATAATAACCGATATATAATGCATTATTATGATAGGTCAGAAAAGAATTTCGTGTAATTGCATACAGATCGTAAGACTGCGAGTAGGAAATCGGCTGATGGCTATTCTGAAAACAATAGCTTTTCAGCTGTTCCAATGTGATTGCATTGACCTGTGGAATACCACGGGACATACAGGAGATCCAGATGTTGTTATGAATCGTATCGTATGCGATCCCGCCGACATGGGATTTATTTCGAAGAACAATTTCTTTTACAAATTCATGGGTCTTTTTATCAATGACGTAGATGACAGAGTTATGCGTATTGGTATGACAGTAAGCAGTGACCAGAAGGTAATCTTCGGTAACGGCAAGTCCCTGGGGAGTCATGGAAGTACAGATGGAGGAAGTGTTTTTCTCTCCGAAAACCTGTGTTTCTGTAGCATTAAGTCCAGGAATAATATAAGTACCATAATCAATTTCGGTAGCACGTCCGTATAAAGCTGCCCGTTTGACCTCCGGTGTCAGGGAAAGCAGATCCCGTCGGCTCTTAAAACTGTAGATTTCTTCCTGCACGGTGCCGGTAGCTGTTGCCTCACGTTCCACCCGTCTGGTATATGCAGAAAAAAGGAGAATATATGAGGTAACTCCGATTCCGACCACAAGGAAAAAGACGAATATCCAGAAAATCCGGCGATGCTTTTTTGTGGATTTATTTTCTTTTTTGTGCCTGTTTTTCATAAGTTGTCTCCCAAGATGTGATGATACTGTCAATCTAACTGTTCAGTAGGTTATATTCCGCGAGATGATTTTAAATGCATGTTGGCTTATAACTGTGAAGGTACTGAAAAGTTACCTGTTAATCATATCTTATTTTAAGAAAAAACTACAATTAAATATATAATATTCCTGAGTGGTTTAAAAATTCTCCGGATAAAATTGAGGAAGGGCCGATACCCTTTCGGATACCGGCCAATATGAAAAAGGAAATCTAAAAATAACTGTTACCACTTAATGAGGGGGAGGGTGTCACAACAGGCGATGTTGTGACAATCCTTTAACAAAGTGTGGTTCGCTTTGTTGAGTATTATATTACATGGAAAATGTGATAAAAATGTGTCTATGTAATGAGACTTTATAAAATTTCGAAAAAAAACAGAAAGAAATTCTTTAGATTTTCAAACCGCGATATCGGTTGATGCATGCATAGACTTCCTGGATTCGTGGCATGGCGAGGTTCGGAGCAAGCCGACCGCCCTCGGAGAGAATCTCGAGTCCTCTGCCGGATAATTCTGTATCAAGTCGATTTATGATCTGCTGCAGTGTGTCTTTCCCATTAAAAAGCCGACGTTCCGCATAGCAGAGAATAGCTGAAAGTGCCTGGATCTGTTCCTGATCAGCCAGCTGTTCGAGACAGCGCAGATCGATGGTATCGTGATTGACGGAGATACTGTCCATACCGAGTACCTTCATCTTCAGACGGCGATCCGGACGGAAAGCGGGATCAGGCTGAATCACACGGCGATAGTCTGCAACAGCACCTGCAGGAGCGGAGGGCTGAATAGAAGGGAAAGCTTCCGCTTCTTTTTTGGCAAATGCTGTGATATCCACTGGTTTGTAATGATCCATCTGTAAAATCGTATCTGCTACATGAAAATAAGATCCTGAACTACCGGCAACCAGAATCGAGGAGATTCCCTGTGTATCACTCAACCATTGCACACGCTCAATGAATGGTGTGATCGGTTCCTGATTGCGGTTGACTACCCGCTGCATCAGTTCATCGCGAATCATAAAGTTTGTGGCACTGGTATCCTCATCGATCAGAAGCAGGTGACTTCCCGTTTCCAGTGCTTCGATGACATTAGCGGCCTGAGAAGTACTTCCACTGGCATCTTCCGAATAAAAGGAATGGGTATCCTTGTGGTTCGGCAGATCATTGATAAAGAAAGAAATGTCTGTGTGTTTGATGCTTCGACCGTCCTCGGCACGGATCTTTACTGCGTCATCTCTGGTGATCACATATTCTCTTCCGTCTCCCGCAATATGGTTATAGACACCCAGTTCGAGCGCTTCAAGCAGAGTGGATTTGCCGTGATAACCGCCACCCACGATCAGCGTGATACCACACGGGATCCCCATACCGTCAGCGGACCGTGGTTTGGAAGATGCAGTGTGACTGCCATGGAATCCGGTGAGACAAAGGGAATTCCGTTTTTCATCGGAAGAGGAGACACGCCGGATTCCCGCGGAAGAACAGCACCGTTTGCGACAAAAGCGGTAAGATTTCGTGTAGCCAGTTCTTTTCGGATAAAGGTCTGATCTTCGGCAAGTGCCCGCACCTGTTCCAGCTTCTGTGCATCCAGATTCCGGTGAAAAAAGAGAAGCTTTCACACAGACCGGAAGAAAATCAAAGAGAATCTTGATCAGTTCACCGGAATTGACCGTACGTCCGTTTGCAGGAAAACCGACCTCCAGACGAAGAGTCAGATCACCGCTTTTTTGCATCCATCGTGCAGGCGGAACGCTCCAGGATTTCCTGTCCGGGTCTTGAGATGGAGATCAGACCACTTTTTCCGGAACCTTTGGCGCGAAAACTGTATTTTTCAATATGCGAAGCGAATCCGCGGATCAGCTGATCCTGAAGCGCGATCCGCATCTCGCGTGTCGCATACAGAGCCTCCGGGAAACCTGCCTGAGCACCTTTGATATGAAGGCTGAGCTTCGAAGGTGCGGCAAAGGGATCGCCCTGCACATGGTCGATGGAGAGCACATAGCCCCGGAAAACGGTAGCTGCCTTTCGTGTCTTTATACGCCGGATAACTTTTACGGTTGATCCGGAAAAGAAGATCTTTCAGATCCTGAGAAGTATTGATCATGGTATTCATCCTTTCTGGAAAATTCCTTTGATACCGGATTGTTCCGTACGTCGTACTCTTTTAACCCCGGTATCATTCCATAAAACAGTATAACAATATTGTAAAATACAGACAAGCGGGAAGAAGGACTTTTGTTTACGGGAATTTGCGGTTATAATAAAAAACCAGAAAGAGTCCAAAAGACGATCAGGAGGAGAAAATGGGATGGAGATTGAAAGAAAGTATCTGATCCAAAAATTGCCGGAAGATCTGGCACAATATCCGCATATGGAGATGGAACAGGCGTATCTTTGCACGGAACCGGTGGTGCGAGTGAGAAAAGAAGGAGAGGATTATGTGCTGACCTACAAGTCCAAGGGACTGATGGTGCGGGAAGAATATAATCTGCCATTGACAAAAGAGTCTTATGAACATCTGCTGGAAAAAGCGGACGGAACGGTGATCACGAAAAACCCGTTATCGCATCCCGGAGAAGAACGGACTGACAATTGAACTGGATGATTTTTCACGGAAGATATGGAGGACTGCTTCTTGCAGAAGTGGAGTTTGCAACCGAGGAGGAGGCAAACAGCTACTGTCCACCGGAGTGGTTCGGAGAGGACGTTACGATGTCCAGTGCGTATCATAACAGCACGCTGAGTCAGAAAAAATAAAGAACAGAACGAAAAAGAGACTATTTTGTGATGTTTCAAGGGATACCTCAGTTTTCACAAAACAGTCTCTTTTACAAGAGCAACGAGTCAAAGTCTGTGCTTTTACAAAAACGTATCGACTGTCGCGATTCGTCAGGTATCACGAAAATCAAACAGATCTTTCACTGGAACTTCCAGAACATCTGCAATATCAAAAGTTTATTCAGAGAAATTGATGTTTTTCCATTTGGTGCCTCAATATTGCTGATATGTGTACGGCTGAGGTTTGTTGCCTCTGCCAGTTCTGCCTGTGTAAGTCCACGAAGTTTGCGATAATAAGCAATGGTCAGACCAAGAAGCCGAAACTCATTGATGCGTTTATAGTCCATATCCCTATTCCTTTCTCCATACAAACAGACGTATCGTCTGTGTTTTTTCTTAGCGTACAGCAGAATATATCGAAAAGAAACAATGTGAGAATTTGCAAATATAAAGTAAAATATTGCAAATAGAGGAGAAATTTTCAAAAATGCAAGAAAAGGACAGGCAGGTACACAGTTTCAGACTACTTTTTCTTCTGTATCAGGAGAAGATTTCATTCTGGGAGGACGGTAATGATAGACATCCTCATAAGATTCGAGTTCTGCTTCACTGACCGGTGCGGACGGAATCAGTCCGGTGCAGTCATGTGTGGATGCCGCATTGGACAGATAGTCATAGGAATCGATCAGTTTCTGGTTTTCTTTCTCTTTCATGGGCAGTGACCTCCGTAAAGGTAATTATAGGATTAAAATATGCAAAAAATATTTTTTATACAGAAGGGAAAGAGCTGGTGGAATAAAAGCCTTTTTCAGACAAGCTCTAGTACAGCGTTTTCAAAATAACTACACCATACTCTTGTTTACGAATCCGATTGCACAGGTCTAAAAGCCTCAGCGTAGCCCGCTACGCCAAGAGGAAAGGACAGCATATCTGCAACAGGAAAAAGAATTTTATACAGTGTTGGCATCCAAAATAGGAGAATAATTTTATGCATGATGCAAAAATGATATTGAAATAGGAGGAATAGTAGTATGTTTA
>ENA-OQES01000580-OQES01000580.1-human-gut-metagenome-genome-assembly--contig:-NODE-580-length-15223-cov-3.144343_pt1 | contig 15223 bp, 21 predicted proteins | sample MGYA00242798_ERZ504641 | MGnify/ENA primary metagenome ERZ504641 (study PRJEB26092, sample SAMD00036327) | human gut metagenome | host: Homo sapiens | study: EMG produced TPA metagenomics assembly of... | reverse complement strand
GCATTGCACTGGAGCATATACCCTTCTGCCGCAGGACTTCCGTCAAATGCAGATGCAATCTGATTGACCTGGGAGCGAAAAAAGAAAACGAAGATCACCCTTGACTTTCGTTTTCTTTTTTGCTATATTAAAACAGTAATCATTATCATTATTAAATTTCATCAACAAGGGAGACGCCTATGAAAACATTAAAGTATAGCCGTCAGAGAGAATCCATCAAAGCCAACCTGATGAGCAGACACGATCATCCGACGGCAGACGCCCTATACGCCAGTATCCGGGAAGAATTTCCAAATATCAGTCTTGGAACTGTATATCGAAATCTGAACCTGCTGGTGGAGACGGGTGAGATCCTGAAACTGACCTGTGGAAACGGCCCGGACCATTACGACGGAAACGTGGCGCCACATTACCACTTTGTATGCAGAGACTGCGGACAGGTCTATGATATGGAACTGGACGAAATGGCTGATCTGAACACTTCCGTTCAGGCTGCTGCCCCTGGAAAGATCGACAGTCATTCCATTTTATTCTATGGAAGATGCTACTCATGCATGGAAAAAGAAGAGACAGAGAATACTCTTAAGAAAAGCAGCTAAAAAGCAGTAAAAAAAGAGAAATTTATAAAAGTAAATGAAAATTTCTCTTGACAAACAAGACAAAATGCATTATATTAATATCAGTAATCATTACTATTATTGATTACAAGAGATCAAACGAAACAGGAACTAAAGTTTCCGATCACATTAAATCAAAAAAACGAAAAGGAGAATATCATTATGAAGAAATGGGTTTGTACAGTATGCGGTTATGTTTATGAAGGAGAAAATCCACCTGAAAAATGTCCACAGTGTGGCGTACCGGCTTCCAAGTTCAAAGAGCAGGCTGCTGACGAAACCAGCTGGGCATGCGAGCACGAAGTAGGTGTTGCACAGGGTTCCCCAGAAGATATTATGGCTGATTTAAGAGCAAACTTTGAAGGCGAATGTTCAGAAGTTGGTATGTATCTGGCTATGGCTCGTGTTGCTCACAGAGAAGGCTATCCTGAGATCGGTCTGTACTGGGAGAAGGCAGCTTACGAAGAAGCAGAGCATGCAGCTAAGTTTGCTGAACTGTTAGGCGAAGTTGTTACCCCTTCTACCAAGAAGAACCTGGAAATGAGAGTTGCTGCTGAGAACGGTGCTACTGCTGGTAAGTTTGACCTGGCTAAGAGAGCAAAAGCAGCTAACCTGGATGCGATCCATGACACTGTTCATGAGATGGCAAAAGACGAAGCTCGTCACGGAAGAGCATTCGCAGGTCTGTTAAAGAGATACTTTGGCTAATCTGATTTTGCAATGCATTTGAATTCTTAAAGAAAAAGAACCGGCTCACAACGAACCGGTTCTTTTTTCATATGTACATAAATGATATTCAATTAAATGTTCATAGAATGCAGTGCCAGGATCTCTTCCTTCACTGCCAGTATATCTTTTTCCAGATACACACAGGCCTCTTCAATGTTCTGTTTTTCCAGAGCATCAACAACGGCCATGTGATAACGTCCATTAGACTCATTTTTTCCTCTGCCACGCAGACAGGAAATACTGTGAGATATAACGGGAACACTGGTGGATCATCTGCTGTAATGCCTGATGGCCGTAAACATTGTTGTTTAATGAATACAGATAGGTGTGAAACTCATAATTTCTCTGCCAGTTGTTTGATACGATCCGGTCCTCATCTGCATTATGCTTTTCTGCGATCATCCGAAGCATATTTATATTTTTCCCGGGTTAAAACAGGAAAGCTTTTGCGAAGGCCTCCTACTTCCACATCAACTCTGAATTCCAGAATATCCATGATCTCTTTCAGCGTAACTGCCCGCACCTGATAGCCCATACGCGGAATGTTGATCAAAACTCCATCTTTACAGAGTTCTACCAGTGCTTCACGAACAGGAGACTTGCTCACACCAAATTTTTCAATCATTTGATTTTCAGTAAGAATATCATTCGGTCTATATTCGCCGTTTGTCACAGCTTCGTAAATCCCCCGGTATACTCTCTCTTTTAAGGTTTCTTTTTGCATACATTCCCCTAAGCTACATATTTAGTAGTGCTTTCGCACCCAATATGCTATTTTCTACTTAAAAACCGATTTTGTCAAGTTTTTAATCAACCACTTCATCCAGTTTCTGGATCGCTTCTACGTAGATCACAAAAGCCTTCTTTAAATGTTCGATCTCAATATATTCATCTGCCTGGTGAGCACCGCCTCTTTCTGTACCAAAGCGTTTTGCTTTTCCAGGAATGCCAGGTCCAAATCCAACTGCATGTTTTAACTTTCTGGAATAAGTACCGCCGCCCATTACATATGGCTCTAATTCCATTCCCAGATTGCGGTTGCATACTTCCATTAATGCCTGTACTTCCTTGGATTTAGGATCTGTAAAGCATGGCGCGGAGTCATGGGCTTCTGTCAGTTCAAAGCCATGTGCCTTTAAAGTTTTCGTGATGTTTTCCATCAGTACTTCATAAACAGCTGTTACATTATAACGGATATTTACATCCTGCCAGAAAACACCATTTTCCAGCTTGCACATACCGCCTACATGAGTCAGCTTGCCGGAACCTTCATCTTCAAAAGGAATGTTCAGTCCTGCTCCATAGTAATCACCAAACATCTCACAGATGGCATCCATCAAGTTTGCTGCATCTTCATCTAACACGCCTGATTTTTTCAGCAGTCCCGCCATTTTTACTTCCGCGCTTTCAGAACCTTCCGGGAAAGCTGCATGAGCAGGAATACCATGTACATATACTTTCACACTGCCGTCAGCCTGATTTTCACAGGTGCCGCCAGCTGCTTCTACAACCTCTTTTACGTTTGCAGTCTCTTCTCCTGTTAAAGTAAGAACTGCAACTGCTTCTGCAGGAACCTGGTTGGACATGATACCAGACTCAAAGCTTACCAGCTTGCTGCTCTTTACCGGACGGGTAGCATCAAATTCCAGAATTCCTTTCTCACCGTTGCATACAGGGAACATAACGTCCGGAACAACAGAAAATGCCGGCTCTTTATAATTCTTCGCATAATACTGCACATCGGCCATTCCCTTTTCCTCGTCACATCCAAAGAAAAAGCGGAAGCTGTGTTTTGGCTTATAGCCCTGTTCTTTCAGATATTTTAAAGCATAAAGGGCAGTCATAAAGGAACCCTTATTATCGCTTACGCCTCTTCCGATCAGAAGGCCGTCTTTTACAACTGGCTTAAATGGTTCGCAGCATGTCCAGCCATTTCCGGCAGGTACTACATCTGCATGGCCAAAGAAACCGATCTCTGTATCACTTTCCCCTTTCCAGAGAAGAGTTCCGCAGTAATTTTCATGGTTAAATGTTTCAAATCCCATGGATTTTCCTAAATCCAGAGCTGCATGAAGGGCATCTAAGCATGCCTGTCCAAAAGGCATATCCGGATCTTCTGTTTTTACGCTTACACTTGGGATCTCTGATAATTTGCATATATCCTGAACCATATCATCAATGTGTTTTTCAATCCATTCTTTTTCCATTGCTTTTCCCTTTCATTTTTATATAAATTTGGTATCAAAAAACAATTGCCGCTTATAGCGGCGCTTGTTTTTATTTTACATCATCATATAAATGGCACGCTACACAGTGATTTTCTCCGATCTGGCGCATCTGCGGCACTTCGGTCTTGCAGCATTCCATTGCAAATTTACATCTTGTGTGGAACAGACAGCCCTTTTGGAGGGTTGTACGGGCTTGGGATATCTCCCTCTAACAGCATTGGCTCATGCTTTACATCTACATCCGGTACCGGAATGGCAGAAAGCAGTGCCTTTGTGTATGGATGCATCGGGTTGTCATATAATTCCTGTCTGTCTGCGATCTCAACCATACGTCCTAAATACATAACTCCAATGCGGTCACATAAGAAACGTACCACACTTAAGTCATGGGAAATGAACATATAAGTTAAGTTAAATTCTTTCTGAAGGTCCTTCATCAGGTTTAATACCTGTGCACGGACAGATACGTCCAGAGCAGATACCGGCTCATCACAGAAAATGAACTTCGGCTCTAAGATCAGCGCTCTTGCAATAACAATTCTCTGTCTCTGTCCACCGGAGAACTCATGAGGATATTTACTCATGTATTCTTCACGAAGACCTACTTTCGCCATGATATTCTTTACTTTTGCCAGTTTTTCTGCTTCTGACTCATGAGAATATACATCAAGAGGAGCCTGGATCAGCTCTCTGACTGTCATTCTTGGGTTTAAGGATGCATAAGGATCCTGGAAAATGATCTGGATCTCCTGGCGCAGCTTACGCATCTCTTCACCGGAAAGAGTTGCCAGATCCGTTCCCTTATAAAGGACCTGTCCGCTGGTTGGATTTAAAAGGCGGATGACCGTTCTTCCCAGAGTGGATTTTCCACATCCGGACTCACCTACGATACCGAATGTTTCACCTTCATTAATGGTAAAAGAAACATCATTGACAGCCTTTACAACCGGTCTGTCTTTCTGAAACAGTTTTTTTCATTTCCATAAAAAAACTTTCTCTACATTTTTTACTTCCAGGATCACATTATCTTTCATCGCTTACACCGCCTTTATCTTCATACAGGAAGCACCTGACGCTTCTCTCACCAAACTGATACATTGGTGGCTGCTCATTCCGACATTTTTCCATTGCACGGGTACAGCGGTCGCAGAAACGACATCCCTTTGGCATGGAAGTAAGGGAAGGTACGGTTCCCTCAATGGTGTAAAGCCGGTCAATATCTTTGTCTTTTCGTGGAATAGATGCCAGAAGTCCCTTTGTATAAGGATGTTTTGGATCTTTAAAGATCTCTCTTGCAGTTGCATATTCAATGACCATACCTGCATACATGACCATGATCTTGTCTGCCATCTCTGCTACAACACCCATATCGTGGGTGATCAGCATAATGGAAACTCCGGTCTTTTCCTTCATTTCCTTCATCAGTTCCATGATCTGCGCCTGAATGGTAACATCCAGTGCAGTGGTTGGCTCATCGGCAATGATAAGAGATGGATTTTGTGCCAGCGCCATAGCGATCATCACACGCTGACGCATACCACCGGAAAGCTGATGTGGATATTCTCCATATCTCTTTTCAGGAGAAGGGATACCTACTTTTGTCAGCATTTCAATACTGCGGTTTTTTGCTTCATTTTTATCACAGCTGTGATGTACGATAAATGCTTCATCTAGCTGTTTTCCAATGGTCTTTACCGGGTTTAAGGAAGTCATGGAGTCCTGGAAGATCATACCGATACCGGTTCCTCTCACCTGGGCCATTTCCTTATCTGAATAGTTTGCAATGTTCTTTCCGTTCAGGATGATCTCATCTGCCTCTATTTTTGTGGTTGCCTTAGGTAAAAGGCGCATGATCGACATGGAAGTTACACTCTTACCGCAGCCAGATTCGCCTACGATGCCCAGTGTCTCTCCCGGATCTACATGAAAGCATACCTGTTCTACGGCAGGAACCCACTTCTTGCCAATTTTAAAGCTGGTTTTCAAATTCTTCACTTCTAATAAAGGTTCCATGTTCATCCTCCATTTCGCTACACGTTCTTTCAAAACTTTTTGTGAACGCATTACCCCTCTTCTGTGGTGCTGCAGACCGGAGCAGCTTTTGCCTTCTGCTTCGGTCTGCACCGCCACACAAGGTGGCGGGCAATGCCTATATTATAAACATTTATTACTTTTCGATGGTCCAGTTCCATACGTCTCTGTTTAACTGAGAGTAATCCTGGTTGTCTTTTACATTACCAATTCTGTTGTTGTAAGCAAACAGGTTGTTCTGGAAATACAGGAAGCAGAATGGTACCTGCTCTACCAGCAGTTCCTGATAATTGTCATAGTTAACTTTTCTGTCTTCAAAGTTGAATGCATGCTCGCCTTCTGCACCGGTGTTGTAAATGGTCCAGTCAGACAGATGAGAGAAGTTGTTGATGTGATCTGGCTTGAAGTTGATTACACACTCAGATGGGTCAGGTGAACCGCCGGAACCGATCAGACCAAGGTCATAGTTTCCTTCTCTTACTTTGGTTAAGTGGGTTGCGAAGTCAGCAGACTCGATCTTTGTCTTGATGCCGATCTCCTGCAGGTTCTGCTGGATGATAACTGCAGCCTGCTCTCTGATGCTGTTACCTGTAGGTACAGAGAATACTAATTCGTGGGAACCATCCCAGCCAGCTTCTGCTAACAGCTCTTTTGCCTTTTGCTGGGTTGTATCCTACGTTTACTACATCATCATAGTACTTGTGGCTTGTTGCAAATGGTCCAAATGCCGGCTCGCCTTCGCCCTTTAACAGACCGGAAACGATCGCGTCTCTGTTGATGGCCATGTCAATTGCCTGTCTAACCTTTGGTGGCCAGATAATCTTTTTTCCGGTATTGATCGCCATGTACTGGGTATCCTACAGACTCTGTAGATACGCAGGTCAGGTTCTGCTGCTGCTGTGCCATATCCCAGTCAGATAACTGAAGGGAAGCAACGTTTCCAGCCAGGATGTCGATCTCATCGTTCATCAGACCGGACAGAAGGCTAGGTGTAGCAACAACTTTTACTACGAAACGATCCCACTGAGGAGTCTTTAAGTAGTAGTCTTTGTTTGCCTTGAATTCCATACGCTCGCCGCTGATCTGGCTCTCATAGATACATGGACCGGAACCGATTGGTTTCTCCCAGTAGCTGTTGTTTCTGATATCAGCATATGGTGTATCGCCTAACAGATGCTTTGGAAGGATATAGATATCTCTGAACTTGATAAAAAATGAGGAAATCCATATTGGTAGGCTCTGCACAGGTCATTTCTACTGTATGCTCGTCTACTGCCTTTACCTGAAGGCTGTCATCGCCCTCTTTAAATCCTGCGAATGGGCTTACGTTGTTCTGTCTTACAACAGCTGCGCTTGGGGAGTTGTAAACCTGCATGGTGAATACTACGTCATCTGCAGTTACAGGCTCGCCATCCTGCCATTTTGCATTTTCATTCAAATGTACAGTCAGCACCTTGTTGTCATCGCTCATGCTCCACTTATCAGCCAGTCTTGGCTCATAAGTACCATCCTGTTTCAAGTATACCAGCTTGTCATAGATCAGATCCAAAACTGCATCTGAGTAAGAACTTGTGGTATCAAATGGGATAATGGAGTCCCATGCAGAAACCATTGCCATGGTAATGGTGCCAGGTTCTGCTGAGCTTTCTGAGCTGGCAGCTTCTGTAGCTGCTTCGCTTGTTTCAGTTCCAGCTGCTGCCGGAGCCGCTGTGGTAGCTGTCTGTGATGCAGAGCTGCCGCAACCTGCCAGTGCAGATGCTACTAATAACACTGACACAGCCTTCTTTAAAAGGTTACGTTTTTTTCATGCTTTTTCCTCCTTTTCGTAAGATGTCCTCTCAGAGAGGGCATAAAACTATATAGCGTTAAATCTTCATCTTGGTATCAAGAGCATCACGGATGCCGTCACCAATGAAGTTAATGCTCAATACAGTAAGGACCAGTACAACACCGGCGGGTACCCACATATACAGCTTTGTGGACAGGACACTGATGGACTGTGCATAATACAGAATGTTTCCCCAGGAAGCTTCCGGAGGCTGTACGCCAAGTCCTAAGAAACTTAAGGATGACTCTGTAATGATCGCCTGAGCGGTTCTGAATGTAAAGGAAATGATAACCGGTGCAAATGAGTTTGGCAGAACGTACCGAAGTAAGATCGTGCCGTTCTTTGCACCAATTGCTTTTGCTGATTCTACGTAATCCTTTTCCCTGACAGACAATACGCTTGCATAGATCAGTCTGGCAAACTCTGTCCAGCCAAGAAATCCGATTACTAATGTAACAGTTGTTACGGACTGTCCTAAAACACTGGCTAAAACCAGGATCAGGATCATGTTAGGGAATGACATGAAGATGTCTGCACATCTCATGATAACGGTTTCCACTGCGCCTCTGAAATATCCGGCAAACAGTCCCAACGGAACACCGATGGCCAAACTGATCAGTGCGGAACAGATACCAACCATCAGTGATACACGGCCACCAAAGATAAGTCTGGCAAACAAGTCTCTTCCTACGTCATCACAGCCTAACAGATGTTCAGCTGAAGGAGCACCGCCAAATGCCATGTAGTCCATGGAATAAGGATCTAACTTCATGATCGATGGAAGGAAGACAACTGCCAGTACTTCCAGGATCAGTACGATAGTGCCCATCATAGCCAGTCTATGGGCCAGGAAATTTTTTGACTACGTCCCCGAAATAGGAGCTTCTGTTATTTTCTTTCGCCATTACGTCTACTCCTCTCCTACGAATAACGGATCTTCGGGTCTAAGAGACCATAAACAAGATCTACGATCATGTTACCGATCAGTACAGCTGCTGCAATGAAAACAGTGATACCCATGATCACCGGATAATCACGGGAGTTGATGGAAAGTACCATCAGGCTTCCAAGTCCCGGCCATGCAAAGATCTGTTCTGTAACAACAGCGCCGCCTACTAAGAATGGGATCATCATACCAATACGGGTGATGATCGGGATAAATGCGTTCTGAAGAGCATGTTTAAAAAGCACTCTGCCTTCTAACGCGCCTTTTGCTCTTGCAGTACGGATGTAATCTTCCTGAAGTACATCAAGCATAGCGCCTCGGGTCTGACGGATCAGACTTCCTACCTGCTGGATGGAAAGGACCAGCATTGGAAGGAATAGGTGATGTAACAGCATCGGAAGGGTTCTGACACCTGATGTATCGTACATACCTCCACTTGGGAAGATCTTCAATACTACAGAAAGGAGATATACAAATACCAGTCCTGCAAAGAAGTTTGGGATGGCTGCTCCGATAAAGGAAAACGCAGAGGAAATGTAGTCCCAGGCTGTATAAGGCTTGTATGCGGACATGATTCCCAGAGGAATTGCGATCAGGATGGAGAACACCAGAGAGGACATGGTAAGGAGCAGTGTCGGTCCGATACGCTCGGAGATATCTGCCCAAACGGCGTGTCCTGTTCGGTAAGATGCACCCATATTTCCATGCAGGAGCTGTACCAGCCAGTTAAAATACTGTATCATGACCGGCTGGTCCAGTCCCAGCTTTGCTTTCATCGCTGCCATCTGTTCTGCTGTGGCATTAGGATCATTGAAGATCATTTCCAGAGGTGTACCAGGAGCCATTGAAGAAAGCACATATACTAAAACCGTGATCCCCAAAAAAGGTAGGTATTGCAATTAATATTCTTTTTCCTATATATCTGAGCATTTGCATCCCTCTTTTCTTAAGATCTGTAAATTATAAGCTTCTTGCCTGCTCTACTGCTGCTCTTACCAGCTTAAGATCCTGCTCAGTTGCCAGTGTGCAGTCTGCGCCAAGGATAAATCCTTCTCTGCCGAAGTTCTCAACAACCTTGATAACTTCTCTTCTTACGTCGTACTCGTCACCATCTACCAGAACACCGCTTCTGTTCTCTAATCCGCCAAGGATGGTCTTTCCCGGGAACTGCTTCTTGCCGTCTGCCAGAGTCATTGGTGCTTCGTATACACCCCAGTTTACAACATCTGCCAGTGCAGCGTAATCTTCATCGTATCTCTTCATGTTCAGGCCGCTCTTGCACATATGTAAGAAGCAGTAGCCGCCTGCATCTTTGATTGCCTTCATGATCTTTAAGTCAAATGGTTTGATCCATTTTGCGAATTCTTCATCAGTGTACCATCTGGTCTCTGCGCCTAAACCTGCATAGTATACAGAGTCAACGCCTGCGTCCTTGATGTATCTTTCAGCCAGGATGCACATACCATCAGCAATTCTTTCCATAGAGTCTAACATCTTTTTCTCATCCCAACGGAGGAAGTCTACCTGCATCTGACGAACCTGATCGTAGTTGTAGCCTTCACCCATCTTCTCTAATGGATGGATACCGGAAGCACACATACCATGTAAAGTACCCATGGTGAAAGCGTCCTTATCAACTCCGTCCATGATCTTCTTGGTCATTTCGATCTGATCTTCGATGATGTTGGTGTTTCTGCTGAAGGATGGGATCAGTTCATAGTAATCCTTTGGTGTGCGGATCATTCCATAGTAAGGAACCAGATGCTCATTCATAACCTTTACGATATCAGTATCGGTCTCTTTGAAGAATTTCAGATGAGCTGCTACTGCCTCATCACCTACTGCCTGGTTCTTTGGGAAGTGCAGAGAGAATGAAGACGGGATGGCATCTACTTTCTTTCCTTCGATTGCTGCAATTACTCTTTCGCGCTTTGTCATTTTATTAATCCTCCTATAATATTCTTTTTAATATTATCTTTAATATTATTACAACCATTGTAGTCCTTATCCGGCCCAATGTCAACAAGTTTCTTTATACTTTGCACAACTTATTTTTTGTAAGCACTTTCTTTTTGCTCATTTCGCACAAAACTTATAAAACCTGCCGCTGGAAGCTTTTTCCAGATGCATGACAACATAAAAGAGCAGCTAACTTAATAGCTGCCCTTTATATTGCCTACTTTTCCAGTAGGTTTCAAGTTGTTTTTGTGTTTTTTACAAATTTTTACATTTCCGATAGATCTGCTCTGTATTTACAATTGTTTTTGCACATCATTTTTTGCAGATCAGCCGTTTCATCTGGATCATAAGAGTCGGGATGAACGCTAAAACTGCCACCTGGAGCAGAGATACCACCGGCATACTCTGTACCTGGAACAGACGGTGAAGTCCAGGAATGAAAATCACCAGTCCTAAAAGCAGAGCACCTGCTCCGAAAGCGTAAAGACTGTAAGGATTGGTGCCAAAGCCCAGTTTAAAAATGGATTTCTTTCCCCTGCAGTTAAATCCGTGGAACAGTCTTGCCAGTGTTAAAGTGGAAAATGCCATGGTAGATGCCATCGCTGTGCTGCTTCTTAATCCCAGATAAAAAGCAGTTATGACTACTGCTGCGATCAACACACCCTGGGCTGCCATCTGGATCATGAAATCTTTTGTCATCAGCCCTTCTTTCGGATCTCTCGGCTTTTCTTTTAAAAAGGCCTTCATCTGCCGGTTCCATGCCAATGGCAAGGGCCGGAAGGGAGTCAGTCAGAAGGTTGATAAACAGCAACTGCACCGGAGCGAAAGGCACCGGTAAAGCCATAAGGGAAGTATATAATACAGCAAAGATAGCAGCTGTATTGCCGGAAAAGAAGATACAGCACTGCATTTTTAAATATTTCTGTATACATTTCTTCCATTTGCCACAGCTTTAATGATCGTAGCAAAGTTATCATCTGCCAGGATCATGGCAGCAGCGTCCTTGGAAACCTCTGTTCCTGTAATTCCCATGGCCAACACCAATATCTGCTTTTTTTGCAGTGCCGGGGCATCATTCACACCGTCTCCTGTCATGGAAACGATATTTCCCCGTCTCTGCCAGCCTTCTACAATGCGGATCTTATTTTCCGGTGAAACTCTAGCGTAAACGGATATTTTATCAATCTTCTGATCCAGTTCTTCTTCACTCATGGCATCTAATTCCATACCAGTAAGTGCCAGATCCCCTTCCTCAAAAAATGCCGATCTGCTTTGCAATGGCTGTTGCCGTTACCTTATGGTCGCCTGTGATCATAACTGTCTTAATGCCTGCCTGCTTTGCCTCTGCCACTGCCCTTACAGACTCCGGTCTTGGAGGATCCACCATGGAGATCAGTCCCAGGAATACATAACCACATTCTGCCTGGGCGCAAAGCATTTCATTGGACTCCTTATAGGCAAAGGCCAGAACACGAAGACCATTTTCTGAAAAAGTGCTGGTTCTGCAGGCGGATCTTTTCTTTTTCTTCCTCTGTCATAGGACGGATCCCATCACCATAGCGCACAGATACGCAGCGGTCTAACAGAACATCTACCGCACCTTTGTAAGATCGTAGGCACCCGTGGATCCGGTATTTTGTACTCATCAATTTCCGGTCAGAGTCAAAAGGGACCTCTTCTATACGGTCCATTACCTTTCTTAACGCATCCTCATGCATTCCCATTTTTCCAAAATAGTCTGTCCGGAAGGACCTGGATCTTACGAAACATCCAATCCAAAAGAGCGTATCTGTCGGATCACCAAATTCCTTTGCCAGTCTACAATGCTGGAATCATTAGTCAGTACTGCATCATAAAGAAGATAACGCTGTGTCTGGTCTGTAAGATCTAACTCTTTCCCGTCGATCACCTTTCCATCTACATAAACCTGCTGTACCGTCATCTTATTCTGGGTCAGTGTTCCTGTTTTTGTCAGAACAGATCACAGATACACAGCCTAAGCTTTCCACTGCCTTTAATTTCTTGATAATGGCATTTTCTTTTGCCATTTTCTGGGTTCCAAATGCCTGGACAATGGTAACGATGGAAGTCAGTGCTTCCGGGATCGCTGCTACTGCCAGGGCTACTGCAAATAACAGTGCATCCAGAAGGCTCATTTTCCGGAACATGCAAAGGGCAAACACCAGGGCACAGACTACCATGATCAGGACTGCCAGTTTTCCACTGAACTGATCCAGGCTTTTCTGTAACGGTGTTTTCCGTTCTTCTGCCCCGTTCATCAGCCCTGCTATTTTACCGATCTCCGTATTCATACCTGTTGCTGTAACAAGAACAGTGGCTCTTCCGTAAGTTACTAGGCTGCCGGAATAGACCATATTGGTGCGGTCTGCCAGCGCTGCCTCTCCATTTAGTGCCATCTCCTGCTTATCTACATTAGTAGACTCTCCCGTAAGGGAGCTTTCATTGACCTGCAGGGAATAATTATGAAGGATCCTTCCGTCTGCAGCCACCATGTCCCCAGCCTCTAATTCCAGGATATCCCCCGGAACTACATCTTTTGCCGGTATTTCCTGCTTTCTGCCATCTCTTATAACCTTGGCATCCGGCGCAGACAGCTGTTTTAAACTCTCTAAGGACTTTTCTGCCTTCATATGCTGCACAGTTCCAAGGACCGCATTCATCACAAGGACTGCAAAAATAACAATGGTGCTTTCTTCATTTCCAGAAAACATGGATATGATAGCTGCACCGATCAGGATCACTACCATCAGATCCTTAAACTGGTCTAAAAAGACCTGAAAAGCACTTTTCTTTTTTTCCTCTAAGAGTACATTTTCCCCTTTTTTCCAGACGGATCTTTTCTGCCTGTTCTGTAGTCAGTCCCTGTTCTGATGCCTGACAGGCTTTTAGCGCCTCCTGCGGTGACAGGTTCCACATATTTTTCTCTGTCATAATGTTCTCTCCTTTGTTTTAGTATGATCGGAAATGTTCCAGAAAACAAAGAGCGGGACTTTTATTGCACCAAAATATGCAATAAAAGTCTCGCTCCATATACATGTGTACTGCCCGGCTGCAGGCCTAATGTATCTTCATTATCCTGCCGCGTGATGACGACCAGCACAACACAGAAAAATCTGTGTGAACTACTCCCTGATATCTAAACTTAAAATAACACAGCAGACTGCAAAATGTCAACGGTGAAATTTATCTGTACCGCTTTTTCATGGAAAATCCACGGCCGCTTACTTCGCTGACACGGTTTACTACCATAAAGCTTTCCGGATCAATGGTGTGGATCAGCTTTTCGATCTTTGGAACCTCCCTGTTGGAGATTACACTGAAGATCATCTGGGTCTCCTGTTTTAAATAGCCGGTCTCGCCGGAAAGCATGGTAACGCCGCGGTCCATTTCCGCTAAAATAGCTTCCCTTATCTCCTGGGCACGTTCACTGATGACTCTTACTTCTGTACGGGTGGTTCCCATAAGCATCAGTTTATCTAACACCAGTGTATATGTCATTACCAGGATCAGGCCATACAGTACTTTCTCCGGTGGATTTCCCACTGCCTGGGCCAGTAAAATGCAGAAATCAAACACATACATGGAAACGGAAACAGGAATTTTAAAGTAATGGTTCAACACCAGCGGCGGGATATCCATTCCTCCTGTGGAAGCCCCTGCACGGATCACAATGCCTAAAGAACCGCCAATTCCCAATCCGGAAAAGATGGTACATAAAAACAGATCCTGGGTAAGCACCAGATCTCCAAAGACTTTCTCAAAAAATCCCAGTGCAATCGGATATACGAAGGTACTTACAACGGTTGTCAGAGCAAATTTTCGTCCCATGACCTTCCAGCCGATGAGAAGCATGGTTACATTAAATATAAGTACAAAAGTTGCTACCGGTATTCCAAAGCTCCTGTTTAATGCCAGACCGATACCTGTCGTCCCCCCTTGTAAGCAGGCCCGCAGGCATTAAAAACAGCTTTACAGCCAGGGCATACAGTATATTTCCCAGTATAACAACCATCAGCGAGCCGCCTTTTTGTAAATGGTCTTTCCAGTTTTCTGTATTTGTTTCCATTTTGTTTTCCCCTCTCTTACCCGTCCAATATTCGGGACTTTCATCATAAAAAAATCACGCCTGTCAGGGAATTTTCCCTAACAGACGTGGATCAAGGCTTCTGCCTAATACAATTTTCAGTATAAAGAACGGAGGTCATTCTGTCAAGCAGGTTTCATTGCTTCATCATTTTTCCCGTCAGTTTTTGCTGTTCCTCATAAGTTAAAAATGGAGTCCATATACTGAATATACTCTTCTTTTGTAAATACCGGATGATAATTCTTAACGATCTCCTTTGCCTTTACAGCCCCGTTTCTAAGCAGTCGGTATGCAGACAGGGCGAAGATCTTGGCAGTGACAATATAAGCCAGTTCTTCATCTACAATATCAAAGTCTACTGTATGAAGTCCATTTACTTTTCCGCCTGTATTAAAAGTAAGCACAGGCTGGATGTGCTGTACATCTCCTACATCCGTAGAACCGCCAGAATGATGGCTGATGTCTTTCTCCACTACGGTATACTCCTTTTCACTGGTGGCTGCCGCGATCTTAGCTGCCGCAAGTACATCTTCATCTGCCGGTGATTTTTAAAGTTGGAAGATATCCTGGGGCTGTTGTGATCTGGCAGGTGGCTCCAATGGCAGCCGCACCTGCCTTAAATGCACGGTCGGTCTTAAAGGCTGCGTCTGCAATGGCGTCTTTATTTGAGGCACGCACCAGGGTTTCGATCACTACCTCATCCGGAATGACATTGTACTGGCTTCCTCCCTGGATCTTTCCAATAGTGAGGACCAGCGGACGGGTTGCATTCAGCTCTCT
>ENA-OQES01000579-OQES01000579.1-human-gut-metagenome-genome-assembly--contig:-NODE-579-length-15228-cov-3.536322_pt1 | contig 15228 bp, 17 predicted proteins | sample MGYA00242798_ERZ504641 | MGnify/ENA primary metagenome ERZ504641 (study PRJEB26092, sample SAMD00036327) | human gut metagenome | host: Homo sapiens | study: EMG produced TPA metagenomics assembly of... | reverse complement strand
TTAGCACTGCTTCTGACGCTGGCACTGCTGGCAGGGCTGACCGCCTGCAAGGATACGGAGGCTGCCAGCACCGCGCAGGAGCAGCACACTGTAACCGCCCCGACGAACGACGCGACCTTTGTCTACCAGCCCGATGACCCGGCAGCCACACTGCCCGGCGGAGAGTCCGTCGTGCTGGTGACCGGCCCCAGGCGGCACGGAATCCGGCGAGGATGCCATGCTGTGGCAAGGGCATACAGACGTTCGCCAACACGTACGGCTATACCGCCGACGCCCAGACTGCCGCGGGCAACACCGCAGACGAGGCCGAGGCCGCCCTGCGCGCTGCCGCCGAGAGCGGCGCAAAGCTCGTGGTCTGCCGCGGCGACACCATGGGCGCGGCGCTCTACCGCGTGCAGGAAAACTACCCTGATGTCCACTACCTGCTGTTTGACAGCGAGCCCCACAGCGACGACTATAGCGCTTACAATACGGCCAGCCTTGTCCATTGCGTCCTCTTTCAGGAGGAACAAGCCGGGTATCTGGCCGGGTACGCCGCTGTGACCGATGGCTACACCACGCTCGGCTTCATCGGCGCGCGGGAGATACCGGGCATTGTGCGGTACTGCACCGGCTTTCTGCAGGGCGCGGAGGCCGCTGCCGAGCTGCAGGGCGAGTATGTCACCCTGCAGACCTGGTTCACCGATACCTATGAGAATAACGACGCCATTACCCAGCGGATGATCGACTGGTATAATAACGGTACGTCGCTTATTATGGTCAGCGGCGGCAACCTGTACGAGGGTGTGTCCGGCGCCGTCAACCAGACCGGCGGCAAGGCGATCACGACGGATTACGACAACACAGAGCTGGGAGACCGCGTGCTGGGCAGCGCCATCAAGTGCTACAACGCTGCCGTGCAGCGTCAGCTGTACACCTTCTTTGCGGCGGGCACCTGGAATGGCCAGACCGGCGGCCAGACCGAGAAGGCCGGCTTCACGAACGGCGAAGTCGCGCTGGAGGCCGGGGCGCCCTGGCGGTTTGACAGCTTCACGCAGGACGACTACCGCACGCTGTATGAGGATCTGCGCACCAGCGTCCTGAAGGTGGATGCCTACTCGGATCTGGATACGCTGCCGGAAACCCCGGAACGTCACGGTGGACCGCCTGCTGTAACCCCCCCCAACTTGGCCCCCTCTGTGAGAGGGCTCCGCCCCTGCGGGGCACCTCCCTCGCCGAGAGAGGCAGGAGACTGCGCTTTGTTATGCTTTTGTAATGTTTTTTGACGCCGTTTTGTCATTGAATTAACAGCGCAAATGCGGTATACTGAAAGCAAAGCGGCAGGGAACCGCCCTGCTGCGCAACTGAAAACAACCTAAGGAGATCAAAACCATGAAAAAGGTTTCTCGCTTTTGTAATGGCTGCCAGCATGGCGCTCTCTCTGGCTGCCTGCGTCGGTTCTACCCCCGCAAGCTCCACGGCCAGCACCACGACGGAGGCTACCTCTGAGGCCGCCGCTTCCACCTCCGGCAGCAAGACCGATGTCGCCTTTGTTACCGACGTCGGCAACATCGACGACCAGTCCTTCAACCAGTACACCTGGCAGGGCGTGCAGGATTTCTGCTCTGCAAACAGCCTGAACGCCAACTACTACCGTCCCACCGAGGACTCCGACGCCGCCCGTCTGGAGCAGATGGACAACGCTGTCAACGACGGTGCTAAGTCCATCGTCGTCGCTGGCTACCTGTTCGGCAATGCCATCGCCGAGGCTCAGGAGAAGTACCCTGACGTGCAGTTCCTGGCTCTGGATGTTTCCGCCAGCGACCTGGGCGACAAGGCTCCCACCGCCAACACCGCTCTGATCACCTATAAAGAGGAGCAGGCCGGCTACCTGGCCGGTTATGCCGCTGTCTATGACGGCTACAAGGAGCTGGGCTTCCTGGGCGGCATGGCTGTCCCCGCAGTTATCCGCTACGGCTACGGCTTCGTGCAGGGCGCTGACGCCGCTGCCAAGGAGATCGGCGCTACGGATGTCAACATCAAGTACTGGTACTCTGGCGGCTTCGCAGCTACCGATGAGGTCAAGAACAAGATGGACGGCTGGTACTCCGAGGGTACCGAGGTCGTCTTTGCCTGTGGCGGTCCCGTCTGCACGAGCTGCGACGCTGCTGCTAAGGCCAACGGCGGCAAGATGATCGGCGTTGACGTTGACCAGTCCGGCCAGTTCGACACGGTCATCACCTCCGCTATGAAGGGCCTGGCCGAGTCCGTGAACGAGGCTCTGACCGATGCCATGAACAACGGCTGGAAGTTCAGCGAGACCTACTCCGGCAAGGAGACCAAGCTCGGCGCTGCCGAGAACTGCGTCGGTCTGCCGATGAGCACCTCCAAGTTCACCAAGTTCACCCAGGAGCAGTACGATTCCATGTACGCCTCCATCGTGGACGGCACCCTGGCCATCGACGACAGCTATGACGCCGATGTCAAGCCCGCGGTCACCACCATCACGGTTGACTACCAGAGCTGATAAGGCTTTAAAAGTATGATTTTTAACCACCCTGCGCACCTCGCGCAGGGTGGTTTTTGTTCTGTTTTGCCAAATTTTCGACTACCTTTTTTGTGCGGATTCTATTGTACATGGCGCAACTTTTTCTGTATAATATAGTATAAGAATTTGTGTACAAGCCCGTACACATTGAAAGGGGCGTGCAACGATTGGCAGATAATTATGTCATCGAAATGCTGCACATTACCAAGGAGTTCCCCGGCATCAAAGCCAACGACGACATCACCCTGCAGCTGCGCAAGGGTGAGATCCACGCCTTGCTGGGCGAAAACGGCGCCGGTAAATCTACCTTGATGAGTGTGCTGTTCGGTCTGTATCAGCCGGAGCAGGGTACGATACGGAAAAACGGACAGGAGGTCAAGATCAACAACCCGAACGATGCCAACGCATTGGGCATCGGCATGGTGCACCAGCATTTCAAGCTGGTGGAGTGCTTCACGGTGCTCGACAACATCATCCTGGGTGTTGAGGACACAAAGCACGGCTTTTTGCAGAAGGACGAGGCCCGCAAAAAGGTCATGGCCCTGAGCGAAAAGTATGGTCTGAAAGTCGACCCGGACGCGCTGGTCAGCGACATCTCCGTCGGCATGCAGCAGCGTGTCGAGATCCTGAAAATGCTCTACCGCGACAATGAAATCTTGATTTTCGACGAGCCTACGGCGGTTTTGACCCCGCAGGAGATCGACGAGCTCATGGACATCATGCGCGGCTTCAAGGCCGAGGGCAAGAGCATCCTGTTCATCACCCACAAGCTCAACGAGATCATGGCAGTCTCTGACCGCTGCTCTGTCCTGCGCAAGGGCAGGTATATCGGCACCGTTGACATCAAGGACACCACGAAAGAGGAACTGTCCAAGATGATGGTTGGCCGCGACGTGCAGTTTGCCGTCGATAAGAAGCCCTGCGAGGTCGGCAAGCCGATCCTGGAGGTCGAGGACCTCGTCGTGCCGAGCAAGGTCCACAAGAACAATGCCGTCCGCGGCGTCAGCTTCAACGTCCGCGCGGGCGAGATCGTCTGCGTTGCCGGTATCGACGGCAACGGCCAGAGCGAGCTGATCTACGGTATTACGGGCCTCGAAAAGCCCACGTCCGGCACCATCAGACTCGAGGGCAGGGACATCACGAATGCCCCCATCCGCGAGCGCAGCAAGGCCGGTATGAGCCACATCCCGGAGGACCGCCACAAGCACGGTCTGGTGCTGGATTACACGCTGGCCGACAACATGGTTTTGCAGCGTTACTGGCAGCCGGAGTTCCAGAACCACGGCTTTATTAAAAAGAACGCCGTATTGCAGTACGCCGAGCGCCTGATAAAGCAATACGATGTCCGCAGCGGCCAGGGCCCTGCGACGATTGCCCGCAGCATGTCCGGCGGCAACCAGCAGAAGGCTATCATCGCCCGCGAGGTCGATAAGGACCCGCAGCTGCTCGTTGCCGTGCAGCCCACCCGCGGCCTTGACGTCGGCGCGATCGAGTATATCCACAAACAGATCGTGGCCGAGCGCGACAAGGGCCGTGCGATCCTGCTCGTCAGCCTTGAGCTGGACGAGGTCATGAACCTGTCTGACCGCATCCTCGTGATTTACGAGGGGGAGATCGTCGGCGAATTCGACCCGAAAAAGGACCACCGTCGAGGAACTGGGCCTGTATATGGCCGGTGCCAAAAAAGCAAGGGGAGGCGAAAGCATGAGCAAACAGAATAAACAGCCGCTTCTGCAGCGTCCCGCCGTTGTAGGGGTCCTGGCCAGCCTTTTGTCCATCGTCGTCGGTCTGGTGCTGGGCTTTGTACTGCTGGTCCTGCTGAATCCCGGCGCCGCCGTGGGCGGCATGAAAGCTATGCTGGCCACCGGCTTTTCCAGCATGGACAAGCTCGGCAAGGTGCTGTACCAGGCGGCACCCCTGATGATGTGCGGCCTGTCCGTCGGCTTTGCGTTCAAGACGGGGCTGTTCAACATTGGTGCGTCCGGCCAGTACACGATGGGCGCTTTCTTCTCGCTGCTGTGCGCCATTCAATTCCAGCTGCCGTGGTACGTCTGCCTGCTGGCGGGCGCTGTTGGCGGTGCGATCTGGGGCGTTTTCCCGGGCCTGTTCAAGGCGTATTTCAACGTCAATGAGGTCATCACCGCCATCATGTTCAACTGGATCGGTATGTACCTCGTCAATCTGCTGCTGGCCAACATGCCCGATATGCTGGCCTCCGGCTGGGGCGCGTCTAACTCGGACCGCACCGCCGCGCTGAACGTTGCAAACCCCGGCGCGATCCTGCCCAGGGGGCCGTTTGCGGCACTGTTCGGCAACTCGAGCTGGATCAATATTTCCATCATCATCACGATTATTTTTGCCATCCTCGTCTGGGTCATCCTGCAAAAGACGACCTTCGGCTATGAGCTGAAGGCCTGCGGCCTGAGCCGCGACGCTGCCCAGTACGCGGGCATCAACTCCAAGCGCAACATCGTGCTGTCCATGGTCATCTCCGGCGCGCTGTCCGGCATCGGCGGCGGCATCTACTACCTGGCCGGTACGGGCCAATACGTGCTGGAAAAATCCATCCTTGGCATGGGCTTCAACGGCATCCCTGTCGCCCTGCTGGCCAGCTCCAACCCCATCGGCACGATTTTTCGCGTCGCTCTTTATCAGCTATATCCAGGTCGGCGGTGCCGCCATGCAGCCCGCCTACTCGTCCGAGACCATTGACATCGTCATTGCCGTCATCATCTATCTGGCGGCCTTTGCCCTGCTGATGCGCGGCATCATTACCAAGGCGGTCTCCGGCCATAAGGGAAAGGAAGGTGCTGCAAAATGATGATCGCTGCCAACATTATCAGTATGACCATTTTGTTCGCAGTGCCGCTGCTGCTCGTCGCCATGGGCGGCATGTTCAGTGAGCATTCCGGCGTCATCAACATCGCACTTGAGGGCATGATGATCATTGGCGCACTGTTCGCCTGCTTTACGCTGCAGGGCCTGGATCAGAGCGGCTTCGGTCCCGCACATCCGCAGCTGTCGATGTTCATTGCCATTCTGGTGGCGGGCGTCACCGGCATGATTTTTTCCGCTGCTGCTGGGCTTTGCGGCCATCAACCTGAAGGCCGACCAGACCATCGGCGGCACGGCGCTGAACCAGTTTGCGCCCGCCTTCGCCGTCGTTATGACCTGGGCCATCCAGGGCCAGGGCCTGACCACGATCTTCATTCCCAACTGGGTGCGCATCACCCGCGATACCTTCGGCCTCGCCCCGGTGGACGGCCCCAGCTTCTGGAACAACCTGATTTTCAAGTATTTCTACCTGACGACCCCCGTTGCCATCGTCCTGTTCATCGCGGCCTACATCGTGATGTACAAGACCCGCTTTGGTCTGCGGCTGCGCGCCTGCGGTGAGCATCCCCAGGCGGCGGACTCCGTCGGCATCAACGTCTACAAGATGCGCTACGCCGGTGTGTTGATCTCCGGCTTCCTGGGCGGTGTCGGCGGCCTGGCCTACACGCTGGCAGCCGGCTCCGGCTTCAACTCCGACGTTGGCGGCTACGGCTTCCTGGCGCTGGCCGTTATGATCTTCGGCAACTGGAAGCCGCTGCCGATCCTCGGCGCGTCGCTGTTCTTCGCGCTGTTCAAGGTCATTGCTGCGCTGAACGCCACGCTGACCTTCCTGCCGAAGTTTGAGGGCGTCAAGGAAATTTCGAACTTCTACCAGATGCTGCCGTATATCGTCACGATGATCGTGCTGATCTTCACCTCCAAGAACTCCCAGGCCCCGAAGGCCGAGGGCATTCCCTACGACAAGGGCAGCCGTTAATCACAAATCACAGCAGGCCGCCCGGTATCCCAGCCGGGCGGCCTGCCTTTTGCAAGGAGAAAAACTATGCGAATGTACGATATTATCGCCAAGAAGCGCGACGGCGGTACGCTGAACCATGAAGAACTGTCCTTCGCCGTCAACGGCTATGTGGCAGGCGATGTGCCCGACTACCAGATGTCGGCACTTCTCATGGCCATCTACCTGCGCGGCATGACTGACGAGGAGACCGCCATGCTGACCGACGTCATGGCCCACTCCGGCGACATGGTCGATCTGTCTGCCATCGCGGGCATCAAGGCCGACAAGCACTCCACCGGCGGCGTCGGTGACAAGACGACGCTGGTCATTGCGCCCATCGTGGCGGCCTGCGGTGTCAAGATCGCCAAGATGAGCGGGCGCGGCCTCGGCCACACGGGCGGCACGATTGACAAGATGGAGGCTGTCCCCGGCACCCGCACGAGCCTGACGCAGGAAGAAATTTTTCAGGCAGGTCAACGAGATCGGCATTTCGGTCATCGGCCAAAGCGGCAAGATCGCCGTCGCCGACAAGAAGATGTACGCCCTGCGCGATGTGACCGCCACCGTCGGCTGCATCCCGCTGATCGCGTCCTCCATTATGTCCAAGAAGCTGGCCGCCGGTTCGGACGCGATCCTGCTCGATGTCACGATGGGCGACGGCGCGTTCATGAAGGACCTGGACGGTGCGCTGGAGCTGGCCCGCCAGATGGTCGCCATCGGCACGGCGCATGGCCGCAAGGTCGCGGCGCTCATCACAGATATGGACAAGCCTCTCGGCCGCAACATCGGCAATGCGCTGGAGGTCGCCGAGAGCATGGCCGTTCTGCAGGGCAAGGGCCCCGCGGACCTGACCGAGGTCTGCCTGCAGCTGGCCGGCAACATGCTGGTGCTGGCGGGCAAGGGCGATATGCCTACCTGCCGTAAGCTGGCCGAGAGCGTCATTGCCGACGGCTCCGCGTTTGAAAAGTGCTGCCAGATGTTTGCCGCGCAGGGCGGCGACACCAGCGTACTGCGCGACGCCGACAAGTTCCAAAAGGCAAAGTACAGCTATGAGCTGACCGCCACCGCCGACGGCTATATTTACGAAAAACGACGTCGAGAAGATCGGCAATGCCAGCGTGCTGCTGGGCGCGGGCCGCATCAAGAAGGAGGACAGCATCGACTTTGCCGCGGGCATTACGATGCACAAAAAGCTGGGCGACTACGTCAAGGCGGGGGAGAGCATCTGCACGTTCTATGCCGACGACGAGAGCCTGTTTGCCGCAGCCGAGGAAATGTACCGCGGCGGCCTTGTCATCCGCGATGAGCCGCCGACGCTTCCGCCTCTCGTCTACGCGCGCGTAACGAGTGATGGCGTGGAGCGGTTCTAAATTGAAACACCCGGGAGGGATTCAGCCCTCCCGGGTGCTTCAATTTTTACGCACTGTTTGCTATGGAATAACGGTTCAGGTGTCCGCCAACTCCACCACCAATTTGGCTTCGGTGGCGGCAATGGCAAGCTGGAGCTTATTCTCTAAGTTCGTCTTTTGCAGCATATTGATGACGTGGAACTTCACGGTGGACGGCTCGACCAAGATGCCCAACGGCCACATGGATGCCATCGAGCCGTATGACTACCGCGCCTTCCAGCCCTTCTCGACCGCCTATCTGCCGGGCTACATGGCCGACAAATACGACGAGGATGCCGACACCTGCCAAGCCCGCGCCCACAGCCGTATGCAGAACTCGGTCAGCAGCGAGCTTTCGGCCAGCACCCTGTCGGCGTTTGCCGAAATGCCGCTGGTGATGGACACCTACACCCACACCACCGAGACCGAAACGTACGACCCCGTCAAGGACGACAGCAGTTCCAGCGGGTCGAGTACCGACAGCGACGGCTTCGGCGGCAGCTCCGGCGGAAAATTCTAAGAGTATCCATTTTGACCACAGCGGCGGCTTTCTTTGCGAAAGCCGCCGCTGGCCTTTTATCGGAATTTTTCGTTATAACTTTGAGAAATGTTCTGCTGTTTAGGGGTGCTGCAAACATTCTCGATTTCTGTAACTACGATTTTTTACCGCAAGCGAGATTGCCGTATCATCACCCCTCGCTGCAAACACAAAAAACGCTCCTGCAGCGTTTAATTCACGCTGCAGGAGCCTTTTTTTCACTTTTTACCTTTTCAGCCAGAACACCTTAAACTTCCCGTATCCGTTGGGCTTGTCCTCGTCGAATTCCTCGGTCTTGACGTAGCGCTTGAAGGCACCGTCAAACTGCAGGGCGTTCCCGTCCTCCTGAATGTCGGTCAGCACGCGGGGAATGGCGGTTTTCTGGCTCTCAAACTCCGGTTCGCGGTCCCATAAAATGTTCCCGTCAGCGTCAAAGCCGTGGGCCCAGACGCTGAACACCAGACAGGCGGCCTCGCCGTAGCAGTAGCGCTCAAAGCGGATGCGGCCATCCAGATAAAACAGCAGACAATCGCGAAAATGGGTCTCCAGCTCTTTCTCATAACGGCGCCCGCACCCGGACCCGGCAAAATCGGCAGCATTGGCAGTCATGGCGTGCCCTCCTGTTTGTTAGTGCTTTTATTATACAGCAGGGCAGGGCGTTTCGCAAGCAGAAATATAGGGCGCGGCGGTAGGGGCCGGGCGTGCCCGGCCCGGTGCTCTCCCGGCAAAATGCCCACCCGCCATATACCGCCGGGCCGCCTATATGCGGCCCCTGCTGCGCGGTAAAACTTTACGCTTTCACATCCGTTTTTTGCCAGCAGCACTTTTGCGGTCAAAAGCACCACCGCCAGCCAGCCCGCACACGCCAGCAAAAAAGCGGCAGCACATTCCCGGCCAGCACGTCGGTGCTGCGGTTGGCGTTCATGCCCTGCTGCATCAGGCAGTAGGGCCACAGCAGGGCATAGCCCTTGCTGCCGATCAGCATTCCCGCAATGCCGCCGACCAGCCCTAAGAAAATCGGCACCGCAAAGCTGCGGATCAGCATGGCCAGCAAAAGCTGCACCGCCGCCACAGCCAGACCGCCGAAAATGCCGCGCACCAGATAGAAAACGATGCTCACCGGCGGCCAATCGCTGAACCCGGCAAACAGCCGCCCGCACGCCACGTACAGCACAAAGACAAAACATTGCGTAAAGCACATCAGCTTTACAACAACAAGAAACTTTGCCGCAAACAGCGCAAAGGGCCGCACGGGTGCTGCCATGATCAGGTTCCAGTTGTGGCCAAGGTGCTCAAGCCGCCAAAGGTAGGCCGCATACGCCGACACCATCGCGGGAAAGAACAGCATCGAGTAAAACAGCGTGTGCTGCGTCCACAGGCTGTACCACCGCTCGGTCAGGATTTCCAGATTTTGCAGATAGTTGAATGTCCCGTACCCGGCGGAAATCAACGGCAGCACAAAGAAGATCACCCAGATGGGTGACGCATGCAGCTTGCGGTTCTCGGCAATTATACAACGCTTCAGCATTCGTTATACCTCCTTATCGCGCATCATGCGCCAGGCGGCGGCAAACAAAGCCGCAGCCAGTACCACGGTAAACGCCAGCAGTCCCCAGCTGTAGGGCCGCAGGCCGTAGGTCACAGTGTGGGTGGCCTGGTCCCAGAGGGCAATCTCATAGCAGGACAGCGGGACAAAGTAGCCCCACGGCACAAAATAACTGACAAGGGGCGGGCATGAACGCCGAAAACAGCCCGATCAGTGCCCCCACAATGCCGACACAAAGCGCAGGCAGCGGGTTGTCAAAAATCAACATCAGCAGAAGCTCCGAGAAAAACAGCATGACATCGACAGCCAGCGTGCAAATGCCCGTGTACACAAACGGCCCGGCGGGGAGCGTCTCGGTATAGCCCTGCACCCGCCCCAGCAGGATGAATACGGCCATTTCCAGCGTGACCATCAGCAGGACCTCGCCCGTGCCAAGCAGCGCCTTGCCCGCAAACAGACTGCGGCGGCTTTGCAGCGTGTACAGCAGTTTTGTGGTGCTGCCCTTTACCTCCATATCCCACAGGCGGCTGGCGATCAGTGCCATCACAATGGGCATTAAAATGGCGTTCAGAAGGGGCAGCGCGTACAAAAGCGCGCTGTAGGCGTTGGCCAGCTCGTCCGCGCCGGTGGGGGCCTGCGCCCCGGCCCAGAGATACACGACCACCGGCACGGCCAGGCAGATTAGCAAATCATGGCGGCGGCGGGCCTTTTGCAGCTCCGCATGCAGTGCTTTGCCCATCTCAGTCCGCCTCCTCGCTCGTCAGGCTCAGGAAAATCTCCTCCAGCGTCTTGGTGTGGGGCGTCAGTTCCACAACGCCCGCGCCGCAGGCAGCCAGTTTTTTGCACGAGGTCGGCCAGCAGGGAGTCCCGCAGGGGCGGCAGCGTCACAACGCAGCTGTCGCTGTGCGCGGTCAGGCCGTTGGCACGCAGGATCGGCGCGGCCTTGGCCGGGTCCAGCAGCCGCAGCGTGACATTGCCGCGGCTGTGGCGCTGCAATTCGGTCAGCGGTCCCTCAAACAGTATATGGCCGTGGTCGATGATGCCGACCTGCTCGACCATCTGTTCCATCTCGCCCAAAAGATGGCTCGAGATCAGCACCGTCGCGCCCGTGGCGGCGGGCATGTTCCGGATGAGCGCGCGCATCTCCTGAATGCCCGCGGGATCCAGACCGTTCGTCGGCTCATCCAGAATCAGCAGCTTCGGGCTGCCCAGCAGCGCCATGGCAATGCCGAGCCGCTGCTTCATGCCGAGCGAATACTGCCCGACCCTGCGGCTGCGGTCCTGCGTCAGATGCACAATGTCGAGCACGCGGCCGATGTCCTTATGGGGCACACCCTTTAAGTCGGCTACGATCTCCAGATTCTCCTGTGCGGTCAGATGCAGATACCCGGCCGGGGGACTCAATCAGACTGCCGGTCTGGCGCAGCAGCGGCAGTCGGCTTTTCTCGGTCAGCTCCTGCCCGAGCAGGCGCACCGGCCCGCCGTGGGGTGGATGAGCCCCAGCAGCATCTTCATGGTGGTGGATTTGCCCGCGCCGTTCGGCCCGATGAACCCGTACACGCACCCCTGCGGTACGTGCAGCTCCACATGGTCCACGGCTGTATGCGGCCCGTACTGCTTGCACAGGGCCTTTGTCTCGATTACGGTTTGCATAATGCACACTCCTTTGCTTTCGGTATGGCCCTATGCTACACCCTGCGCCTTAAACGAACTGTAAGAGCAGCTTAATTTTGCCTTAATTTTGGGGTCGTGCTATGGTGGGCGGGGGTGAATCGTAGTATGATAGGCAGGGGTCGTATATGGGCGGCCCCTACAAGCTCAAAAAAGGGGAAAACCTATGACCACCATCTACGACGCCGCCATCCTCCTGGTCGATGACAACCCAGACCTGCTTACCCTAGTCACGGACAACCTGCGCACGGCAGGCTATAAAAGCGTATGCACTGCCGCAGACTGCGCCGCGGCGCGGGCGGCCTTCGCCGCGCACCGCCCGGACCTGATGATTCTGGACATCAACCTGCCGGACGGCGACGGCTTCGGGTTGTTCCGCACCCTGCGGACAGAATCGGACGTCCCGGCGCTGTTTCTCTCGGCACGGGACGCCGACGCGGACAGGCTGTTCGGGCTGGGGCTTGGCGCGGACGACTATCTGACCAAGCCGTTCCTGATGCAGGAGCTGCTTTTGCGCGTGCAGCACCTTTTGCAGCGCGCCTACCGCACCGAGCTGCGCCGCAGCCGGGTGCTGACGCTGGGGGACTGCACGGTCAATTTGCAGGACGCCGCCGTCCGCCGCGCTGACGGCACAACGCTGGCCCTGACCGCCTGCTGCAAAGGCTGGCCGATGACCGCGGGCACATCGTAACCTATGATGCCGTTTGCGAGGCCGTCTGGGGCGCGGACTATTACGGGTACGAGAACAGCCTGAACGTGCATATCCGCCATCTGCGGGAGAAAATCGAGCCTGACCCCGGGCATCCGCAGTGGCTTCTCACGGTGCGGGGCATCGGCTACCGGCTGACTGGGGAGGTGTGAAGTTGAAAACCTTTACACGAATGATCGGGCGCTATGTGCTGGCCACGGCGGTGGTGCTGCTGGTGGTGGGTCTGCTGCTGGGGGCGGTGGTCTATCTGGGGCTGCACTACGGCGAGGCCGCGGACAGCCGCGTCCGCATCGGCACGCTGGCAGAGGCCCTGACCCCTACCGCCGACGGCCTGCAGCTGGACCCCGCCCGCACGCCCGCGGACTGGCTGCAGGGCTACGCCTGGGCGATGGCGCTGGACGACGACGGCAGTGTGATCTGGCAGCATGACCTGCCGCAGAACTTGAATAAACACTACACAGCGTCGGAAATCGCCTCGTTCTCGCGGTGGTATCTTGACGACTGGCCGGTGTTCTGCTGGACGGCAGACTACGGCCTGTTTGTGGCCGCCGTGCCGCGCGGTTCGGTCTGGAAGTACAATATTTACAACAATGAGCAGCTTATGAGCGCCATGGCAGCGGGTATGCTGCCCGCGCTGGCGCTGCTGCTGGGTGTGGCAGCTGCATGCTGTCTGCTGTTCAGCTGGCGCGGTGCGCGGCGCTTGCAGACGATTGCCGCAGGACTGGCCACCGTAGCCGATGGCGGTACGATCCGGCTGCCGACAGACGGCTTTGCGGGGGAGCTGGCCGACACGGTCAACCGCACGAGTGAGCAGCTGCGCCGCCGCAATGAGATCATCGCCCGGCGGGACGATGCCCGCACAAGCTGGATCGCGGGGGTCAGCCATGATGTGCGCACACCGCTGGCGCTGATTCTGGGCTGGGCCGAGCAGCTCGAGCAGGACACCGCCCTGCCCGCCGCGGCGCGGCAGAAGGCGTGCGGCATCCGCACCCAGAGCGAGAAGCTGCGCACTTTGATCGAGGATCTGAACCTGACCAGCAAGCTGCAATACGGCGCGCAGCCGCTGCGCTGCCAACCGACCCAGGCCGGACCGCTGCTGCGCAGGCTGGCCGCCGAGTTCTGTGACAGCCCGCTGGCGGCCCGCTGCACGGTGGCGTTGGAAATTGCACCCGACGCCGACAAGGCGATTCTGGACGCGGACGCCGCGCTGCTGGCCCGCGCAGTGGAAAACCTGCTGCACAATGCGGCCTGCCACAACCCCGGCCCCGTGCAGGTGCAGCTTTCCGCGGTGCGCACAGGAAAAACACTGAGGATCACGATAGCCGACGACGGCGCGGGCTACCCGCCCGCCGTGCTGCACCGCCCTGCAGACCGGTGAAGCGGGGGAAAATACGCCCCACATTCTGGGTCTGCACGTCGTCGAGCAGATCATCCGCGCCCACGGCGGCACGGCGGCCTTTGCCCGGAACGCACCGCGCGGGGCAAAGGCGGTGCTGGTGCTGCCGGTGACGGAAGATCCTGCCGCACGGTAGGGGTGGGAGATGTCCCGCCCGCGGCCTTTCCGCAAAATCGCGTTTTCCGCAGGGCTGCGGGCCGGGTGTGCCCGGCCCCTGCGGAGAATGCGATAGTTTTTTTATTCTCACAAAAAAATCATCCTGATTTTAGTGGATTTTCTTGGCATAACCCTGTATAATGTTTATTATAAATAGGTAAAGGGGGCAGTGTGCCCATGGCACAACCGAATCTTCCCGCCGTGACCGCCATTGTGGTGGCGGCAGGGGCATCCCGCCGTATGGGCTTTGACAAATTGAGCTACCGTCTGCCGGATGGCCGCACCGTGCTGGAGACAAGCTGTGCCGCACTGGCTGCGCATCCGGCAATTACCCAGCTTGTGCTGGTCTGCGGCGGCAACCGCGCCGCCTGCGAGGCCATCGCCGCCGCCTGTCCCAAGCCCTGTGCCGTCGTACAGGGCGGTGCGACCCGCGCCGACAGCGTGCGCAACGGTCTGGCCGCGGCGACGGGCGAGCTTGTTGCCATCCACGACGCCGCCCGCCCCTTTTGTCAGCGAGAGCGTCATCACCGCCGCACTGACCGCTGCCGCCGAGACCGGCGCAGCCGCGCCCGCAGTGCCCGTCAAGGATACGGTGAAGGTCGCAGACCCGTCGGGCCGCGTGCTGGACACGCCGGACCGCGCCACGCTCTACGCCGTGCAGACGCCGCAGTGCTTCCGCCGCGCACTCTACACCCAGGCGCTTGCCGCCGTCACGGGGGAAAAAACGTCCGCCTTGTCACCGATGATTGCAGCCTGTTTGAGCTGGCCGGTCTGCCCGTCAGGCTGACCGAGGGCGATTACGCCAACTATAAAATCACTACAAAAGAAGATCTGCAAAATGGAGAAAACCATGCGCATTGGTCACGGATACGACGTTCACCGCTTAGTGGAGGATCGCAAGCTCATTATGGGCGGCGTGGAGATCCCGTATGAGAAGGGCCTGCTCGGCCACTCCGACGCGGATGTGCTGCTGCACGCCGTAATGGACGCTGTGCTGGGCGCGGCGGCGCTGGGCGACATCGGCCAGCACTTCCCGGATAACGACCCCGCCTACAAGGGCGCGGACTCGCTGGCCCTGACCCGCGAGGTCGCCCGCATCATCGCCGAGCACGGCTATAAGGTCGGCAACATCGACGCCACGATCCTCTGCCAGCGCCCGAAGCTGGCCCCCGCATATCCCGGCCATGCGCCGGAACATTGCCGACGCCTTTGGTCTGCCCCGTGGACGCCGTCAGCGTCAAGGCCACGACGGAGGAGCACCTCGGCTTCACCGGCGAGGGCCTCGGCATTGCCGCCCATGCGGTGGCGCTGATCGAGTGATTTTGTCAGCCTCCCGGCAGGGCGGGACATGCCCGGCCTCTACGCCTGTTCTAATGCCTATTTTGACCCAGAAAGGGGGCTGCGGTGCCCATGCTGCCCAACCAGATGTTCAATGCCGTTTTAAGCAGCCTGCGTACATTTGACC
>ENA-OQES01000578-OQES01000578.1-human-gut-metagenome-genome-assembly--contig:-NODE-578-length-15238-cov-3.135067_pt1 | contig 15238 bp, 16 predicted proteins | sample MGYA00242798_ERZ504641 | MGnify/ENA primary metagenome ERZ504641 (study PRJEB26092, sample SAMD00036327) | human gut metagenome | host: Homo sapiens | study: EMG produced TPA metagenomics assembly of... | reverse complement strand
GCTACCGGCCCAACTGGCGCTACAGGAGCTACCGGCGCTGCGGGTCCGACTGGCGCTACAGGTCCTACCGGCGCTGCAGGAGCTGTCGGCGCTACAGGAGCTACCGGCGCTGCGGGTCCGACTGGCGCTACAGGTCCTACCGGTCCCGCCGCCACCGTTACCGCCGCTGCTCCCGTCGCAGATGCAACAAGTGCTGAAGATGTCGTTGAACGCTTCAATGAACTTCTTGCCAACCTGCGTGCCGCCGGACTTCTGGCAACCGACAATGCGTAAAAGGCTGAAATTCTGTGAAAAAGGAATGTACCTTGACACATTCGGGCGTCTCGCGCGGTCGCTTGCGACATGTTTCTGCTTCGCGCGAGTACGCATCCTCGCGGAGCGTTTGTTGTTTCATAGAACGCAATTTCCTATGAAACAACAGAAAAAGCCCCGGAAACCTTTACGGTTCCCGGGGATATCTCTTACGTCTGGACACAATGCGCTTCCTGGAAGCGACTTTATAATATATATACGGTACATCTTCTTGCCTGCTGCGCATACAAGAAGCACCTTTGTTTAATTCATTGATTACTCGATGATAGTAGCAACTCTACCAGATCCTACTGTACGGCCGCCCTCACGGATAGCGAAACGAAGACCCTGCTCCATAGCTACCGGATGAATCAGCTCTACAGTCATCTCTACGTTGTCGCCCGGCATACACATCTCGGTACCAGCCGGTAACTCACAAACGCCTGTTACGTCAGTGGTTCTGAAGTAGAACTGCGGACGATAGTTGTTGAAGAACGGAGTATGACGACACCCTCGTCTTTTGTCAGAACGTAAACCTGAGCAGTAAATTTCTTATGGCATTTTAACAGAGCCCGGTTTAACCAGACACTGACCACGCTGGATGTCAGTTCTCTGAACACCACGAAGCAGAGCACCGATGTTATCACCAGCCTCAGCCTGATCAAGCAGCTTACGGAACATCTCGATACCAGTTACAACAGTCTTACGAGTCTCCTCGTGAATACCAACGATCTCAACCTCATCGTTCAGTTTCAGAGTACCACGCTCAACACGGCCGGTAGCAACAGTACCACGACCTGTGATGGTGAATACGTCCTCGATTGGCATCAGGAACGGCTTATCAGTAGCACGTACCGGATCCGGAATGTAGGAATCTACAGCGTCCATGAGCTCCATGATCTTGTCGCCCCACTCGCCGTTCGGATCTTCAAGAGCCTTCAGAGCAGAACCCTGGATGATCGGTGTGTCATCGCCCGGGAACTCGTACTCGTTCAGCAGGTCTCTGATCTCCATCTCAACCAGCTCAAGCAGCTCCGGATCGTCTACCATATCGCACTTGTTCATGAATACTACGATGTACGGTACGCCTACCTGACGGGAAAGCAGGATGTGCTCTCTTGTCTGAGCCATAACACCATCGGTAGCAGCTACAACCAGAATAGCGCCATCCATCTGAGCAGCACCAGTGATCATGTTCTTAACGTAGTCAGCATGTCCTGGGCAGTCAACGTGTGCGTAATGTCTCTTCTCTGTCTGATACTCAACGTGTGCAGTAGAGATAGTAATACCACGCTCTCTCTCTTCCGGAGCTTTATCGATATCCTCGAAGTTCTCAGCTGTGTTACCAGCTACTCTTGCAGCCAGAACTTTTGTGATAGCTGCTGTCAGGGTTGTTTTACCATGGTCTACGTGTCCGATAGTACCAATGTTACAATGCGGTTTAGTTCTTTCAAACTTTGCTTTTGCCATTTTAAGACGTCCTCCTTAATTTACACCCAATACGGGTATCTCAATTTATGTTAGGCTGACTCTAATTATATTCGATTAGAGCCGATTTTTTTCAAGCCTAATATTGCTTTTCCGGGCAGTTATCTGCCCTGGAAAAGGCAATATAGTTACAGTTTTTAATTATTTCTCAGCTTTTCCAGCAAGAACTTTCTCCTGAACGCTCTTCGGAACCTGCTCATATTTCTCAAAGAACATGGAGTAGTTACCACGTCCCTGAGTTCTGGAACGAAGGTCGGTAGAATAACCGAACATCTCTGCCAGCGGAACATAAGCCTTAACCAGCTTGCCGCCGCCGATGTCTTCCATACCCTCGATACGACCACGACGAGAGTTGATATCACCGATGATATCACCCATATACTCTTCCGGCATGGTTACCTCAACCTTCATGATCGGCTCAAGCAGTACCGGGTTACCTTTACGCATAGCATCCTTGAATGCCATGGAACCTGCGATATGGAAAGCCATCTCAGAAGAGTCGACCTCATGGTAGGAACCATCGTATACGTCAGCGTGAACGCCGAGTACCGGGAATCCGCCGAGGATACCTGCCTTAGCAGCCTCTTCGATACCTTCGCCTACAGCCGGGATGTACTCTTTCGGGATAGCACCGCCGACAACGCTGGACTCAAACTTGAAGGTCTCTTCGCCGTTCGGATCCATCGGAGTGAAGTGTACCTTACAGTGACCGTACTGACCACGACCACCAGACTGTTTTGCATACTTGCTGTCTACATCTACAGCCTTTGTGAAGGTCTCTTTGTAAGCAACCTGAGGAGCACCTACGTTAGCTTCAACGTGGAACTCACGAAGCAGACGGTCTACGATAATCTCCAGATGGAGCTCGCCCATACCAGCGATGATTGTCTGACCAGTCTCTTTGTTTGTATAAGCACGGAAGGTCGGATCCTCCTCTGCCAGTTTTGCAAGAGCCTCGCCCATCTTGTCCTGACCAGCTTTGGTCTTCGGCTCGATAGCGATGTCGATAACCGGCTCCGGGAACTCCATGGACTCCAGGATTACCGGATGCTGCTCATCACAGATAGTATCACCTGTGGTGGAGAACTTGAATCCGATCGCTGCTGCGATATCACCGGAGTAAACCTTTTCCAGCTCGTGACGCTTGTTGGCATGCATCTGAAGGATACGTCCAACACGCTCTTTTTTTGTCCTTTGTTGCATTCAGTACATATGAACCGGAGTTCATAACACCTGAGTACACACGGAAGTAAGCCAGCTTACCTACGAACGGGTCGGTCATGATCTTGAATACAAGAGCGGAGAACGGCTCTTCGTCGGAAGAATGTCTTACAGTCTCGTTGCCATCCAGGTCAACACCCTTGATCGGCGGGATGTCAAGCGGAGACGGCATGAACTCGATGATTGCATCCAGGAGCTTCTGAACACCCTTATTTCTGTATGCAGTACCACAGCATACCGGGATTGCCTGACACTCGCAGGTTGCTTTTCTTAATACTTTCTTTAACTCATCTACAGACGGCTCTTCACCCTCAAGGTAAGCCATCATCAGATCGTCGTCCAGCTCGCAGATCTTCTCTACCAGCTCGGTGTGGTAAAGCTCAGCGTCATCCTTCATATCCTCCGGGATATCAAGGATGCTAATGTCCTCACCCTTATCATCATTGTAGATGTATGCTTTCATCTCGAACAGGTCGATAATTCCCTTGAAATCATCTTCCTTGCCGATCGGAAGCTGTAAACAGATAGCATTCTTACCAAGTCTGGTCTTGATCTGCTCTACACAGCCATAGAAGTTTGCACCCAGGATATCCATCTTGTTGATGAATGCCATACGCGGTACATTGTAGGTATCAGCCTGACGCCATACGTTCTCAGACTGCGGCTCTACACCACCCTTAGCACAGAATACACCTACAGCACCGTCCAGTACACGCAGGGAACGCTCAACCTCAACAGTGAAGTCAACGTGTCCCGGAGTATCAATGATGTTGATACGATGCTCCAGAGCGCCTGGTTTCGGTTTGCAGTTTTCCTGCAGAGTCCAGTGACAGGTTGTCGCTGCAGAAGTGATGGTAATACCTCTCTCCTGCTCCTGAGCCATCCAGTCCATGGTAGCAGTACCTTCATGAGTATCACCGATCTTATAGTTAACACCAGTATAATACAGAATACGCTCAGTAGTGGTAGTCTTACCAGCATCGATATGAGCCATAATACCAATATTTCTGGTTCTCTCTAACGGATATTCTCTTCCAGCCAAAGCTTTTTCCTCCTATTAGAATCTGTAATGAGCAAATGCCTTGTTAGCCTCTGCCATCTTATGCATATCTTCTTTCTTCTTCACAGATGCACCAGTGTTGTTAGCTGCATCCAGAATCTCTTTTGCCAGTCTCTCTTCCTGAGTCTTCTCGCCTCTCTTACGGGAGTACAGAGTGATCCAGCGAAGTGCAAGAGCCTGTCTTCTTTCCGGCTTAACCTCGATCGGTACCTGATAGGTAGCACCACCGATACGTTTTGCCTTAACTTCCAGAACCGGCATGATGTTGTTCATTGCCTCTTCGAAAACCTCTACAGCTTCCTTACCGGATTCTGCAGCGACACGATCAAACGCGCCGTATACGATCTTCTGAGCAACGCCCTTTTTGCCGTCCAGCATGATGTTGTTGATTAATTTAGTAACAACCTTATTGTTGTACAGCGGATCCGCTAATACGTCTCTTTTCTGAGTATGTCCTTTACGTGGCACGTTACTTCCCTCCTTAATATCTGCTCCGGCGGGGAGCCGCGGGAGCCATTCATTAGATCTTAGGTACTCGCATTATTCGCTTAGTGAGGTCTTTCACGAACTTAGCGAATAAGCACACCTGCGAAACGAACGCGTCTTTCAGCGCGCCACCACGCATGGTGCCTCTTTCTTGGCGACGAATTCAATTTCCTTGAACAGCCGTCTTCTTCGCCTTTTCACGAAATTGCTCACCTAAGTCTTGTTGCGTCTCGTGCGCGGTTCTATGATTCCCTGCAACCTACAGGATCAATATCAAAGTCCGGCACATTCATTCTAAATCTAATAGAACTTCTACCTAATTAAAATTATTTCTTGTCTTTCGGTCTCTTAGCGCCGTATTTGGAACGCGCCTGTTTTCTGTTGGCTACGCCTGCAGTATCAAGAGTACCTCTGATGATGTGGTATCTGGTACCTGGTAAGTCTTTTACACGACCACCACGAATCAGAACAACGCTGTGCTCCTGTAAGTTGTGTCCCTCACCCGGGATGTAGCTTGTTACTTCGATACCGTTGGAAAGACGAACTCTGGCGATTTTTCTAAGAGCAGAGTTAGGCTTTTTAGGTGTTGCAGTCTTAACGGCTGTACACACGCCTCTCTTCTGCGGTGCAGAAACGTTGATAGCTTTCTTCTGTAAAGAGTTGTATCCCTTCTGCAGAGCCGGAGCTGTTGATTTCTTTTCAGATGTCTGTCTTCCCTTTCTTACTAACTGGTTAAATGTAGGCATCCTTTTCACCTCCTGTGATATTGTCTGTGGTTGCCTTTTTTAAGCTTGTATTTCCGCGCAGAAATTCCTTGAATTTTGCACGCTTACTTATTATAGCTAGTTTGAGTTTCACTGTCAAGGTATAAAATGCAAATTTTTTCCCGTAAAATAAAGGGTTTGTTACTGTTCACGCATACGTGCCCAGTAACGGAATTTGCCGTGGCTTCGCATTTAAATACGGCAAATTCCTGCTGCCACCACGTTTTCTTACGGCACTTTCGGTTCCAAAAGTGCCTACCTGTGAGCAGTAACAAGGGTTTTGCGCTGTAGGCAGGTACAGTGCAAAACCCTCTATTGTCTCGTCTGACTCCTTTTTTGTCCGGAAAATATCTTAAATATCCCGGAACTTCATTTCCGCTACTCCTGCGGTCCCATGTACTCCGAATCACCAAAACCAAGAATCAGCATAAAAAGCGGATTCAGGCAAAATAAACCAATAGTAAATCCTATCCGTGACCATAGGCACACGCCAGCTTATAGAGTGCCACCACATTCATGAGTGCTGTTCCCAGAAGCGCAAGCGAACCGATAACTCCCACGATTCCGCCGAAGGAATTTCAAAATACCTCCGCCGACCGCCAGTCCCAGTGCCACCCAGAAATACTGCACATTCCCAGGTCAGCCGGTACTGTACATATCCATTGTAAATCGGAATGATGGATTTCCATCCTTCTTCCCCGGCTTTTGTAAAGATCTTCCAGTATGCAATTACCTGCAGAATATAAAAGATAAACGCAAATAATGCATATGCCATAATAAACGCCAGCAATCCCATATGCTTTCCTCCTTTCAGCTTTTACTGTCCGAAGAACGTATTCACGCCAGCCAGCAGTCCGTTCGCCAGCGTCTCAAGCGTCGCACCCGAATGATCGGACGCCTTATCTCCCAGTTCAATATCCACACTCGGAATCGTCGAATAGGAAGTCTGGGTCAAATCCATCTCCATGCTGCCTTTGGAATAAATCTTCACACCCGCGCTCTTTAAGCCGCTGATCAGCGACTCGCCCAGTTGGTTGTGCTGCTTCCAATGAGAGGCAACCGGCTCCATCGCACGGTAGGTTGCATTGCTTGGAACGCTCATGAAAAAAGCACCCTTGTTGCTGCTGGTTGAATCCCAGTGCAAGGCTATATGACAGTCCGCGTTGTTATTCGCAATGACCGTACGGGCTATATTATCCAGCTGTACATCATCTGATTCACGGATCATCAGTACATCATAGCCTGCATTCAGAAGTTTTGTCTTAAGCACCTTTGCCATAGCAAGTGTTACCTTGCTCTCTGCTGTTCCATCTGCAAAGGTCATACCGCTGGAAACTGCCACTGCTGAGGTAGCACCGGCTCCGGTTGTGCCGCCGGTTACTTTCGCACTTCCATCCGGATGACACTGGGTCTTGACGCTTCCGCCACCGTTTGTTCCATGTCCGGCATTGACACAGACCACTTTATTTTTCTTGTTGGAAGCCGTCGAGCGGTACAGGGTCGCAGTTCCGCTGTTGATCTTTGAATAATTTGCGTATTTATAATTAGAAGAAAGTGCGATCGCCGTGCCGCCGGATGTCTGCGCTCCCGCTGCTGTCTGGCTGGTTGTCTGGACAGCACCTGCGGATGCCGGTTTTTTAACTTGTCACATAGGCGGATGAAACGTAATACTTCTTTCCATTCAAAAGAATCATCGTCACTGCCCGCTGGTTCCCACGCGCTCCAGCTTCTGACCGTAGGACAGATTGCCCGCGATATTATTGTCCTTGATCTGCGCCGATGTCCGGTAGCGCAGGGAAGACGTATTGACATACACCGAGTCACCTGCCAGCGCGATCTGCGACATACCGGCTGTCATCAGCAGAGCCGCCGCCAGTCCCAGTGTATGCTTTTTTTGAGCCGATTGTGTCTCTTCATCTATATAATCTCCTTCCAATGTCTCTATTTTTTAAATAATTGTTTCTGTTTTGAAAGTCTAAAATCGTTAAATTTGTTCTTTAAATTTATACAATTCAATCACATTACTTTGGATTTTAAACATTTCCTTTATAAGTATAACGGATTTTCCCCTTCGATTCAACCAATCCCGCGCTTCTATTTCTTACGGTTTTCTGTCTATGATATGGCAGGAACGAATGTGCCTTGGCACATTCGGGCGTCTCGCGCGGTCGCTTGCGACAACCTACAGCTTCGCGCGAGTGCGCATCATTGGCACAAAAAAAAGACCGCCGCATCTCTGCGGCGATCTCCAAAAAAACGATTCCGTTTTTCATTTTTAATTATTCTTCACTCAGCTCATCCTCGTTGAGTACAATCTTGTCTGCCTCGTCCAGTTCAGCCGGCTCGTTGAAGTCGTCCTCTGCCAGATCGATATCATCCTCTTCCTCAACATCAGTGTTCAGCTTGATGGAGCGGTAACGCTTCATACCGGTACCAGCCGGAATCAGCTTACCAATCAGAACGTTCTCCTTCAGACCAATCAGCTTATCTACCTTTCCGTTGATGGCAGCCTCGGTCAGAACCTTGGTGGTCTCCTGGAAGGATGCAGCGGATAAAAAAGGAGTCGGTTGCCAGAGATGCCTTGGTGATACCCAGCATAACCTGACGTCCGATCGCCGGCTCTTTGCCCTCAGCTTCCAGCGCCTCGTTCATCTCGTTGAAATCGAGCACATCCATGGATACGCCCGGCAGTACGTCGGAATCTCCACTTTCCTCAATCTTAATCTTCTTTAACATCTGGTGTACGATCATCTCGATATGCTTATCGTTGATTTCTACACCCTGTAAGCGGTATACACGCTGTACTTCCTGGATCATGTAATCCTGTACGGCGCGGACGCCCTTGATCTTCAGAATATCGTGCGGGTTCACGCTACCTTCGGTCAGCTCGTCACCAGCCTCCAGAACCGCGCCGTCCTGAATCTTGATACGGGAGCCGTAAGGAATCAGGTATGTCTTGGAATTGCCCGTCTCATTATCCGTGATAATGATCTCACGTTTCTTCTTGGTATCTTTGATGGTTGCCACACCGCCGAACTCAGCGATGATAGCAAGTCCCTTCGGCTTACGTGCCTCGAAAAAGCTCCTCGACACGCGGAAGACCCTGTGTGATATCGCCACCGGCAACGCCGCCCGAGTGGAACGTACGCATGGTCAGCTGTGTACCAGGCTCACCGATAGACTGTGCCGCGATGATGCCGACTGCCTCACCGACCTGGACCGGCTGACCGGTTGCCATGTTGGCACCGTAGCACTTCGCACACACACCGATATGGGATTTACAGGTCAGGACGGTACGGATCTTGATGGAATCTCTGCCCTGTTTCTTCAATGCTGCCATAACAGCCGCTGCACGCTTCGGCGTACACATATGATTCTTCTCAATCACCACTTCACCTGTATCCGGGTCTGTGATTGTCTCAGCGATGAAACGTCCTGTGATACGCTCCTGCAATGTCTCGATGGTCTCCTGACCATCCATGAATGCCTTGATCTCCATATACGGAATCTCCGGCTTATCCCAGCAGCAGTCCTCCTCGCGGACGATCAGATCCTGGGATACGTCTACCAGACGTCTGGTCAGGTAACCAGAGTCGGCAGTACGCAGAGCCGTATCGGACATACCTTTTCGAGCTCCGTGTGCGGAGATGAAGTACTCCAGTACGTCCAGACCCTCACGGAAGTTGGACTTGATAGGAAGTTCAATCGTATGACCGGTCGTATCTGCCATCAGTCCTCGCATACCAGCAAGCTGTTTAATCTGCTTATCCGATCCTCGCGCACCGGAGTCAGCCATCATGAAGATGTTGTTATATTTGTCAAGTCCTGTCAGCAGGTCGTGAGTCAGCTGATCATCGGTTGCCTTCCAGGTCTCGATAACTTCTTTGTAACGCTCTTCCTCTGTGATAAGACCACGGCGGAAGTTCTTTGCGATATGGTCAACCGTTGCCTGCGCGTCAGCAATCAGCTTCGGCTTGCTTGCCGGTACGGTCATATCGGAAATCGATACGGTCATGGCTGCACGTGTAGAGAACTTGTAGCCAATCGCCTTGATATCATCCAGGGTGATCGCTGTCTGGGTTGCACCATGGACATTGATAACCTTCTCCAGAATCTGCTTTAACTGCTTCTTGCCTACGTGGAAGTCAACTTCCAGTTTCAGCTCGTTCTCTTTCTGGGAACGGTCTACGAAGCCCAGATCCTGCGGGATGATCTCGTTGAAGATGAAACGTCCAACGGTAGACTCGATGATACCAGTCTTCGTTGTGCCATCCGGCATCGTGCGGGTTACTCTTACTTTGACACGGGAATGCAGGGTAACAACCTTGTTCTCGTATGCAAGAATCGCCTCGTTGATACTCTTGAATGCCATGCCCTCGCCCTTGGCGCCCCGGACGTTTCCCTGGGTCAGATAGTAAATTACCAAGTACCATATCCTGAGAAGGTACGGCTACCGGACCACCATCGGACGGTTTTAACAGGTTATTCGGAGAAAGCAGCAGGAAACGGCACTCTGCCTGTGCCTCCACGGAAAGCGGAAGATGTACCGCCATCTGGTCGCCATCGAAATCGGCGTTGAATGCGGTACAAACAAGCGGATGCAGCTTGATTGCCTTACCTTCTACCAGAATCGGCTCGAATGCCTGAATACCCAGACGATGCAGTGTAGGAGCACGGTTTAACATAACCGGATGCTCTTTGATTACATCCTCGAGAACGTCCCAAACCTCCGGCTGAAGGCGCTCTACCATCTTCTTTGCATTTTTAATGTTATGAGCGGTTCCGTTGGAAACCAACTCTTTCATAACGAACGGTTTAAACAGCTCGATTGCCATCTCTTTCGGCAGACCGCACTGGTAAATCTTTAACTCCGGTCCTACGACGATAACAGAACGTCCGGAATAGTCAACTCGTTTACCCAGCAGGTTCTGACGGAAACGTCCCTGTTTACCCTTTAACATATCGGAAAGGGACTTGAGGGCACGGTTGCCAGGACCGGTAACCGGACGACCGCGGCGGCCATTGTCGATCAGGGCGTCAACTGCCTCCTGAAGCATACGTTTCTCGTTGCGCACGATGATATCCGGTGCGCCGAGCTCCAGAAGTCTTGCCAGACGGTTGTTACGGTTGATAATACGGCGGTACAGGTCGTTTAAGTCGGAAGTTGCGAAACGTCCGCCATCCAGCTGTACCATCGGACGGATATCCGGCGGGATAACCGGGACAACGGTCATGATCATCCACTCCGGTTTGTTGCCGGAATTTCTGAATGCCTCTACGACTTCCAGACGCTTGATGATGCGGGCACGCTTCTGTCCAGTTGCATCCTGTAACTGGTTTCTCAGATCCTCAGAATCCTTCTCCAGGTCGATCGCCTTTAAAAGCTCCTGAATCGCCTCGGCACCCATGCCGACACGGAAAGAACCGTAACCGTATTTCTCGATCTCGTCACGGTACTCCTTCTCAGACAGAACCTGCTTCATCTGCAGTCCGGTCTGTCCCGGATCCAGCACGATATAGGAAGCGAAGTACAGAACCTTCTCCAGAGTTCTCGGAGAAATGTCCAGAATCAGCCCCATGCGGCTCGGAATTCCCTTGAAATACCAGATGTGGGAAACCGGAGCTGCAAGCTCGATATGACCCATGCGCTCACGGCGGACGCTGGCTTTTGTAACCTCAACGCCGCAGCGGTCACAGATAACACCTTTATATCTGAGTTTTTTTATATTTACCACAGTGGCACTCCCAGTCCTTGCTCGGTCCAAAGATTCTCTCACAGAACAGGCCGTCTTTCTCCGGCTTTAATGTTCTGTAGTTGATGGTCTCCGGCTTTTTAACCTCGCCGTGAGACCACTCCAGAATCTTTTCAGGGGATGCCAAACCGATCTTGATTGCGTCAAATGTCAATGGTTGATATGTTTCATTTGTCTCTGGCATGAGCGGTACTCCCTCCTATCGATTATTCTTCGTCGTCAGATCCATTATCATCGGAAACGTCTGCATAGTCATCGTCTGTATAGCCGTCTGCCTCTGCTGTATACTCATCATGCTCTACATCGGTCAGCTCACCATCTTTAAATTCCTGCTCCTGGTAACCGTAGTTGCCGAAGGACTCATTCTGAGAGTAACGCTTGCTGTCACCCTCGATGACGGAACGAAGATCGGTATCGCCTTCGTCGATGTTCTCCTTGAGCTCGATCTCGGAACCGTCTTCTGCCAGAACTCTGACATCCAGACCCAGGGACTGAAGCTCTTTTAAGAGTACCTTGAAGGACTCCGGAATACCCGGCTCCGGAATATTCTCGCCCTTGATGATTGCCTCGTATGTCTTCACACGACCTACCACATCATCGGACTTCACGGTCAGGATCTCCTGCAGCGTGTAGGATGCGCCATACGCCTCCAGAGCCCAAACCTCCATCTCTCCGAAACGCTGGCCACCGAACTGAGCTTTACCACCCAGCGGCTGCTGTGTACGAGGGAGTAAGGACCTGTGGGAACGTGCATGAATCTTATCATCAACCAGATGATGCAGTTTCAGGTAATGCATGTGTCCGATTGTAACCGGGCTGTCGAAGTATTCGCCGGTACGTCCATCTCTCAGGCGGACTTTACCGTCGCGTCCGATCGGAACGCCCTTCCAGAGTTTTCTGTGCTCCAGATGGGTACCCAGATACTCCATAACTTCCGGATCTACAATATCTTTATATTTTGCTTCGAACTCTTCCCAGGAGGTGTTGACATAGTCATTTGCCATCTCCAGAGTGTTCTGAATATCTTTCTCGTCTGCACCGTCGTAAAATCGGGGTGGATACATCAAACCAGTGCTTTGGCAGCAAGGCTTAAATGAATCTCCAGGACCTGTCCGATATTCATACGGGACGGTACGCCCAGTGGGTTCAGTACGATGTCGAGCGGACGGCCATTCGGAAGGAACGGCATATCCTCAACCGGAAGTACACGGGAAACGACACCCTTGTTACCATGACGACCAGCCATCTTATCGCCGACGGAAATCTTTCTCTTCTGTGCAATGTAGATACGAACGGTCTTATTTACACCTGGAGCCAGCTCGTCGCCGTTCTCTCTTGTAAATACCTTCGCATCAATGATGATACCGTATGCACCATGCGGTACTTTCAGGGAAGTATCACGAACCTCTCTTGCCTTCTCACCGAAGATCGCACGTAACAGGCGCTCTTCTGCGGTCAGCTCGGTCTCTCCCTTCGGAGTAACCTTACCTACCAGGATATCACCGGCACGAACCTCTGCACCGATGCGGATGATACCGCGCTCGTCCAGATCTTTCAGTGCATCCTCGCCGACCCCCGGAACATCTCTTGTGATCTCTTCCGGTCCCAGCTTGGTATCACGTGCTTCTGCCTCGTATTCCTCGATATGGACGGAGGTATATACATCCTCCTGAACCAGACGCTCAGACAGAAGAACGGCATCCTCGTAGTTGTAGCCTTCCCAGGTCATGAAGCCGATCAGCGGGTTTTTACCCAGACCGATCTCACCGTTGCAGGTGGACGGACCATCTGCGATAACCTCGCCAGCTTCGACATGGTCATTCTTGTATACAATCGGTTTCTGATTGTAGCAGTTGGACTGGTTACTTCTCTTGAATTTTGTCAGATGGTATACATCGCGGTTTCCATCAGAATCTCTCTTGATGATGATCTCGTTGGAAGCGGAGCGCTCAACCACACCGGCATTCTTTGCAACGACACACACACCGGAGTCAACAGCTGCCTTCGCGGAAATACCGGTATCGACAACGGCTCTCTCGGTGGTCAGAAGCGGTACCGCCTGACGCTGCATGTTCGATCCCATCAGAGCACGGTTCGCATCGTCGTTCTGCAGGAACGGAATCATGGAAGTAGCTACGGAGAATACCATCTTCGGGGATACGTCCATCAGGTCGACTTTTCTTCTTCTGGAACTCGGAGGTCTCCTCACGGAAACGACCAGATACGTTATTGTGGACGAAGTGTCCTTCTTCGTCTAACTGCTCGTTTGCCTGTGCAACAACGAAGTTATCTTCCTCGTCTGCTGTCAGGTATACAACCTCATCCGTAACAACCGGGTTGGACGGATCGGTTTTATCTACTACACGGTACGGAGCTTCGATGAAACCGTACTCATTGACACGTGCGTAAGATGCCAGGGAGTTGATCAGACCGATGTTCGGTCCCTCAGGTGTCTCGATCGGGCACATACGGCCATAGTGTGTGTAGTGTACATCTCGTACCTCGAATCCGGCACGGTCCCTTGACAGACCGCCAGGACCCAGGGCGGAAAGACGTCTCTTATGGGTCAGCTCGGACAGCGGGTTGTTCTGATCCATGAACTGGGACAGCTGGGAACTTCCGAAGAACTCCTTGACTGCTGCTGTAACCGGCTTGATATTGATCAGGGACTGGGCAGAAACACCTTCCATGTCCTGTGTTGTCATACGCTCACGTACCACACGCTCCATACGGGACAGACCGATACGGTACTGGTTCTGAAGCAGCTCGCCGACCGCACGGATACGACGGTTGCCCAGATGGTCGATATCATCTGGATTGCCGATGCCGCCTTCCAGATGCATGTTGTAGTTGATGGAAGCGATGATATCTTCCTTCGTAATGTGCTTCGGAATCAGGTCATGGATATCTCTGCGGATAATCTCTTTTAACTCCTCATCAGAAGCGCCGGCATTTTCTTCCAGAATACCCTGGAGAACCGGATAGAATACTAACTCTGTGACGCCTACTTCTTCCGGATCGAAATTCACATAAGCGCCCAGATCTACCATCATGTTAGAAAGAACCTTGTGATTCTTCTTCTCACCCTGAATCCATACAAACGGAACGCCTGCGTTCTGGATGTCAGTAGCAAGTTCCTTGGTAACCTTTGTTCCCTGCTCCGCCAGAATCTCTCCGGTAGTTGTATCAACCACATCCTCAGCCAGAACGTGACCTACGATACGGTTCTTAAAGTGAAGCTTTTTATTGAATTTATAACGACCTACCTTTGCCAGATCGTAGCGGCGCGGATCGAAGAACATGCTGTTTAACAGGCTCTCTGCGCTGTCTACGGAAAGCGGCTCACCTGGACGAATCTTCTTATATAATTCCAGAAGACCATCCTGGTAGTTGTTGGACGGATCCTTCTCAAAGCTCTTCTCCAGTTTCAGCTCATCGCCGAACAGGTCAATGATCTCGGCGTTAGTACCGTAACCAAGAGCACGGATCAGAACAGTAACAGGAACTTTTCTGGTCCGGTCTACACGCACGTAGAAAATGTCGTTGGAATCTGTCTCATACTCCAGCCAGGCACCCCGGTTCGGGATAACGGTGCAGCTGTATAACTCTGTACCGATCTTATCGTGCGCGATTCCATAATAAATACCAGGGGAACGAACAAGCTGGCTGACGATAACTCGCTCCGCTCCGTTGATAACGAAGGAGCCGGTGTCGGTCATAAGTGGAAGATCACCCATGAAATCTCATGTTCATTGATCTCATCTTTATCTTTATTGCAAAGTCTTACCTTTACCTTCAGAGGAGCTGCATAGGTCGCATCGCGCTCTTTGCACTCTTCGATCGTATATTTGATATCGTTTTTACACAGTGTAAAATCCACAAATTCCAGACTCAAGTGACCTGCGAAATCCGTGATCGGGGAGATATCAGCAAACACTTCTTTCAGTCCCTCATCCAGGAAACCACTGATACGAGTTTTCTGAATCTCAATCAAATTCGGCATTTCCAGAACTTTCTTTTTGTCTTTGAGAAGGTCATCCTTTACACCTTTTACCGGTTTTTACCGGACGCATCCTGCTTTCTCCATTCGATGTTTCACCCTGTTTTCTTTCTATCTCTATGGTTTGCATTTTTCCATCTCCGAACCAGCCTTGTTTCATGCCGACGGAGCTGCA
>ENA-OQES01000577-OQES01000577.1-human-gut-metagenome-genome-assembly--contig:-NODE-577-length-15257-cov-2.768407_pt1 | contig 15257 bp, 15 predicted proteins | sample MGYA00242798_ERZ504641 | MGnify/ENA primary metagenome ERZ504641 (study PRJEB26092, sample SAMD00036327) | human gut metagenome | host: Homo sapiens | study: EMG produced TPA metagenomics assembly of... | reverse complement strand
TTGATCCAAACTCCATTTTTGAGGTTCTGATACACTTCATCCGGAACTGCCATTTTCAAGGAACGCTCCAGGCCATGGATTTTTGATAGCCATTTTCCAGGCATTCCTCTGAGAAACAAAGGTATGCGCCGCGTCCGCTTTTTCTTACCTGTAGCGTCCAGGATGATCTCATTCTCTGATGTCCTGAGAACTCGTATCATTTCCATTTTTTGCATTTTTCATTTTCCCTGCAGCCGGTACACTGACGCATTGGGAATCTTGGTTCTCGATTTTCATTATTCTTCGGCATCTCCATCTGCTGTTTCTTCAGCTTCTGTTTCTGTCTCTTCTGTATCTTCCTCTACTTCTTCAAGCTCTTCGGAAACAGCCTCTTCTGTCATTTCTTCCTCTGCTTCCTCGTGTTCCTCATCGTAATCATCGTAGAAGTCACCGGACTCTCTTGCCTGTGTCTCGCTCTTGATGTCGATCTTGAAGCCTGTAAGTCTTGCAGCAAGACGTGCGTTCTGTCCTTCCTTACCGATAGCAAGGGAAAGCTGGTAATCCGGAACTACGACCAGTGCGGTCTTCTCATCCGGGTCAGCCATAACTGCGATAACCTTTGCAGGGCTTAATGCATTCTCAATAAGGATCGCCGGGTTCTCATCCCAGTTGATGATATCGATCTTCTCACCGTGAAGCTCGTTAACAACTGCCCCTACACGTGCACCGTTCATACCAACGCATGCTCCCACAGCATCTACATCCGGATCGTTGCTCCATACAGCGATCTTGGTACGAGAACCTGCCTCGCGGGCAATGCTCTTGATCTCAACGGTACCGTCTCTTACCTCTGCAACCTCGGACTCGAAGAGTCTCTTTACAAGACCCGGGATGTGTTCTGGTAAACCAGGATACGCGGTCCCTTCGGTGTATCCTTAACTTCAAGAATGTAAACATTTTACTCGCTCGGTCGGCTGGAATGTCTCGCCTTTACCTGCTCGTTCTCTGTGAGGACTGCGTCTGCCTTACCGATGGTTGATGCTGATCACTTTTGACCCATTACTCTCTGAACAATACCGGTTACTACTTCGTTTTTCGATTCCGTAGTACTGATCGTAGAGAACTTTGCGCTCTTCCTCACGGATCTTCTGAAGAAATGACGTTCTTTGCGTTCTGAGTTGCGATACGTCCGAATTCCTTGGACTGGATCTCAACTTTCATAACATCGCCGATCTCTGCGTTGGTGATTTGATTTTCTGTGCATCCACCAGAGGAAATCTCAAGAGCTGGATCCTCCACATGCTCTACAACAGTTCTGTCAGCGTAAACACTGAAGTCACAGGTCTCCGGATCGATCATAACGTGAACGTTATCTGCCTTTCCGAAATGGTTCTTACATGCCTGGATCAGTGACTGCTCAATTGCCTGGTTTTCCAGCAGCTGGCTGACCCAGGCCAGGCGCTCGTCCAGCTTATCGTGGCCATCCAGCCCTTCCTTGTACTTCCAGTGGGCGGCAACGCCGTACTCTGCCTGTTCATCCATCTTGCGGGTGCGGATCTGCACCTCAAAGGGGATGCCCTCGTGGCCGATGACGGTGGTGTGCAGGCTCTGGTAGCCGTTGGGCTTGGGGGTGGAGATATAATCCTTGAAGCGGTTGGGCAGCGGGTGGTACATATCGTGGATGAGGCCCAGGGTGCTGTAGCACTCGGCCAGCGTATCCAGAATGACACGGACGGCATAGATATCGTAGATCTCATCGAAGGACTTGTTCTGCATGATGGTCTTGCGGTAGATGCCGTAGATGCTCTTGACGCGGCGCTTGATGGTGGCACCCTCGATGCCGCTTTCCACCAGACGACGCTCAATGACGCCGGACACCTTGATCAAAAATCTCCTCACCGGCGCGCTCGCTGAGCATCCGGCTGATCTCGGCATAGCCCACAGGGTCCAGATAATGCAGGCTGCGATCCTCCAGCTCTTCCTTGACGTTCAGGATGCCAAGGCGGTTGGCGATGGGGGCGTACACCTCCATGGTTTCGCGGGCCTTATCGCGGCGCTTCTGCTCCGGCCAGGCGTCGCCGGTGCGCATATTATGCAGCCGGTCGCACAGCTTGATGATCATCACGCGGACGTCCCGGCTCATGGCCAGCAGCATCTTGCGCAGGTTTTCGGCCTGCAATTCCTCAATATTGGAGAACTGGATCTTGGTCAGCTTGGTCACGCCGTCCACCAGTAGCGCCACTTCCTCGCCAAAGGCGGCCTTTCAGGTCGTCCAGCGTGGTGGGGGTATCCTCCACTACGTCATGCAGCAGAGCGGCGGCAATGCTCTCGGAGTCCATGCCCAGATCCAGCACCAGCCGGGCGACTGCCAGCGGGTGGCAGATATAGGGCTCGCCGCTGCGGCGGCACACGCCGTTATGGGCGTTATTTGCCAGCTCGTAGGCCTTTTGGATCATCTCCATATTGTAGGCTTTGCCGCTGGCCTGAATGGCCTCGCACAGCTTTTCCCACGTTACGATCTCCGGGCGCACCTCAGAGGGCAGTGCCCCCTCCGGTGCGTCTGCCAGCAGCGCCGTAGCAGCTACGGTGGCGGTCTCCTGCACCGGCTGGTGCAGATGGGTCTTGGCAGAGTAACCATCCTCGTCCCGTACCGGAGACGGGACCGGTGCAGTATTTTTCTTTCCCTCAGGCATTTATAGTTCCTCCAGACATTTCAGGATGGGGGCATCGGCCAGGTTCTTCTTGCCTGCCGTGGGAACCAGCTCCCAGAACTTTGCCCCGCCGCGCTCCACGGCGGCGATCAGGCCCACCTGTTCCAGGGCCGTCAGGGCCACCAGCGTTTTGCCGGTGTGCTCCTGCCCCAGCTTTGCAAACAGGGGCTGCATATCCTCGGCGTGCCAGCGCCGGGCCTGCAGTTCCCGGTAAACGGTAATGATATCACTGCGCTCCGGTGCGATCAGGGCGCGCTGCTGGGCAGTCAGCGGGCTGCCGCGGCGCAAAGCCTGCACCAGCGCGGTCTGCTGGGCGGCGGCGTTGCCAAAGCCCGCCGGGTGCAGCTCCAGAATGCGGCCCGAAAGCTGTGCGCCCCGGGCGGCTTCGTAAACCGAGAGGCTCAGGGCCGCGTCCACCACATCGCCGGTGGCATAGGGCAGCTGCTCCGGGTGCATCCCGAACCAGACTGCATAGATGCAGGCATTGCCCTGCCGCAGGCGCAGGCGGCAGTGCCGCCCCTCCGAGACAGGGTAGACTCCCTCCACCACGGCCTTTTCCAGCAGGAACACCGGGGCGGGGTTCTCGGCACCATAGGGAGCCAGCTGGTCCAGCCGCCGGACAGATTCCACGGTAATGCGGTCGAGATGGATGGACAGGTCGCATTCCAGCGGCGGGGTCACCAGCACCGGACACTCCCGGGCGGCCCACTCGTTCAGGCGGCGGCGCAGCTCCGGCAGGTTCTCCTCCCGCACCGAAAGGCCCGCCGCCATGGCGTGGCCGCCGAAGCGGAGGAGAAGATCCTCGCAGGAGGCAATGCAGGCGTGCAGGTTGAAGCCCTGCACACTGCGGCCGCTGCCCTTGCCCTCGCCGTGCTCATCAATGGACACCACGATGACGGGACGGCCGGTCTTTTCCACCAGCCGGGATGCCACGATGCCAATGACACCGGGGTGCCAGTCCCGGCCCCAGATCAGGATGACCCGGTCCTCCTGAATGGCAGGCTCGGCCTCCAGCTGGGCCTGCGCGGCCTTGGCGATCTCGCCCTCAGTCTCCTGCCGGGCGGCGTTGATCTCGTTCAGTTTATGTGCCAGCTCGGCAGCGCGTTCCTCATCCTCACACAGCACCAGCTGCAGGGCGGTCACAGCGCTGTCCATCCGGCCCGCCGCGTTGATGCGGGGGGTCAATGGCATAGCTGACATTCTCGGCGGTCACGGGCTTGCCGCCAGCCCCACCTCATCCAGCAGGGCCAGAAGGCCGGGGCCGGTCGGAGTGCTGCAGCAGGTGCAGGCCCGCTTTGACCAGGGTACGGTTCTCGCCGGTCAGGGGCATCACGTCTGCCACGGTGCCCACGGCGGCAAGGTCGCCGCAGTAGTCCAGCATCTCCTCGGGCGGGCAGCCGTCCAGCGCGGCACAGAGCTTGAAGGCCACGCCTGCGCCGCACAGGCCCTTGAAGGGGCTGGTATCATCGGCGCGGCGGGGTCCACCACAGCAACGGCCTTAGGCAGAGTATCATGGGGCAGATGGTGATCGGTGACGATCAGGTCCACCCCAGTGAAGCCGCAAACTCGGCCTCCTCCAGCGCGGAGATGCCGTTGTCCACCGTCACGATGAGCTGGTAGCCCTTATCGTGGATGGACTGGATGGCATTTTTGGAAAGGCCGTAGCCATCGCCTTCACGGCTGGGCAGCATGCACTTGACGTTGGCTCCCATCCCCTTGAGGTGCTGGTAGAGCAGGGCGGTGGCGGTCACGCCGTCCACATCGTAGTCTCCAAAGACAACGATGGTCTCCTCCCGGTCGATGGCATCGAGGATGCGGGCACAGGCCTTATCCATGTCGGTCAGGAGCATGGGGTCGGTCAGCTCTTCCTCGCCCGACAGCAGGGTCAGGGCCTCGGCAGGGTCGGTAATGCCGCGCGCAGCCAGAATGCCCGCCAGCAGGCCCGCCTCCTTCTGCTGGGCGGCCAGCGTCATCTGATATTTTTCCTCGCTCCACGGTTCCCCATCCATCGTTTCCATGGCGCGGTTTTCCAGCTCCTCGGTGCTCTGCTGGGCAATGGCCGCGGTCAGCTCTTTCAGGGCGGAGCGGTCCAGCGGCTTCAGGTTCCAGGCCCGGTAGGTCGTCATAACAGTCCCTCCCCGGTCAGGCCGTCATTGGCCAGCATTCCCTGCAGCGCGGCGATCTCGCTGGAAACATCCATGGCAACGTCAGAAAGCAGGTTATCATACAGGTTGCTGTAAGCCTGATTCAGGGTGTGCAGGATGCCCGCGATGTCCCGGCGGATGGTCTCTGCATTTTCGCCCTGCTGGCCCTGCACATCGTTGTAGGTGTGCAGCAGCTTGAGGGTGGTGGGGATATAATATTCCGCAAAGCGGCGGGCCTTGGGCAGGCTTTCCGGGTGCGCTTCCAGCCACTCGCAGATGGCGGTGGTGGTCTTTTGCATCGTTTCCAGCTCTTCCCGGCCCTGCGCGTCCTGCATGAGGTGCTGTTCCTGTTCCAGCACCTGCGCAAAGCGGCGGGCCGTTTCGAGGTTGAGGGGCGTTTCGGCGGTATCCCCCGTGCTCAGGCTGTGCGGGGGGACAGGCTGAGGCTCCGGGCTCTCCTGTGCGGCGCGGTAATCCTCCGCCGTCAGGTACACAGTCTCCGTTTTCTCATCCAGCCATGCATTCAGCCAGCCCTTGCGGATGCTTTTTTTCCAGCCGCTGAGCGTTTTTTGCTTTTTCTGGTGGGTCAGGTCGGCCAGCATCTCCACCGGCAGGCCCTTGCCGCCGTCCATGCTGTCGGCAAGGTCGGCCAGCTGGCCCATCTGCCTGCCCGCTTCCCTCTGGGAAACGCCGCAGGCCGCCATCCAGCCAAAGCCCGCCGTGGCAAGGCCCAGCACGCTGCTGACGATGCCAAGCACGTTGTAGGCGGTGTTCATAACGTAGTCCGTGCCCGTCATCAGGATGCCGCCGCCCTCAGTAGCCGACACCACAACGTCGCCCAAAGCAGCCGGCGAAATAATGCCCAGCCCGATGAGGCAGCCCAGCGTCCCCAGCCCAAAGATCACGGTGAACGTGATGCCCACGGCCAGCAGAGCCACGCCCGAGTTGTAACGCTCCTTGGCGCATTTCCGCAGCTTTTCCACCGGGGTCAGCTCCGGGCGCGATGCAAAGAAATTTCTGGCCCACTGGGGCATTCCGGCGTACTGCTCTGCCGTGCCGCCGTTGGCATGGGCCTGCCGCCGGCTCTGGTAGTAGCTGTCCCGGGCCTGCCGCATGGCCTTGCCCGCCTCCGAGATGCCGTAATTGGCCGCATGAACAGCGGCCTTGCCCACATCCCAGGCTCGGTCGCCGATGTCCATACCTTTTCCCTCAAAGCCGTGGGCAAAGGCATCGGACATGGTGTCGCCAAAGGCGCGCAGCTGCTCTTCCAGCTCCTGCTGCACCTGTTTTCCCTCGTTTTCTTGTGTTGTATCGTTTTCACGATGATTCATCGATATTTCTCACCCTTCTGCCGGTGCATACCGGCCGATGATCGCACGGGCGACCCGCAGGCCGTCCACGGCGGCGCTCATAATGCCGCCCGCATATCCGGCCCCCTCGCCGCAGGGGTACAACCCCGCCAGCTGGGCCGATTCCAAGGTCTCCTCCCGTTTCAGCCGCACGGGGCTGCTGGTGCGGGTCTCAAGGCCCGTGAGGATGGCTTCCGGTGCGGTGTAGCCCGCAATTTTACGCTCGTAGGCGCGCAGGCCCGCCCGCAGGGTATCGGCCAGCTCCCCGGGCAGCAAAGCTCCCAGATCCGCAGCCACCACGCCCCGGTCATAGGTCGGCTCCACCCGGCCGATGTTCAGCTGGCCTTTGCCCTCCAGAAAGCTCTGCACGTTCTCAGCCGGGGCCGCATACGCCCCGCCCCGGCAGCCTGCAGCGTAGGCTTTGGCCTCCAGCTCCCGCTGGAAAGCAATGGCCCTGCGCGGGTCGCCCGCAAAATCCTCAGCTCCCACGCTAACCACCACCGCCGCGTTGGCGTTTTTGCCGTCCCGGGCGTGGTAGCTCATGCCGTTGGTGACCACATGGCCGGTCTCGCTGGCCGAAGCCACCACCTGACCGCCGGGGCACATGCAGAAGGTATACACGCACCGGTCTCCCACATGCTGGGAGAGCTGATACTCACCGCGCGGCAGGGCCGGATGCCCGGCGGCCTCGTGGTACAGGCTCTTTTCGATCTCGCTCTGCAGATGCTCCGCCCGGAAACCCACGCTGAAGGGCTTGCACTCCAGCACAAGACCGCTGTCCATCAGCATCCCGAAGGTATCCCGGGCCGAGTGGCCCACGGCAAACACCAGCGCTTCACAGGGGAAGGTCCCGCCGGTGGTAAAGATGCCGGTCAGCCGGCCGTTCTTCTGCTCAAAACCGGTGAGGGCCGTGTTGAAGTGCACCTCGCCGCCCAGAGCTTCGATCTCCCTGCGGATGGAGGTGATAACGCCCCGGAGCAGGTCGGTGCCCACATGGGGCTTCTGCTTCCAGGCGATCTCCGCCGGGGCACCGTGCTGCAGAAACACCTCAGTGACAAAGCCGCAGAGCTCATCCCCGATGCGGGTGGTCAGCTTGCCGTCCGAAAAGGTACCCGCGCCGCCCTCGCCAAACTGGATGTTGGCATTGGGGTCCAGCTCACCAGTGGCAGAGAAGTGCTCCACCGCCTTCACACGCTCGTCCAGCGCCGGGCCGCGCTCCAGCACGATGGGCTTATAGCCCTGCCGGGCCAGCAGCAGCGCCGCAAACAGGCCCGCCGGGCCCAGCCCGCAGACCACAGGCCGGTGGGGCAGGCGCTGGGTGCCGTTCTGAACGCTGAGATCCGTTTTGCCGCGGATAGCAACGCAGGGCGAGGCCCCTGCATACGCAGATTCCTCACCCTCGTCCTTGAGCGTTACCGCTATGGTATACACCAGCTTTGGCTGCCCGTGACGGGCATCCACCGACAGCCTGGCTACGCCCAGATGGGCCGCCTTGCTGCGGGGGATGCGCGCCAGATGCAGCGCTTTCTCGAATGCCTGCGGCTCCCCGGCAGAGAGCGGCAGGCGGATATCTCTTACTAGTATCATTTATCAGGTTTCGCTTTCTATTTTCAGCCTCCTCACCTCTCCGTCATTGCTAACGCAATGCCACCTCCCCCAAAATGTGGGGAGGCCTTGGGCAGTATTTGCAAACTTCATCTTTATGCCAAGGGCTCTCCCTTCGGGAGAGCTGGCGAGCGAAGCGAGACTGAGAGGGTGAGCCAGCTCAGTTACTTTCTATCTTGCACTGGATAACATAGCTCCCCAGCGCAAAGATCTTACCATTGGAGGGCACATACAGGCGGCAGGCAATGTTCTGCTGCCCTGCGGCCACATAGAAATCATCCGCATCGATCTCAATGACCACCTGCTCGGGCACCAGCGTATCCAGCAGACCCGCCGGGCCGCAGAGGGTCACATTCATCAGCCGCTCGGTCTGCACGGTCAGGGTATAGGTGGAGGGCAGATTGACCACCTGCACGCAGCTGGCGGGCAGGTTCATGGTCTTGGTCTCGAGCCTGGAGCTGTCAAAACTGACCGTGATGCTGGAAATGTTGTCCAGCAGGCGGATGTTGCCCGGCAGCTCGATGGGCAGCTCATACACCTTGTTCGGCGCAAAGGTGGAAAGATCGATGGTGCCCACAGACAGGGTGGAGAGCTTTTCGATCTGGCTCTCGGGTCCGGCGACATTCAGGGTCTGCTTGCTCAGGGAGTAGACCAGCACCGAGGGATCAAAATTCCGGGGCGCGTTGATAAAGCTGACCGACACGGGCAGGGTGGCCATCTTGTAGACCTCCAGCGTGACCTCCACGCTGGACTCCTCCAGATTCGTGTATTCAAACTTGACCTCACTGCCGCTCTTGGTATAAAAGCGCAGGGCGGTATCCAGCGTGACAGAATCGGTGAGCTCCCCCTTGTGGGTCACCTCGGCAGTGCAGGTCTCCACCTTATCGATCTCGGTGCTGGGGCCGGAGAGGGTCACTGTCTCCTTGGAGAGCTCGGTGTCATAGAGGATATAGCCGTCCGCAATGGTCAGGTAGTTGGTGGTCACGGTGATGGGCACCGTTTTCTCCTCCACCACATCAAACACCACGTCCACGCTGTTGTCGCCGCCCTCAATGGAAACGGACACGCCATTGAGCAGGGTGTTCACGCCCCGCACCTGTAGGTGCAGGGTCTTTTCGCCGCTGTCCCGCACGCCGGACCAGTCCGGGTAGACCACGAAATCAGAGGAAGTCAGGCTGCCGATGGTGTAGCCATCGCCCGAGAGCTTCAGGCTGACATACTTTTCCGGCGCGCTGACGATGCTCAGGCCCCGGGAGGTGTATGCGGCGGAATCATAGGTAAAATCCACCGGCACGTTGTTGATGGTGCGGGTGGTGCCGGGCTGGACGACGATGGTGACCACCATCCACGCCACAATGGCACCCACGATGGCCAGCAGCAGCCGGATGCGGCGGTCGTCCAGAATGCTCTTGGTGTGCTGGATGGCAGGCTTTGTGCCGTTGGTACGATTGCTGCTCACTGCTGCTCATCCTCCTCTTTCTGGTTCATCCAGTTCAGCAGGCTCTTGACCTTGCCGCGCCAGCCGTCGGCGGCTACCTTTTCGCTGGCGGTCTCCTTGGGGATCATCTCATCCACCAGCCGGGTGTACAGGGTCTGGCGGTCAAAGTGGCGGATCAGCACACCGTTCTTTGCCATGGAGATGATGCCGGTCTCCTCACTGACCACAACGGCAATGGCATCCGAATTCTCCGCAATGCCCAGGCAGGCGCGGTGGCGGGTGCCCATATCCTTGCCCAGATCCAGGTTGTTGGACAGGGGCAGCACACAGCCCGCCGCCTTGATGCGGCCATTCTCAATGATGGCGGCACCGTCGTGCATGGGGGGTGCCCTCGTAGAAGATGGTGCCCAGCACCTCCAGATTGACGGCGCTGTTCACGGGTGTGCCGGTGCGCACGATCTCAGAGAGGTTGGTGTTGCGCTCCAGCACGATCAGGGCACCGGTCTTGGTCTCGGAAAAGCGCTCGGCGGCATCGCAGATGGCAATGATGGCGCTGCGCCAGGCCCCCTTGAAGCTGGGGTCGTTATAGCGTCCCTTGATGTTGAAGAGCTTACCTGCCCACTGGTCGGTCTGGCCCATCCGCTCCAGTGCGCGGCGGATCTCCGGCTGGAACAGGACCACCAGTGTCAGCAGGCCGACCTGCAGCAGCGAGTTCAGCAGCCAGGTGACGGTGCGCATATTCAGCACATTGGCCACCAGATAGACCGCCAGCACCAGCAGCGCGCCCTTGGCCAGCTGCCCGGCGCGGGTGCGGTTGATGATGCCCAGCAGCTGGTAGATCAGGAAAGCAATGATGACGATATCCAGCAGATCGGCCAGCTTGAAGGTCTGGAAATTGGCGATGATCGAATTCAGAGTCATCAGAGTGTCTCTCCCGTTACAGCTTCTCGATCAGGGCGACAGCATGGGCGGCAATGCCCAGGCCCTCGCCGGTAAAGCCCAGATGCTCCTCGGTGGTGGCCTTGACGCTCACAGCATCCACCGGCATCCCGAAGGCTGCGGCCAGATTTTCCCGCATGGCGGGGATGTAGGGGGCCAGCTTGGGCTTCTGGCAGAGCAGGGTGGAATCGATGTTCACGATCTTCCAGCCGTGCTCCCGCATGATGCGGGCCACATGCTGCGCCAGCTGCAGGCTGTCGGCACCGGCGTAGGCGGGGTCGGTATCCGGGAAGTGCTTGCCGATGTCGCCCAGCGCGGCGGCACCCAGCACAGCGTCCATCACGGCGTGGGCCAGCACATCGGCATCCGAGTGGCCCAGCAGGCCCTTTTCAAAAGGCACCTCCACGCCGCCCAGGATCAGCTTGCGGTCCTCGACCAGACGGTGAACATCATAACCATGACCAATGCGCATATCATTTCCTTCTTTCTGTTCGGCGCGGGGCAGATCCTCCCGCGTTGTGATCTTCAGATTGGCGTAATCCCCCTGGGTCAGCTGCACCGGGCGGCCGGTCAGTTCAAACAGGCTGCAGTCATCGGTGACCAGGCGGGCTTTTTCCGCATCCAGTTCGTCCAGCGCGGCCAGATACGCCGCGCGGTCGAAGCACTGGGGGGTCTGCACCGCATACAGGGTGCTGCGGTCAGGGGTATCAGCGACCATGCAATGCTCCTATTCAGACCATAGTTTCCATTATAAGTGGTTTTACTGTCACTACTGATGATTTCCGTTCCGCTTACCGTGTTACTGGTTTCCTGATACGGACGGTTCGTCACATTCTGTCCTGTACTGAACGACAGACTGGGAAATAGTGCGGCTTTGGCGGTTTTCACGTCTACAGAACTCTCTTCCAGTGAGATTTTGTCCTGCTGCAATTGGATATTTTTCTCCAATGCATAGTCAATACAGTCGTCCAGCGTCCACTTTTTGGCCTCTTGCGCGGAAACCGAAGTGACCGCGACCCAAATCATTACGAAATATACTACTCGTTGTCTCATCCTTTTTACTATTTAATTTGTTTGTACAAAAGTAGAGGACTGTGATTTTTTTAGCAATAAATATAGATTTGTGGAATATTTCTATGGACAAAAACTTGCTTTTTACCGATAAAGTGTTTTTCTTTGTAATTATTACAACTTTAAGATAAATTTATGAATGATTCTTTGTTGACACGCATCTGGATATTCTATCGCGACGGCTTTCGCGAGATGACCTTGGGACGTACCCTTTGGACGATTATTCTTATCAAACTATTCATCATGTTCTTTATTCTGAAAACTTTTCTTCTTTCCCTCCTTCCTTGGCGGGAAGACAACGGAAGAGAAGCAACAGTATGTAGGTGAGGAGTTAATAGAACGGGCAAATCCATAAACATTTAAATAAATCAGAAAGTTATGTTTGAAAACATTGACACTTCATTAATTGACTGGTCAAGAGCACAGTTCGCTCTAACGGCCATGTATCACTGGCTTTTCGTACCTCTCACTTTGGGATTAGCTGTGATAATGGGGCTCATGGAGACCTTTTATGTAACAACAGGTAAGGAATTCTGGAAGAACACAGCTAAATTCTGGATGAAACTGTTTGGAATCAATTTCGCCGTAGGTGTTGCCACCGGTCTGATTCTGGAATTCGAGTTCGGAACTAACTGGAGTAACTATTCCTGGTTTGTGGGCGATATCTTCGGAGCCCCACTGGCTATCGAAGGAATCCTGGCAATTTTTTATGGAAGCCACTTTCATTGCCGTCATGTTCTTCGGCTGGAACAAAGTGAGCAAGCGTTTCCATCTGGCATCCACCTGGCTCACCGGACTGGGAGCAACGATCTCCGCTTGGTGGATTCTGGTCGCCAATGCCTGGATGCAATACCCCGTAGGGATGGCTTTCAATCCCGAAACAGTAAGAAATGAAATGGTGGACTTTGCAGCTGTCGCCCTCTCTCCCATGGCTATCGCCAAGTTCTTCCACACAGTGTTAAGCAGCTGGATACTGGGAGCCGTTTTTGTAGTAGGAATAAGTTGCTGGTATTTACTGCGCAACCGTCAGAAGGAGTTCGCTCTGAGCAGTATTAAAGTTGCCGCCGCCGTAGGTTTGTTCGCCTCTCTCGTCACTGCATGGACGGGGGATATTTCGGGAGTACAGGTAGCCAAAGTGCAACCTATGAAAATGGCTGCCGCTGAAGGATTGCACGATGGCGGAAACGGAGTACCCTTCACCATTGCAGGCGATTTGAAAATCCCCAAAATGCTTTCTATCCTTGCCACTCACGACATAGACGGTTATGTACCGGGTATCAACAATCTGCTGGAAGGTGGTTATCAGATGCCCGACGGTACAATGGCTTTATCGGCCGAAGAGAAAATTAAACGCGGACAGATTGCCATCGCCGCCCTGGATGCATTCCGCAAAGCGCATAAGGCAGGTGACGAAGCAAGTGCCGCAGCAGCTCGCAAGACATTGGACGAAAACGTAAAAATATTTTGGTTACGGATATATCAAGGATCCTGCCCATCTGGTTCCTAATGTAGGACTTACTTTCTGGTCATTCCGGATCATGGTGGGGCTGGGAGGTTATTTCATCCTGTTCTTTATTATAGTACTGATTGTATCGAAAAAAGAGAAGCTGGCTGATATGCGATGGTTGCAACGGGTGGCTTTGTGGACTATTCCACTAGCCTATATCGGCAGTCAGGCAGGCTGGGTGGTAGACCGAAGTGGGGCGCCAGCCATGGGCTATACAGGATATGTTGCCTGTAGGAGCAGCCATCTCCAAATTGCAGACAGGTTCCGTACAGCTTACTTTCTTTATCTTCCTTCTATTGTTTACCGTTCTGCTCTTTGCTGAAATAGGTATCATGCTGAAGGCCATCAAGAAAGGACCGGAGGGAATTAAGAATTAAGGAATAAATGAACAGGCGGAAATAATTCAGGCTGCGCAATAAATGGGCTACATACAGGAGATTAATTCCGCCATCAAGTCATTCGTTTTTTAGTTCAAGTTTCTCTAATTCTACTTTTTCAATATTCAATTCTCAAATTTTTAATTTAGAATATTATGGACTATATATTTCTACAAAATTATTGGTGGTTCCTAGTATCGTTACTGGGTGCTTTGTTGGTGTTCCTGCTCTTTGTGCAGGGTGGCAACTCTTTGCTGTTCACGCTGGGACGCAATGACGAAGAACGTGCCTTGCTGGTAAACTCCACAGGACGCAAGTGGGAGTTTACTTTTACCACCCTTGTCACTTTCGGCGGCGCCTTCTTCGCTTCTTTCCCGCTGTTCTACAGTACCAGCTTTGGCGGTGCTTACTGGTTGTGGATGATTATTCTTTTCAGTTTCGTATTGCAAGCTGTTTCATACGAGTTCCAGTCCAAGCTGGGCAATCTGCTGGGCAAACATACTTACCAATGGTTTCTGGTTATAAATGGTATTGTAGGGCCTCTATTGCTGGGAGGTGCGGTAGCCACATTCTTTACCGGCTCCAATTTCCTGGTTAATAAAGGAAACATGGGTAATGAGCTGATGCCTGTCATCAGCAGTTGGGCAAACGGATGGCACGGACTGGATGCACTGACCAATCCTTGGAATCTGGTCTTGGGATTTGCCGTATTCTTCCTGGCCCGCCATTTTGGGCAATCTTTATTTTATCAATAACATCCGGGATAAAGACTTAATTCCCCCGCTGCCGCCGTCAGCTTATAACAGATGCTATTCCTTTCCTTATTCTATTTCTGGCATTTGTTATCCGTACTTTATTGGCTGATGGTTTCGCTGTAAATCCCGAGACAAAAGAGTTTATATGGAACCTTACAAGTATTTCATCAATCTGATGGATATGCCTCTATTGCTGGTATTGTTCCTATCAGGCGTTGTCGGGGTACTTTGGGGTATCGGAAGGGCTGTCTTCAGCAAGACTGCGACCAATGGTATCTGGTTTACCGGAATAGGAGTTGTATTGACTGTATTAGCTTTATTGCTTTGTGCGGGATATAATAATACGGCTTATTACCCGTCCACAGCCGATCTACAAAGTTCGCTGACCTTGGCAAACAGTTGCTCCAGCGAATTTACCCTGCGCACCATGGCATACGTTTCCATTCTGGTACCTTTCGTTCTGGCCTATATTATTTATGCTTGGCGTGCCATAGACCGCAAGCCCATTACCGCAAAGGAACTGGAACAAGACGGACACGCTTATTAAAGAGTCTTAATGGATTATAGTGAAGGCATCCTGTTTTGCAAATAGCTGTAAACAGGATGCCTTTCTATGTTAAATAACATTGTTTCAACCTATAAAATGAAGAGAATATCTTGCAAATTTCCGAAATATCCGTACCTTTGCACTGTGTTTTTCCATAGTATTAGATTTAAGGTTAACAAAGGTTGGAGCAAGGCGTTGCTCCTTTTTTATGTCTACATTTTCCTCATACTTAAATATTGACTTAGCTCAACCAAGCAAAATTTATCTGTAATACCAAAAAATGACTGCTTCATTCTCATGAAGCAGCCACCAACAAAATACACGATGTAACACAACTATGTTTTACACATATCAGTTATTTAATATCGATTCCACAAGGATTGAGTCCCGGACCACCACCTGTATATCCCCTACTTTCTCCTGTGTCCCATGGAGAAATCCAAAAAGCATATAAATCGCCACAAGTAACATAAAACTTCACTTTAACTATCTTGCCTGAAAGAGCAGCAAGCTTTTTTACCTGATTTCCAAGTTACCAATTGTTTAGTACTGTTCAAATCATTCATTTCCTTACAATCCTCTCTGGAAAATCCCGTAATCACATTACCATTTTCATCCATTATCTCCACCTGCAAATCCTTTGCTTGTGCATTCACAAAAAAGCAAATCCGTTAATCTTATTATCACACCTTAAATGGTTACAATAAAGACTAACGGATTTCCCTATTCTAGTTTTAAAACTATATCCAACACCTCAGATAAAACGAATCTGAATCATCCCTCCATAAGGATTAAAACTCGAAAGAACCTTATCAGCATCCTTACTTTAGAAAAA
>ENA-OQES01000576-OQES01000576.1-human-gut-metagenome-genome-assembly--contig:-NODE-576-length-15361-cov-3.151372_pt1 | contig 15361 bp, 18 predicted proteins | sample MGYA00242798_ERZ504641 | MGnify/ENA primary metagenome ERZ504641 (study PRJEB26092, sample SAMD00036327) | human gut metagenome | host: Homo sapiens | study: EMG produced TPA metagenomics assembly of... | reverse complement strand
AAGAGATGAATCCAAGAAAGCATTTGGAGACGATCAGATTTTCGTTGAAAAATACTTAAAGAGTCCAAAACATATCGAGGTTCAGATCATTGGTGATCAGTATGGACATGTTGTTCATTTATATGACCGTGACTGCTCTGTACAGAGAAGACATCAGAAGGTTGTAGAATATGCATCCAGCATTCAGCGTGCCAGAAGAAGTAAGACAGCAGATTTTTGTAAGCATCTATCCGTCTTGCAAAACATGTAGGATATAAGAATGCTGGAACATTAGAGTTCCTGGTAGATGCAGATAATAATGCATACTTTATCGAGATGAATCCTCGTGTACAGGTAGAACATACGATCACAGAGATGGTAACAGGAATCGATATCGTACAGACACAGGTTCTTGTAGCAGAAGGATATTCTTTAGATTCTGAAGAGATCGGTATTGGATCTCAGGAGGAAGTGACATGTAATGGATACTCTATTCAGACGCGTATCACAACAGAAGATCCAATGAATAACTTCCTGCCAGACACAGGTAAGATCACGGTATATCGTTCTGGAGCTGGTAACGGTATTCGATTAGATGGTGGTAACGCATATGCAGGAGCAGAGATTACACCATACTATGACAGCTTATTGGTAAAAGCGATCTCTCATGATCGTACATTTGGAAGAGCGGTTGACAAATCTATCCGTGTATTAAAAGAGATTCGTATTCGTGGAGTTAAGACAAATATCCCATTCTTGATCAATGTATTAAATAATGAGACATTCCGTGAGGGAAGATGCTATACAACATTTATTGAAGAAACGCCAGAATTATTCTTACTTCCAGAAAGTCAGGACAGAGCAACAAAGATCCTTGAAATTTTTAGGAAATAAGATGGTGAATGTGCAGAAAGCCGTTCTTGACAAACCAGATTTTGAAGCAAGAACTCTTCCAAAGTATGATACAGAGAAGAAGATTTATGGTTCCAGAGACAAGTTCTTAGAGATGGGAGCTAAAGACTTCACACAGAGCCTGTTAAATGAGAAGAGATTACTGATCACAGATACAACAATGCGTGATGCACAGCAGTCTTTAATGGCAACACGTATGAGAACAAAAGATCTGATCGGAGCATCTGATGCGACAAACGCATTTATGGAGAATGCATTCTCTGTAGAGGCATGGGGTGGGGCTACTTATGATACAGCTTATCGTTTCTTAAAAGAGTCTCCATGGAAGAGATTAAAATTATTAAGACAACATATGCCAAATACATTGATCCAGATGTTACTTCGAGCATCTAATGCTGTAGGATACAGCAACTATCCAGATAATGTTGTTAAGAAATTCATCGAAGAGCATCACAAAAATGGTGTAGATGTGTTCCGTATTTTTGGACAGCTTAAACTGGGTTGAGAATATGAAGATGCCGATCGAGACAGCATTAAAGACAGGTAAGATCGTAGAAGGAACGATCTGCTACACAGGAGATATCACAGATCCAAACGAGACAAAATATACATTAGATTACTATGTAAAGAAAGCCAAAGAATTAGAAAGCTTAGGTGTTCATATCTTTACGATCAAAGATATGGCAGGTCTTGTAAAACCATATGCAGCGAAGAAACTTATTAGTGCATTAAAAGAAGAATTAAATATTCCAGTTAATCTTCATACACATGATTCTACTGGAAATGGTGTCAGCACATTATTAATGGCATCTGAAGCAGGACTAGATATCGCTGACTGTGCGATCGGTTCTATGAGTTCTATGACAAGTAACCCATGTATGAATTCATTAGTAGAAGCATTAAAAGGAACAGAGCGAGATACAGGACTTAATCCAGATGAATTAACAGAATTAAGTCAGTACTATGCAAGAATCCGCCCAATCTACAAACAGTTTGAGAGCGGAATGGATGCACCAAATACAGAGATTTACAAATATGAGATTCCAGGTGGACAGTACTCTAATCTGTTAGCACAGGTAAAAGAAATGGGTGCAGCGGAAGACTTTGAAGAGATCAAAGGTTTATATAAAGATGCGAACCAGCTGCTTGGAAATATCGTTAAAGTAACACCATCATCTAAAGTTGTTGGAGACTTTGCAATCTTTATGTTCAAGAATGGATTAACAAAAGAGAATATCTTAGAAGTTGGTAAAGATTTATCTTATCCAGATTCTGTTGTAGAATATTTTGAAGGTATGATCGGACAGCCAGAAGGTGGATTCCCAGAAGAATTACAGAAGATCGTATTAAAAGATAAGAAACCGATCGATGTGCGTCCAGGAAGTTTATTACCAGATGAAGATTTGATTATATCGCAAAGGGATTAAAAGAAAACTTCTATACAGAGAATATGGAAGATCCAGATATCTTAAGCCAGAAGACATTAAGCTATGCGTTATATCCAAAAGTATATGAAGATTACTGTAGACATTTTGAGGCTTACAATGATGTAACAGGACTTGAAAGTCACGTATATTTCTATGGATTAAGAAAAGGTGAAGAGACAACACTGAAATTAGATGAAGGTAAATATCTGATCATCAAATTTATCGATATGACAGAGCCTGATGAAGATGGATACCGACTGTTAGACTTTGAAGTAAATGGATCTATCCGTGAGATCAAAGTTCTTGATAAGAATTTAGAGGTTAAGACAGACCGAAGAGTTAAAGCAGATAAATCTAATCCTGCACATCTTGGATCCACAATTCCAGGAACAGTTGGTAAAGTTCTTGTCAATGAAGGTGATGAGGTCACAGTGAATATGCCGCTGATGACAGTTGAAGCTATGAAGATGGAGACAACTGTTGTTTCTACGGTTAATGGTAAGGTTGATAAGATCTATGTCAAAGAAGGAGAACAGGTAAATCAGGAAGATCTGTTAATCTCTTTTGAAATTGATGAATAGAAATTGAATTAGATTTCATACTAAAGAAGGAAGTAAGAAGATGCTTCCTTCATTTTTTTTAGTGCAAATTGCAGAGCATCGTTCTAAATAATAAAGATAAAAAATATGATACAGGAAGGTAAGATTTTGGTATGAAAGATAATGAGAGACAAGAAATAGAAAAATTTGGACAGTTGCAGGAAAATGGGATTTTTACAATGACTATCATTGGTGAGATCGAAGGGCATCAGTTATCTGCACAAAATGCAAAGACAACAAAATATGAACATATGATACCGGCTTTAGCAAAGGTTGAGCAGGATGAAAGTATAAAAGGAATCTTAATTTTGATCAATACGATCGGTGGAGATGTAGAATGTGGACTTGCGATCGCAGAGCTTATCGCATCTCTAAGCAAACCAACCGTATCGCTTGTTCTTGGAGGAAGTCATTCGATCGGAGTACCGCTTGCTGTGGCAGCAGATCATTCTTTTATTGTGAAAAGCGCAACAATGATGATTCATCCAGTGAGAAGTTCTGGAACATTTATCGGAGTTATTCAAAGTTATCGTAATATTGAAAAGATTCAAGATCGGATTACGACATTTATTAGTGATCATTGTAAAATGAAAAAGGAAAGAGTTGAAGAATTGATGCTTCATATTGGACAGCAGGTAAAAGATGTTGGTATGATCCTTTCAGGGGAGGAGGCAGTAAAAGAAGGATTGATTGATGAGATGGGTGGAATAAAAGAAGCAACAGACAGATTGATTGAAATAATTAATCAGTCTGAAAATAAATAGAAAACTTGAATGAAAAAACAGATAATACCTTTATAATATTCCTGTTTTGGTATATGATAAGAATAACAAATATGTTGAAAAAAAACACAAACTATCTTAAGGCATCATTAGAGGAGGGAATATCATGAGAGGAATACAGACACCAGTTCGGAATGTGAGAAGAAGAATTTTCAAAGAGATCGCAAAGTTTGGTTACGAACAAAGAAACTTACAGGATCTTGAAGATCTTCCATATGAGATCGTACCTGGAGAAGTTGCAAAATATCGAGATAGCATTTACAGAGAACGAGCGATCGTAGGTGAGAGACTGAGGCTTGCCATGGGAATGTCATTAAATCCAGCGGATAAACCAACAAGAATTACGAAAGGAATTGATGAGAGCAATATTTCAGAGAAGTATTATGAGCCGCCACTTCTTCAGGTGATTCCATCTGCATGCAATGAATGTAAGGAGAAGGCATTTATTGTAGGAGAGCAGTGCCAGGGATGTATGGCCCATCCGTGTATGGAAGTTTGTCCGAAGAAGGCAATTAGTTTTAAGGATGGATATTCTTATATCGACCAGGAAAAATTGTATCAAATGTGGACAATGTAAAAAATGGTCTGTCCATATGGTGCGATTTATGAAAGAAAACGTCCTTGTGCAAATGCCTGTGGGGTTGGAGCAATCGAAACAGATTATGCAGGAAGAGCTAAGATCAATCCAGATAAATGTGTTTCTTGTGGTATGTGTATGGTAAATTGTCCGTTTGGAGCAATTGCAGATAAATCTCAGATTTACCAGTTGATCAAGGCAATGAATGAAGGTGCGGAAGTGATCGCGATCTTAGCACCTGCATTTGTCGGACAATTTGGACCAAAAGCAACGCCAAATAAGATAAAAGCTGCACTTCTTGATATTGGGTTTGCAGATGTGTGGGAAGTTGCAGTTGGAGCAGATGCAGGGGCCTTAGAAGAGGCAAAGCATTATGTTCAAAGTGTGGCTACAGGGAAACTGCCATTCTTGCTGACATCATGCTGCCCATCATGGTCTATGCTTGGAAAGAAATATTTTCCAGAGGTGATTGATGAAATTTCTAATGCACTAACACCAATGGTAGCAACGGCAAGAGCGGCAAGGATTGCATCTCCAAATGCAAAAATTGTTTTTGTAGGGCCATGTGTTGCCAAAAAGTTAGAAGCATCCAGACGGACAGTGCGAAGTGAGGTCGATTTTGTGATCACATTTGAAGAATTGGCTGGAATGTTTGATGCGAAAGAAATTGATTTTAACACATATGAAAAAGAAGAAGAGTTAAATGATGCCTTTGGAGCCGGACGTGGATATGCAGTTGCAAGTGGAGTAGCTGGAGCGATCAAGGCATGTATTGATGAATACTATTCTGGAACAGAAGTAAAGATCGATCATGTGGAAGGTCTTGCAGATTGTAAGAAAATGCTTTTACAGGCGAAAGCAGGAAAGAAAAAAGGCTATCTGATCGAAGGAATGGGATGTCCAGGTGGATGTGTTGCAGGAGCTGGAACCAATATACCAGTTATGAAAGCACAAATTCAGGTTAAGAAGTTTGTAAAAGAAGCGGAAGATTTTGTACCTCCAGAAACTGCACAATATTAAGAGGTTAAAAGAAAAGGGAAATGTATGGGAGATAAATACATTTCCCTTTTTCTATGGTGGGACTTGCGTATTTTGATAATTAATTGTAAAATAAGAAAATACGCAGATTATGTATACAAAATGTATACAAAGAGAGGTAACAATTTCTATGGCAGCAAAGAAGACAAGAAAGAGGAAGACATCTTCTGCAAAGAAACGGACACGCACAAGACAAAAAGATTTGCACCGTTTTATAAAGAGATTGCAGTATTAGTTGTTTTTAGCTCTTTTCATTTTTTTATTTTTAAGTAATTTTGGAATATGCGGATACATAGGAAACAGCATCAGTACATTTTTCTTTGGAGCGTTTGGAACGACTCATTACATCATTCCGGCGGTAAGCTTTATTCTGGCAATTTTATTGATCTCCAATGATTATAGCAGTCTTGCAGTGAAGAAGACATGTTTTGCAATCCTGCTGTTATGTATGGTATCCACAAATTTTTCAGATGATATATAATATAGAAGTAAGAGATGCTTATTCAGCCTTTGTATTTAGTGGAAGAACCCACAGAGGAGGCGGGTATCTGGGTGCATTGATCTGTTCAATCCTTTATAAGGAACTGGGAGGGGCAGGAAGTGTTTTGGTTGTTTTATTGATCTCTGTAATCTCATTGATCCTTGTAACAGAGAGATCCTTACTTTCTTTCCTTAAGAAAGCAGTTGATTTCTTTACAGTAGAAGGATATGAAGAAGATATAGAAGAACGAATAGCGAAGAAGAAACGAAAAGCAAAATGAGGTGTCCAAAGAGGATAAAGAAACAGCACTGATAAAGAAACGATCGATGCATATTCCGGATTTGCGATCTGGAAGACCGAAACCATCACAGGCATCTCCAATGACCTCCTATGGAACCAGAAGAGAAAACAAAACAAACACCGATACAGAAGGATTTTGATGATCTGATCGTTCAAGAAGAAACAGACAAAGAACCAAAAGAAATATTTGAACCAGTACAGCCGAATGCATCGAAGAAATCTTTTGTGAAATAAGGATAAGAATACACCATCGGAAACCAGTGGAGATTCTTCCGCAGGTTCGGACTAAAGAAGGAGATTATAAGTTTCCACCAGTATCTTTATTGGAGAAAGGAAAGAAAACAGCGGGAAATAACAAAGAAGAACTTCGTCAGACTGCACAAAAACTGCAAAAAACATTGGAAGATTTCGGAGTTCATGTTACAATTACCAATATTAGCTGTGGACCATCCGTTACACAGTTTGAATTACATCCAGAACAAGGTGTGAAAGTCAGCAAGATCGTAAATCTTGCGGATGATATTAAGTTAAATCTTGCAGCAGCAGATATTCGAATTGAAGCACCGATTCCAGGTAAATCAGCAATTGGAATCGAAGTTCCGAATAAGACAAACCAGATGGTAATGTTCAGGGAACTGATCGAGAATCAGGAATTTGCACAGGCAAGATCAAAGATTGCATTTGCAGTAGGAAAGAACCTTGCTGGACAGGTGATCGTGTCAGATATTTCCAAGATGCCGCATCTTTTGATCGCAGGAGCAACAGGTTCTGGTAAGTCAGTTTGTATTAATACATTGATCATGAGTATTTTATACAAGGCAACGCCAGATGAAGTGAAACTGATCATGATCGATCCAAAGGTCGTAGAATTAAGTGCATATCAGGGAATTCCACACTTGCTGATTCCGGTCGTTACAGATCCGAAGCAGGCATCCAGTGCGTTAAACTGGGCTGTGATGGAGATGGGAGAGCGATATAAGAAGTTTGCAGAAGTGAATGTAAGAAACTTAACTGGATATAATGAGAAGGTCGAGGAATCGATCAAGAATGGTATGGAAGGGGAAGATTTTAGAAACTTCCGCAGATCGTTATCATTGTAGATGAGCTTGCGGACCTTATGATGGTTGCACCGGGTGAAGTAGAAGATGCGATCGTGCGCCTGTCACAGCTTGCCAGGGCAGCAGGAATTCATCTGGTAATCGCAACACAGAGACCATCTGTTAACGTCATTACAGGCCTGATCAAAGCGAATGTACCTTCAAGAATTGCATTTTCAGTATCATCAGGAGTCGATTCAAGAACAATTATCGATATGAATGGTGCAGAAAGTTATTAGGAAAGGTGATATGCTGTTCTATCCATCTGGATATCAGAAACCAATCCGTGTACAAGGTGCATTTGTCAGTGATGAAGAAGTCAGCAAGGTTGTAGAATTCTTAAGGGAAGAAAATAATGCCGAAGATAGCTATGGTGCAGACATTCAGGAAAAGATTCAGACAGCTGCGGTCAAAGCAGCAACATCGCAGGAAAGGGATGAATATTTTGAAAAAAGCAGCTGAGTTTATTATTGACAAAGACAAGGCTTCGATCGCAAGTCTTCAAAGAGTCTTTAAGATTGGATTTAACCGTGCAGCCAGACTAATGGATCAGTTATGCGAAGCAGGAATCGTCGGAGAAGAGAAGGAACCAAGCCAAGGAAAGTTCTTATGAGCGAAGAACAATTTGAACAATACAAAGAAGATTATCTATAGAAAGGAAACTATTATGAAAACAGATATTGAAATTGCACAGGAAGCCACATTATTACCGATCAAAGAAGTTGCAGCGAATATCGGAATCAAAGAAGACGACCTTGAATTATATGGAAAATACAAGGCCAAATTTGATTCTCATTTCATGGATGAAGTTAAGAATAACGAAGATGGGAAACTTGTTCTTGTGACAGCGATCAACCCAACTCCAGCAGGTGAAGGAAAGACAACAACAAGTGTCGGAGTATCCCAGGCGTTAAACAAACTTGGAAAGAAAACAATCTGTGCTCTTCGTGAGCCATCTCTTGGACCATGTTTTGGTATCAAAGGTGGAGCAGCCGGTGGTGGATATGCACAGGTTGTACCAATGGAAGATTTAAACCTTCATTTTACAGGGGATTTTCATGCGATCACATCTGCAAACAACTTATTAGCAGCAATGCTTGATAATCACATTCAGCAGGGAAACAAATTAAATATCGATACAAGAGATGTTGTATGGAAGAGATGTATTGATATGAATGATCGTGCATTAAGAAATACAGTCATCGGACTTGGACGTCGTGTGGATGGTGTTGTCCGTGAGGATCATTTTGTCATCACAGTAGCATCTGAGATCATGGCAATTCTTTGCCTTGCAAATGATATGGCAGATTTAAAAGAACGTTTAGGAAAGATCATCGTTGCATACAACATGGACCGTGAACCAGTCACAGCCAAAGATTTGAATGCAGTTGGAGCTATGGCAGCATTATTAAAAGATGCTATTAAACCAAATATGATTCAGACATTAGAGCATACACCAGCATTTGTACATGGTGGACCATTTGCCAATATCGCACATGGATGTAATAGCGTACAGGCTACAAAATTAGCATTAAAATTAGCAGATATCGCAATTACAGAAGCAGGATTCGGTGCTGATCTTGGTGCAGAGAAATTTATGGATATTAAGTGTCAGATGGCTGATCTTCACCCCAGATGCAGTTGTATTAGTAGCAACTGTACGTGCTTTAAAATACAATGGTGGGGTTCCAAAAAGACAATCTGGCAGAAGAAAATATCGATGCGTTAAGCAAAGGTATCGTAAATCTTGAAAAACATATCGAGAACTTAAAATTGTTTGGAGTTCCTGTTGTTGTAACATTAAACCAGTTTGCAACAGATACAGAGGCAGAACTTACATTTATCAAGAATTTCTGTGAAGAAAGAGATTGTGATTTTGCATTATCTCAGGTATGGGAAAAAGGTGGAGAAGGTGGAATCGAACTTGCCAAAGCAATCCTTCGTACATTAGATAATAAAGAAAGCAATTACAAACCATTATATACATATGATGATACAACGATAGAAGAAAAGATCGAAACGATCGCAACTAAGATTTATGGAGCAGATAAAGTTGTATACACAGCAGCTGCAGCACGTCAGAAGAAGAGACTGACGGAACTTGGGTATGGAAATCTTCCAATCTGTATGGCGAAGAACCAGTATTCTTTATCTGATGATCCTAAGAAACTTGGACGCCCAGAAGGATTTGATATTACGATCCGTGAGATCTATGTCAATGCAGGTGCAGGATTCTTAGTAGCCTTGACAGGTGATGTCATGACAATGCCTGGACTTCCAAAGAAACCAGCAGCAGAAGGAATCGATGTAAATGACGATGGAGTTATCACAGGATTATTCTAATCAACAAAAATAAAGCCAATATATACTTAAAAGAAATGACGAGGAAATACAATGCAGATTATTGATGGAAAGAAGATTTCTCAGGAAATCAAAGATGAAGTAAAAGAAGAAGTAGCGCAGCTGAAAGCAGAGGGAAAAGATATTGCGCTTGCTGTTATTCAGGTAGGAGCAGATCCTGCATCAAGTGTTTACGTACGCAATAAAAAACGTGCCTGCGAGTATGTAGGAATCGAGTCTGTAAGCTATGAGCTTCCAGAAGAGACAACACAGGAAGAATTAATGGCGATCGTTGATAAATGCAATAAGGATCCTAAGATCAACGGAATCCTAGTACAGCTTCCACTTCCAAAACATTTGGATGAAGATGAAGTATTATTAGCGATCGATCCTAAGAAAGATGTTGACGGATTCCATCCAGTCAGTGTTGGAAATATGGTGATCGGAGAAAAAGGATTCTTACCATGCACACCAGCCGGAGTGATCCAGTTATTAAAACGTTCTGGTGTCGAAATTGATGGGAAAGAATGTGTGGTAGTCGGAAGAAGTAACATTGTAGGAAAACCTATGGCAATGTTATTATTACGTGAGAACGGAACAGTGACTGTCTGCCATTCTCATACAAAAGACTTAAAAGAAGTCTGCAAACGTGCAGATATCTTGGTTGTAGCAATTGGTAAACCAAAATTTATTGATGATTCTTATGTAAAAGATGGAGCAGTTGTCATTGATGTTGGAATCCACAGAAATGAAAATAACAAACTTTGTGGTGACGTAGATTATGACAAAGTTGCACCAAAGACATCTGCGATCACACCAGTTCCAGGTGGAGTTGGACCAATGACGATCGCAATGTTAATGAAAAACTGTGTAGAATCTAAGAAATTGTTTGGAGAGTAAGAGAAATGAAGATATTATTTATTTCGCTTGGATGTGATAAAAACTTAGTAGACAGTGAAGTTATGCTTGGCCTTTTGACCAAGCATGGCTACACTTTGACCGATGATGAGACACAGGCAGATGTTATTGTAATTAATACATGCTGTTTCATCCATGATGCCAAAGAAGAAAGTATCAATACGATCTTAGAGATGGCACAGTACAAAGAACAGAATCTGAAGGCATTGGTTGTTGCTGGATGCCTCGCAGAACGTTATAAAGACGAGATCTTAAAAGAGATTCCAGAGATTGATGCGGTTCTTGGAACAACAAGTTATGATTCTATTGTAGAAGCAGTGAATACCGCATTAGAAGAAAATACAGGGGAACATTTTGAACATTACGAAAGTATTGATTATCTTCCAGATAATTCTGAAGTAGAACGTGTTGTAACAACAGGAAATCACATGGCATATTTAAAAATTGCTGAAGGTTGTGACAAGCGATGCAGTTATTGTATCATTCCAAAGATCCGCGGACGTTTCAGAAGTGTTCCAATGCAAGAACTGTTGAATGAGGCAAAGCGTTTAGCATCTGAAGGAGTGAAAGAATTAGTACTGGTAGCTCAGGAAACAACACTGTATGGCAAAGACCTGACAGGAGAAAAACAGCTTCCGTTATTACTTCATGAACTTTGTAAGATCGAAGGGATTGAATGGATCCGCCTGTTATACTGCTACCCAGAAGAGATCACAGATGAGCTGATCAAAGTGATCAAGACAGAAGAGAAAGTCTGCAATTACATTGACATGCCGATTCAGCATAGTGAGAATCGTATCTTACAGAGAATGGGAAGAAGAACATCAAGAGAAGATCTTGTAGCAGTGATCAAGAAACTTCGTAAAGAGATTCCTGATATCACGATCCGTACAACACTGATCACTGGATTTCCAGGAGAAAGCCAAGAAGATCATGAAGGATTAATGAATTTTGTAGAAGAATGTCAATTTGATCGTTTAGGAGTCTTTACTTATTCACCGGAAGAAGATACACTGGCAGCAACATTTGAGGATCAGATCGATGAAGAAGTCAAAGAAGAACGAAGAGATGAACTGATGAGTCTTCAGCAGGAGATTTCCTATGAACATACCCAGCAGTTAGTCGGTAAAACGATCAAAGTCATGGTAGAAGGATATTTATTTGAAGATGATATCTACGTTGGACGTTCTTATATGGATGCACCAAAGGTAGATGGATGTGTTTTTATAAATTCTCCAGAAGAATTGATGACAGGAGACTTTGTTTATGTTAAAAATTACCCAAGGTAGAGAATATGATGTGATAGGAGAAGTAGATTATGAATTTACCAAATAAGTTAACAATTTTAAGAACACTTATGATCCCGGTATTCTTATTTTTCTTGCTGACAGATTGTGCAGGGGATTATAGCAAGTGGATCGCAGTTGTTGTATTTATTCTAGCGAGTCTTACAGACATTTTTAGATGGACATATTGCAAGAAAATACAATCTGGTAACAAACTTCGGAAATTTATGGATCCATTGGCAGACAAATTATTAGTTTGTTCTGCAATGATCGCATTAGTTGGAATGCACCGTTTATCATCTATCGTAGCGATCATTATTATTGCAAGAGAATTTATCATTAGTGGATTCCGCCTGATCGCCTCTGATAATGGAATCGTTATCGCAGCCAGCTACTGGGGAAAATTTAAGACAAACTTTCAGATGTTTATGATCATTATGCTGATCATTGATCTTGGAACAAGCACAGCTGTGATGATCGAGAATATTTTGATCGTCATTGCAACAGCCCTGACAATTATTTCTTTAGTTGATTATTTGGTGAAGAATAAACAGGTATTATCTGAAGGAAATTAGATCCAGAAAGGAACAACAATTATGACAGCAGAAATTATTTGCGTAGGAACAGAGATTTTATTAGGAAACATCGTGAATACCAATGCTGCCTACTTATCAGAACGCTTAGCCTCATTGGGGATAAGCGATTTTTTTTGAGACGACAGTAGGCGACAATCCAGAAAGATTAGAAAATGTGATCAGACAGGGACTTGAAAGATCTGATATTTTGATCTTATCTGGTGGACTTGGACCAACGAAAGACGATCTTACAAAGGAAATTGCAACGAAAGCATGTGGACAGGAGCTTGTAGAAGATGAAGAAGCACTAAGACGCTTGAAAGAATATTTTGCGAGAAGTCATCGTAACATGACAGAGAATAATTTAAAACAGGCATTAGTGCCAGAAGACTGTACTGTTTTATATAACGAAAATGGAACAGCACCGGGAATGGTCATTCATGCAAAAGAAGGGAAGAAAGTAGTTTTACTCCCAGGACCTCCAAATGAACTGCTTCCAATGTTCCATGATCAGGTAGAACCGATCATAAAAGAATTAAGTTCAGAGGTATTATACTCTGATGTTGTGAAGATTGATTGTATGGGAGAAAGCCGCGTTGCAGCAGAGATTGAAGATTTGATCGAAAAGCAGACGAATCCTACAGTTGCCCCATATGCCAAATTAGGAGAAGTTCATCTTCGAGTGACAGCAAAAGCGGTAAGTGAAGATGAAGCAAAGAAGCTTGTTACACCAATAACAGAAGAATTATACAGAAGATTTGGTCATAAGATTTTTACGACAAAAGAAGATGAAACATTAGAAGATGTTGTGGTTGATATGTTAAGTAAACATCATTATACGATCGCAGCAGCAGAATCCTGTACAGCAGGAATGTTTACAGCAAGGTTAGTTAATGTTGCAGGAGCATCGGATGTCTTAAATGAAAGTTTTATTACATATGCAAATGAAGCTAAGATGAAATATCTTGGAGTAAAAGAAGAAACTCTAAATACCGTTGGAGCAGTTTCAGAAGATACGGCCAGACAGATGGCGGAAGGTGTTGCACGACAGGCTGGTTCAAATGTCGGTGTTGGAATCACAGGTCTTGCTGGACCGGGCGGTGAAACACCTGAGAAGAAGGCAGGACTTGTTTACATCGGTGTCAGTGTTAATGGAAAGACGAAAGTAAACAAATACCAGTTAAACGGTAACAGACAGAAAGTCAGAGAAACAGCTGTATGCAGAGCGTTAACTATGGTAAGACATGCATTGGTTGAAGAGTTTCTATGAGAATCATCATAAGAAAAAGGATCACGAATAAAAACCGAACAAATATTCGTTCGAACACTTGATTTTTTAGTGTAAGGATATGCTATACTCTAAACAGGAAATTAAAAGATAGAAGAATATAAGATAAATATTTGAAATTAAAAGGAGTAAACATATATGAAACAGGAAGAAAAATTAAAGGCATTGGATGCCGCATTGGTTAAGATTGAGAAAGACTATGGTAAGGGATCTGTCATGAAACTTGGAGAGTACCAGGCAGACCGTACGATCGAAGTAACACCAACAGGTTCTATCAGTCTGGACATCGCATTAGGAGTAGGTGGAGTACCTAAGGGACGTATCATCGAGATTTATGGACCTGAATCTAGTGGTAAGACAACAGTAGCACTTCATATGGTAGCTGAAGTCCAGAAGAGAGGCGGGATTGCAGGATTTATTGATGCAGAGCATGCCCTTGATCCGGTCTATGCAAAGAATATCGGGGTTGACATTGATAACCTTTATATCTCTCAGCCAGATACAGGAGAGCAGGGACTTGAAATCACAGAGACAATGGTAAGATCTGGAGCGATCGACATCATTATCGTCGATTCTGTAGCTGCATTAGTACCGAAGGCAGAGATTGATGGAGATATGGGAGATTCGCACGTAGGTCTTCAGGCAAGATTGATGTCACAGGCACTTCGTAAGTTAACAGGTGTTGTAAGTAAGTTTAACTGCACAGTTATCTTTATCAATCAGTTGCGTGAGAAAGTTGGAGTCATGTTTGGAAACCCAGAGACAACAACTGGTGGACGTGCACTTAAGTTCTATTCATCTATCCGTTTAGATGTCAGAAGAACAGAGACATTAAAACAGGCAGGAGAGATGATCGGTAACAGAACAAGGATTAAAGTAGTGAAGAATAAGGTAGCTCCTCCGTTTAAACAAGCAGAATTTGATATTATGTTTGGAAAAGGAATTTCCAAGTATGGAGATATTTTAGATCTTGCAGCAGATGCAGATATCATTCATAAGAGTGGTGCATGGTATGCATACAACGGAGAGAAGATTGGACAGGGTAGAGAGAACAGCAAGAAGTACTTAGAAGATCACCCGGATATCGCAGAGACAGTGGAACATGCAATCCGTGTCCAATATGGACTGTTAGAGGAAGATGCTGAGAATGCCAACAACGATCCTAAGGCAGAGGCTCAGGTTTCTGAAGAATAATGATCATTACGAAACTAGATAAAGTAGGAACAAAGCAGGTCAGGCTTTTCTTCGATGAGAAAAGTACTGCCTGCTTTACTATAATGAGATAAGACGATTGGGATTCCATGAACAAGACGAGATCGGACAGGAAGAATTTGAAGAATTAAACAAATTACTGTTGCATCGGGCGAAGTTAAAAGCTATGTCATTGTTAAAATATCAGGATCGTACAAAAAAGGAATTAAAAGAACGTCTTATGAGAGCAGAATTTCCAGAATTTATTACGGAAGGGGCAGTTGCGTATGTGGAGTCATTTGGATATATCAATGATGAAGAATATGTACGCCGCTACATGGAATACAAGTCAGGAAGTAAGAGTAAGATTCAGATTAAGATGGACCTTCGGAAGAAAGGAATCACTGCGGAGACATTAGAGAGGGTCTTTGAGGAATATGAATACGAAGAAGATGATATCTTGGAAGAACAGGTTAAGAAGAGGATCCGGCAAAAGGGTTCCGTCACTAAGGAGAATTTTCAGAAATATTACGGATATTTTGCGAGAAAAGGATTTAATAGCGGCAAAATA
>ENA-OQES01000575-OQES01000575.1-human-gut-metagenome-genome-assembly--contig:-NODE-575-length-15362-cov-2.350640_pt1 | contig 15362 bp, 19 predicted proteins | sample MGYA00242798_ERZ504641 | MGnify/ENA primary metagenome ERZ504641 (study PRJEB26092, sample SAMD00036327) | human gut metagenome | host: Homo sapiens | study: EMG produced TPA metagenomics assembly of... | reverse complement strand
TTTTGAAGATGGCTATATGAAGAGTGCAGATAGCACACGCATACATTACGGCTATGTGACGACACCTGTAGCAAAGGCTGCCATAGTCATATCACATGGATTTACAGAGTGTATGCCTAAATATTATGAGATGATTTACTATTTCGCAAAGGCCGGATACTCTGTATATATGGTGGAGCATCGCGGACACGGCTTTTCGGACAGAAGTGTATCAGATATGAGCATGGTCACTGTAAACAGCTTTGACGATTATGTGAGTGACCTTGATATGTTTATCCGCGAGATTGTGATGAAGCGTGAGGGGCGCAGACCGCTTTACCTGTACGGTCACTCTATGGGAGGCGCGATAGCTGCCCTGTATCTTGAGAAGCATCCTGAGGTATTTACAAAGGCAGTACTTTCAAGCCCTATGATAGAGATGCTTTATGGTAATTTTTTCCACATTTTGCCGTGGAGGCGATACTGTTTGTCGCAAGTGTGCTTAACTGGAACGATAAATATCTGCCGAGCCAGACACCGTATACGGATGAGTATGATTTTGAATCGAGCTGTTGTCTGTCAAAGGCGCGCTATGACTACATATACAAGTGCAAGGTGGAGGAGGAACGCTATCGTACAAATGGCGCCACCTACAGATGGTGCAGGGCCGGGCGCAAGGCATCCAAATATATAAAGAAGCATGCACAGGAAATTAAAATACCGGTGCTGTTATGCCAGGCGGGAAAGGATTATCTGGTTTCAAATGCCGCTGAGGATGAATTTATTGCGAAACTGCCTCAGGGCATTAAGAAGGTCTATCCTGATTCAAAGCACGAGATATTTAATGCGGATGATGATACCTTGGAGAAGTTTACTCAGATATCCTTGATTTTTGGGCTTGAACATGAAAATGAAATTCGTCAAGTGAAAAATGTGACATAAAAAATCATTTGTTTTGTTAGAAATGACATATGGATTTAAAATACAATATATAGTATAATCACAACTGTTGCGGACAAGATGTTAGTATTTAAGCCGATGGTAAGAGTACGTAAAGCATAGCCCGTACAGAGAAAAATAATAAAATATATCAATATTGTAACAGGTAAATATACTATCAAACAAATGTGAGGAGAAAGAGAATGTCACCGACGCATGGAAGGCGCTCAATCTGCGCACCCGCTACTATACCACCCGGCTCCACGTCGGAGCTTTCTATCTGCCGGCATTCCTCGAGGAGATGCTGCGCGAAGTGGAGGAACCCAAATGATCTCACCCAATGTTGAAACCTTTATCGGCTGCGACAGCAGCTACCGCGCCGCCGACATCGTGCTTTACGGCGCACCGTTCGACTCCACCACCAGCTACCGCCCCGGCGCACGGTTCGGCCCGTCGGCCATCCGGCACGAGAGCTTTGGCCTCGAGACTTACAGCCCCTACCAGAACGCCGATCTGACCGACTTCGACATCTTCGACAGCGGCGACCTGGAGCTCTGCTTCGGCTCCAGCGAAGCTGCCCTTGCCGACATCGAGGCCCGGGCGGCAGAGATCCTGCACGACGGCAAGCTTCCGCTCCTGCTGGGCGGCGAGCATCTGGTGACGCTGGGTGCGGTGCGGGCCGTGGCGGAGAAATACCCCGGCCTCCACATCATCCACTTCGACGCCCACGCCGACCTGCGGGACGACTACCTCGGTGCAAAGCTGAGCCACGCCTGTGTGCTGCGCCGTTGCCACGAGATCGTGGGCGACGGCCGCATCCACCAGTTCTGCATCCGCAGCGGCGAGCGGGCCGAGTTCGAGTTTGCGGCCCAGCATACCGAGATGCACAAGTTCGACTTCACCGGCCTTGCCGCGCTCACCGAACAGCTCTGCGCCACCAAAGAGCCGGTCTACCTCACCATCGACCTCGACTGCCTCGACCCTTCCTGCTTCCCCGGCACCGGCACTCCCGAGGCCGGCGGCGTGAGCTTTTTTGCAGCTGCTGGACGCCATCCGCACCGTGTCCAAAGCCAACATCGTGGGCGCCGACCTCAATGAGCTGGCCCCCATGCTGGACATCTCCGGCGTCTCCACGGCCACGGCCTGCAAGGTGCTGCGGGAGCTGCTAATCGCCCTCGACAAGGGCTTGGGCCCCGGGGTTTCAGGTCGACCAAAAAAAGAATTTTGATATAAAGGAGAAACCATCATGAGCAAAGTTCTGATCATCGGCTGCGGCGGCGTGGCCTCCGTCGCCATCCACAAGTGCTGCCAGGTCCCCGAAGTGTTCACCGACATCTGCATCGCCAGCCGCACCAAGTCCAAGTGCGACAAGCTGGCTGCAGAGCTTGTCCCCCAAGACCACCACCAACATCACCACCGCACAGGTGGATGCCGACCATGTGGACGAGGTCATCGCCCTCATCAAGAGCTATCAGCCCGATCTCGTGATGAACATCGCCCTGCCCTATCAGGACCTGACCATCATGGACGCCTGCCTCGCCTGCGGCGTCAACTACATGGACACCGCCAACTACGAGCCGGAAAACACCGACGACCCCGCGTGGCGTGCCATCTACGAGAAGCGCTGCAAGGAGGCCGGCTTCTCCGCTTACTTTGACTACAGCTGGCAGTGGGCGTACAAGAAAAAGTTTGAGGACGCCGGCCTGACCGCGCTGCTGGGCTGCGGCTTTGACCCGGGCGTGACCCAGGCCTACTGCGCCTACGCCGCCAAGCATGAGTTCGACACCATCGACACCATCGACATCCTCGACTGCAACGGCGGCGATCACGGCTATGCGTTCGCCACCAACTTCAACCCCGAGATCAACCTGCGCGAGGTCTCCGGCCCCCGGCAGCTATATGGAGAACGGAAAGTGGGTCGAGATCCCGCCCATGAGTATCAAGCGCGAGTACAACTTTGACCAGGTCGGTCAGAAGGATATGTACCTGCTGCATCATGAGGAAATTGAGTCCCTTGGCAAGAACCTGCCCGATGTCAAACGCATCCGCTTCTTCATGACCTTTGGACAGAGCTACCTTGACCACATGCGCTGCCTGGAGGATGTGGGCATGCTCTCCACCACGCCCATCCATTACAACGGTCAGGAGATCGTGCCCATCCAGTTCCTGAAAGCGCTGCTTCCCGACCCCGCCAGCCTCGGTCCTCGCACCAAGGGCAAGACGAACATCGGCTGCATCTTCACCGGCAAAAAGGACGGCAAGGACAAGACCTACTATATTTATAATGTGTGCGACCATCAGGAGTGCTACCGCGAGGTCGGCAGTCAGGCCATCAGCTACACCACCGGTGTGCCCGCGATGTGCGGCGCGCTGATGATGCTGACCGGCGAGTGGACCAAGCCCGGCGTCTACACGGTGGAGGAGTTCAACCCCGACCCGTTCCTCGACGCGCTGGACAAGTACGGCCTGCCCCGCAGCGAGAACCACGACCCGGTTCTCGTGGACTGATGGCGCAGCGCGACGCACGGCCGCCGTTTGCGGCTATCGACGGCGCAGTGCCGCCGGAATTTTTCCGCCCTGCCCACGCCCTGCTACCTGCTGGATGAAGCTGCCCTGACCCGCAACGCGGAGATTCTGGGCGGGCTGGCCCATCGTACCGGGTGCAAGGTGCTGCTGGCGCAAAAGGCGTTCAGCAACTACGATTTGTACCCGCTGCTGGCGCCGCACCTCGCGGGCACCGAGGCCAGCGGCCTGTATGAGGCGCGGCTCGGCGCGGAGGAAATGCCCGGCAAAGAAGTGCACGCTTTTCTGCGCGGCCTACCGCGCAGATGAAATGGACGAGCTGCTGCGGTACGCCGACCATATCGTCTTCAACTCGCCCGCACAGCTGGCGAAAATTTGGCCCCGCGGCCAAGGCGGCGGGCAAAAGTGTGGGACTGCGCATCAATCCCGAGTGCTCGACCCAGGACGGCCACGCGATTTACGACCCCTGCGGCCCCCGGCAGCCGCTTTGGGCACGACCCGCGCCCAGTGGGACGCGGCAGCGACAGGAAAATTCTGCCCTGCCCGGGCTGTTGGACGGCCTGCACTTTCACACTTTATGTGAGCAGGACGCCGATGCGCTGGCCGTGACGCTGGACGCAGTGGCAGAGAAATTCGGCGATTTGCTGCCAAAAATGAAGTGGCTGAACTTCGGAGGCGGGCATCACATCACCCGTCCCCGGCTACGACATGGCCACTTTGGGAAAATGTATCCGCCGCGCCCGGAATGACTGGGGCGTGACGATTTATCTGGAACCCGGCGAGGCCTGCGCCCTGAACGCAGGGTATCTCTTGACCCGCGTGCTGGACGTGGTGCAAAACGGCGATACGACGGTTGCCATCTTGGATGCCAGCGCCGCCTGCCATACACCGGACGTGATCGAGATGCCCTACCGCCCGCCGCTGCTGGGGGCAGGGGAACCCGGCGAAAAGCCCTGCACTGTGCGGTTGGCCGGGCCGACCTGCCTTGCGGGGGATGTCATCGGTGATTACAGCTTTGACGCTGTGCCTGCCGTGGGAGATCTGCTGGTGTTCGGCGATATGGCCATTTACACCACCTGCAAGAACAACACCTTCAACGGTATGCCCCTGCCCGGTATTTACGCCCGCAAACCCGACGGCACTACGCGGAAAATCGTGACGTTCGGATATACAGATTTCAAATGTCGGCTGGGAAAATAAGCTGCGATAAATGCAAAGCGCCCACCGGCAGGCCGTTGCTGCGCCGTATTATCTCGCATTTTCGCATATCTTAACACAAAAGAAGCTGCTCACTCCGTAAGGAATGAGCAGCTTCTCACTTTTAAGCCTGCTACCAGGGCTTTTCTTTCATTATGGGTCGTCCGGTACCGGCATTGGCTGACAGGCAGGGGTTATGCAGCGGTCAACCTTTTTTGCTTCGCTTGGATGGGGGACAGGAGGCTGTTGCTTTGCAAAAAAATTGAAAAGACTTTGATTTTAAAATGAAAAAGAAATAGCGGGATTTCCGCTCAAATTTGAGAAACAAAAAAGGCGTTTTAGAAGTGTTTAAATACCTCTAAAACGCCTTTTTCGTTTCCCGCTTATTGTTTAGATTTTTCGGTTTCCGTGCTGTTCTAAGATTAGGTCTTTGCCCGTTTTGCGCTGCCGAGAGGGCACTCGTTCCAGAAGATCACTTACATCACAGTCGAGAGCTTCGCAAATGCGATCCATGTGCTCGTAACTGATGCGCTCCGCCAGTTCGTTATAGTAGGCGGAAATGGTCGACGGACGGATGCCTGTTTCTCGTGCAAGTCGCGCCTGTGTCCAGCGTCTTTCACCTAACAAGCGGGAGAGATGATTTTTTATCACCTTATCGCCCCTGCGACCATTCTAAAATAATCATTAGTGGGGCGTCTTCATTTTGGTAGGATATAACGCTTTCCGTTACAATTCATAGTTGCGAACAAGGACTTCTTTGTAGCCGTCCACACTTTGCGCAGACAGCGTATTACGCCGCGAAACAGGCTCAATAATGCAGTCGGCATACAACTCCCGCACCTGTGGGCAATCATTGTAGGACAGCAGGAAGCGGCCCTTGATGCTGTGAAGCACGTCGGCCAGCCGTTTGTGGTCGCTTTCTTGAAAGCGGGCGCGGTAGTATTTTTCGGTTTCAAAATATGGCGGATCGCAATAAAACAGCGCGTTTTCCCGGTCATAGGTTTTAATCAGATGCTCGAAGTCAAGGTTTTCAATTATGACCCGGCGAAGCCGTTCCTGCACTGCAGGGAACGATGCAGAAATGTTGCAGACGCCTTTCGGTGCAGTTGCAAATGTGTGTCGGTTTGTACCGAAACTGGCCTTAATAAGATATAGGCTGCGGGCTGCCCGCTGTATATCGGTCAGTCCGCGTACCTGTTCCTGTGCCAGACAGTCAAAGAACACTTCCCGCGCATCCGGGAGCAGATCGAGTTCATGCTGCAGGGCGTCCGGGTGGTACTTGATGCAGCGGTAGATGTTGACAAGTTCTGCGTCATAGTCATTGAACACTTCCATAACCTTGCTGCTCGGCTCTCGCCCAAACAGCACCCAGCCTGCGCCGCCGAACACCTCAATATAACGTCCAATGTCCGCAGGCATACGCTGCAGAATCTCATTGCGCAGGGCACGCTTGCCGCCAATCCATCCGATAAAACTATTCATGCAAATCATCCTTTCCGGGGCGAAAAGGTGATTTCATGGGGAACTACGACTTTTTTTCATTCTGCGTTCCAAAATAGAACGCAACAACCATCGTTGCGATGGTGAGAAACTTGTCCGGCTCGACGCTTCCGTTGAGAGACAGCACGGCCAGCACAACGATAATAACCAGCGTGACGATGGTTTTCACCTTCAACAGCGCAGTGAGGGCTTCCAAAAGTTGCTTCATAAAAAGGCCTCCTTTATGCCCAGTGACTCGTGTAGAGTTTCGCGTCAGTCAGCTTGCGCTCCTTGCAAACCGCCAGCACAGCGTCTGCAACAGCCTGCACCACGCTGCGGATGCAGATGATCTGCAAGTGATTCTCAGCATTAGTGTAGCTGTCTGCAGTCGTGCCGTGTTCCTTGCAGACCGCAACAACTGCGGCGGCATCGCCACTGCTGACAGGGCCAACAGTGATGTTCTGCAAAAGAGAAGTGGCAGCTTTTTCGCTGTTGGCAGGGATTTCGGCAGGCTTGTCCGCTGCCGGAGCAGCGCCATAGATGCCTGCCTTGTTGGGGATAGCTGCATAGGCCGTAGGGTCAAGCCCCTTGCCGCTGGCCGTGGCTCGTACTTCAAAATGACAGTGCGGGTGCGTGCCCTCTGCATTGCCTGTCTCGCCCATGATGGCAAGCTGCTGGCCGCTGATGACGCGATCACCGACATCGACAAGCAAGCGGGAGCAATGGCAGAAGTACATGAAATTGACCGCATCGGGGGTCTGGTCGGCATCAAGCTGGACACAAACATAATACCCCCACTCCCACGTTCTGTCGGAATGGTCGGTCACGATACGCGCCCGCGTCACACGGCCTTTGATGGGCTTCTGCGTGCCGTCGGGCATCTCATAGTACGGCATGAGGATAATGTCGCTGTCGACGCCCACGATGTCCATGCCGCCGTGCCATGTCTTTCCGCCGCCGCGTGTCATGCCGTAGCAGCCATAGCTGTACTTGATCTGCACGCGGCCATCAAAAAGTGCTTTTTCCCATAGAGTGTACCTCATTTTTAGTGCAAAGAAAATGAGCACCCCTTGCAGGGTTGCTCGCGGATACATGATTTACAGCAAAGCCGCCGTTTTTTTGCCCGCCAGACGGCAGGAACTTGTTCCAGCGTCGTGCGGCCCATGCGGATTTGTGTCGCGTAAAATTTAGCCATTGTATACCACCTCCGCCAAATCATAAAGCGGCTGCCTCAAGGGCATCCAGACGGTCAGAGGCAGTCACAGGCTCAGCCTCGCGCGGCGGCTGATAGTCCCACCACGAATCGAAGTCCGCCGTGACTTCTTCCTCGGTGACTGCGGACGCAACGCGAATCTGGCGCTCATCGCAGTTCCAGACCGTCTGCTTGTTGCCCTCTTCGTCGGTGATTTTCTCGGACGCAATATCCTTACGCAGGATAATGTCCGTCGCGCCATTCAGTGCGAACACCTGCACGGCAGCGGGCTTTTTAACATACTGCTCCATGCGTTTGCTCCTTTAACAGTAACTGTTTACTATGCCACGATACAGAACGTTTCGCGGCGCGGATAATTTTATAGACGTTGTACTTCTGGCCAAAAGCCACGGCTGTCGCTGTGCTTGATTTCGCCCCACTGACTCATAATGCGCTGTGCTCTCCACCACGGCACATGCCCCAAAGCATCCAGATCGCGCTGGGCACGCAGGATTGCCCGCCGCAGTTTGACAAAGTTGCGGCCTCGGATGATGGTATAAGTGCGGCGTACCACATAGCCCATCATATCAAGACCCGGCGTGCGCTGATGGCTGCCAGCCTTGCGGCGCTTGTTCTGTTGGCGCTCGGCATCAAAGGACGCAAAGTGGATAATATCCCACGCACTCTTGATTGTCAGCCCCAGCGTCTCCTTTGCCCATCTGGTGGTGTCCTTCATCACTTTTGTAAGGTTGGATATGCGCCCATACACAGTGATGTCGTCGGCATAGCAGCAGATGGCAAGGATCATCTTGAACGACTTTCCACGCCGCACCTTGCGATGGGAGAGGATGTACCGCAGCACATAACTCATAACATAATTGAACAGCCAGCAAGGCAGATACCCGCCAATTAGCAGAACGCCGTCCGGGTAGTTTGCCATGACGGCCTCCACAAGCCACAGCAAGGGCTTATTCTTTCCGATGTCGCGGCGCAGAAGATTCATAACGCATTCGACTGTCGTGGAAGGATAAGCCTTTTTAACGTCGCATTTTGCGGCATCGGTCTTGTTATGGAGCATCCGGCGAAGGATGCGTTCGTTCTGCCGCTTCCCGGGCAATCTGTCCTTTTCCGGGCAGACTTCCATACTGGATCGGCAGCAGCTTTGCGCGGAAGAGCGGGTCGAGCGCTCCCTTTGCAATGTATTCAAAAATCTGCTGCCACGGACTTTCCTCGCAGATGTTGCGCAGCTTCCCGTTTTCCCGCAGTTGGAACTGACGCACAGGCTCAAACGAAACGCTGCGCGCCAGAATGTCGGCATGAGCCTGCTCGGCCACGGCGTCAATGGCCGTTAGGCTTTTGTTGCAAGTACAATTTCGGATTTCTTCACGCAGTTCAGCTCGCGTGATTTTTCCCGGTAGACACTAATAAATTTTGAAATCTTCTCTTTGACCGCTTGCCAGTAAAGCACAGATGCACCTGCTCCTTGATAAAATCAAGGCTCTCGATGTTGATCTCCGCTGGCTTGCAGTACGTTTTCACCAGTAAATCCTCCTTTGATTTGTGTCGTCGGCGGCGTCCGCTCTCGCTACTAGCCCCCGCTGGTTTCAAACACAATTTTCCCGATATGGGCGGATTATACGGTGCAGTATATAATGTATGGTGTAATCGACAAATCAGCCACGCCAGCCGAGCCATTCCAATTCCTATTGCCCGTTGTATTGTTAGAATTAGCCGCCGCGAGCGAGGCATTGCCATTGTTATTAAGGTTGCAGCAACGCCACGAGGCCCGCACGCCGGAGGTTGCAAGCCCCACATAAAAGCCTGCCTTAACACCTGTTCCACTGCCTGCCGTAGTAGATACTTTAGCAGGCCACAGAGCGCCTTTATCCTTGCTTACAGCGGTATCCTCGATATACCGCCAACCGTCTTTTTCACTGGCGGCAAAAGTCAGCGTCAAGTCCTCCTGCTTCGTGTAGTCTGCCGTGATAGAGCCTGTCGTGACCTTGCTCTGGTCGTGGCAGGTATACAGGTCAAGGGTATAATTTCCGTCAGCATCTTTGCCCCACTGCATGAACTCATCCGCGAGGATCAGATACGAGCCATTTTGGAACTCCGTGCGCTGGATAAGGCCCGGTTCCTTGCCACTTGTCGGGCTGTATCGACTGCCATCATAGCCCTGCACAGTATCGTTCCAGCCGCTCCAATAGGGCATCGTGGAGATGTAGGTGACGCCCGCTTCGGTGTCAAAGGCGGTGTCCGTCTCGATGTTGACCGCCTTGTAGGCCGTGCCGTCGATGGTGATGTCCGTGATGCTGGCAATGCGTTTGTTTTTCGCCAGCTTGTACATGCTGGCAACACCGCGATCCGTGCTCGTGCCTGTTCCCTTATCGCCGATAATGACGCTCGACCCAACGAACAGGTTGGCGGCCTGTGCTGCCGTCAGAAGGACGCGCTTCACGCCGGATTCTCCGACAGACACCGCGTACTGGTAGCTGTACCCGGTGCAGCCCTCAATCGTACCACTGTTACCCTTGCGGGCGTATTTCAGCCGGATCATGGCAAGCTGCCATTTGAGCAGTCTGCCGGATGCGCCCGCATACTGTGCGCCGCGCTTGCGCCACAGGCCCACATTGTCGCTGTGGCTGGAATAGTTGATGGGCGGGCGGCCACTGCCGCAGCCGATGAGGCCGTCGCTGTCAAATCCGGCAGCATACTTCGGGTTTGCAATGTAGCCGTAGACAGTGCCGATTTTTATCCGTACCCTGCGGCCACGTTTCATACCCGGTGCTGGGGTGGCAGCGCATTTTGAAATAGCGATAACCGCCCTCATCCCATTCTTTCGTGTAGGTGTTCTTCTGCAGTACCCAACACAGGCGCTTGCTCCGGCGCACATCGTCATAGCTATCGATGAACTCGACGGCATAGATCGTGTGCGTGCCGTCCGCAATTTTTCTCGGCGGCAACTTCCAGCGCCCAGAACTGCGGCAGTTTGGCGAAGTCGTCACGGTTGGCCGCAGCCTCGGTGCTGGGCGTGCAGACAAGGCCGACGCTGTCATCGGTTGCCTCGCCGATGGCGCTCTGGCTGGTAGCAAACAGAGGTTCTTTCGTGCCATGCACGCGGTTGTCGTCCAGAACTGTGCCGAACCAGCGCCCGCACAGTTCATTGCGCGTCGTCACGCCCTCCTTCCAGCAGATGTTCCACCAGTCCACGAAGAGTATGTTGACTTCCTCAACGCTTTTGGCCGCGCGAACGAGGCTGCCATAAAGGCGGTCAATGGCCGCCGCGTTTCCGCTGGCAATGATGCTGGCTTTCTGCACGGCCACAAGTTCCCGCAGCGTGCTGTCGCGGGGAAGATTAACAGTTTCTGCCATGATAAAAACTCCTTTAAACGGTGTTTAAATTAGTCGGCCACGACGGCATCCAAGCCGCCGTCAGTGTCGTTGATTACGAAAGTGACGCGCTGCACATCCTGCTTTTTGGCAAGCGCCGCGAAGATCACCTTATTCTGGACAGGACTGGCGCTGGCGTCGCTCAGTGCATCATCCACGATTACACGGCCCGCCAGCTCCTGCGCCGTGTCGCGGGCGGCGGCAGCCCGCTCCGCAGAGGTCTTTGGCTGCCGATTCGCTGTTGGCTGCGTTGCCCGCGCTCTTCTCGGCAGCCTTCTGCGCGTTTTGCGCCGCAGTTTTGGCGGTGCCCGCATTTTTTGCCGCCGTTTCGGCTGTCTGGGCTTTGGTCGAGACGTCCTTCTGGATGTTTTGCATCTCCGTCAATTTCTCGGCTACGCCCTCCTTGATAACCTTAGTTGCCGCATCGCCTGCTGTTTTGGCGGCAGCTGCTGCATCGTCTGCCGATTTCTTGGCGGCCGTAGCGTTGTCGGCGGCAGACTTTGCAGCCTTGTTTGCATCGCTGGCCTGCGTCTCTGCATTTTTAGCGCTGGCCGCCGCGTTCTGCACCGCCTGCCTGACTTCGGCAGCGGTCTGCTGGATGTAGGCTCGGAGGTCAAACCCGCCGATATCCTCGGCGCTGGCCTCGATGCCGTCGTAGACCGTGCCCGTTCCGATGCGACTGTGCCACTCGTGCTGTACCTTGCCCTCGCCGTTGACCTGCTTGGCGCAGACCGCAAACTTGAGGCTGCCTTTGTATGTGAGGGCGCCCTTGCCGACCAGCCAGTCAAACTCGATACCATCGCTGTCAGCGATGATGCTGTCGATGGGGTACTCGTTCGGCTGCTTGGCCGAGTTTTCGGTGCAGACCTTCCATGCAAAGCCCACAGCGAGGTCGTTTCCGTCCACGATTCTGCCGTTGATGCGGAAATGCTTCCGGGCCACATTATGCTCACCGGCCACGCCGAAGGAGCGCTCGCTCTCGGGCACTGTAATTTCTCGTGTCTCGGCGTTGATTACGATTGGTTCTGCCATGGTTTCACCTCTTATCAATAATAGGCAAGAATAAAGCGAACGCTCGCATCGGACGCACATTGCGCCCAATACTGGCTCCCGCTGTTTATGCCCGCGCCCTGCAAAATGTTGTCAGAGGCATACTGACTCCCGGCATATTGAACGCCAACCAGTGTACCGCCACTGAAACTGAAGAGGTTTTGCCCTCTATGGCAGCTTTGCCATACCTCTGTCACTTGGATGCCCTTCGCCGATACCATTCCGCCCCCTGCATGGTATCCTTCCGGGATAGTTACCACACCACCCGGCGTAATCGTTGCGCTCCATCCGCTGCGGTCCGGCATGCTACCGCCGAATCCCAGACCGTTTTGGCTGGATGCGCTCACGCCGCTCAACAGATGCGCGGCCTGTGCGTTGCCGAGGTTGGTTGCCGCCACGCCGAGACCTCCCTCGGTGTAGCCGTCCTGCTTGTACATCTTGAGCTTGCCGCTCTCGATGGTCAGCTTGTCGGCATCGGGCCAGCTGCCGTGGTTGCGCATCATGCCTATTTTAAGGGTCTTGTTTCCCGCGTAAAATGGCGCACCTGCCAGCACTTGCGCCTCGCTGGCGGTGGCCTGTGCCAGCTTGCCAGAGGATAATCCACCGCCGCCATTAAAATTTAACTGCTGCCCATCAAAGGTAAAGATTGCCCAGCGTCCGGCCACAATAGTGTCACCATCCACGGCATCCGCACCGCAGTAGGCGGGCACTGCCGTACCGTTGACTTTCCATGTATCACCGCTGGCCCATGCTGCGGGAATTTTGCAGCGTCCAACAGCGCCCGATCCAGTCAGCTGATACACTTTGCCTTCTTTTTTAACAGGTATACAGCTGCACTGTCACATTGACAGCACCGAGTTCCGCAGGATCATATTCTGCAAAGGCTTTCGCCACACGGTTTTCCAGATCGTTCATCGTGGTGGCATCAAAGGCGTCGCCCTCTTCCATGACAAGACCTTCTGCGCGGGAGACTTCATACTCATTGTCGTTTTCCGTAGGAGTCAACCTACGGCGGGCAGGATGCTCGCTCTGGCGGTCATTCCACACTTTCTTCTCAAACATTAAATCACTCCAATCTCTTGTCCGGCGCAAATTTCTCCGGCGTACTGCTTTACGCTGTTGCGCTGCCACAGTTCGTGCAGACTCCACAACACCTGCTCCATGTCGTTGATGGCGCTGTACAGCGTGCTCGGCGCTGTGGGAATGTTCGGTGTACCGGGCAGCGTGTAGTATGCAGCCCGCACAGTGGCGAGGTTGTCCAAAATACGCTGCATCTGAGCGCGGGTCAGCAGCCCCAGCGACGTCCATGTGCGGGTGTCGATCTCTACGCCCAGAAGCTGCGCCATGTGGGCGGTGTTGCCCTCGATGCGATTTAGCAGTTCTGCCGTGATATAACACTTTTCCGCTCCTGCTGCCACATCGGCGGCAGTTCGGTCATAAACAGGCGTCTGCCACATTAGATGAAACTCCTTTCGCCTGCGTGGATTTCTTCGCCCGCATAGGCTGCGGCATTGTTGGACAGCTTACGGCCCACAATCTTCGCGTCGGCCAGAAAGCCGCCAGTTAAATCAAATTCCAACTTCGTAACAACACCGCGCACCATTTCACCGCCGAAACTCTCCACGATCAGACGGTCAGCCAGCTTCTCATCCCCGGCGACCATGCGGAAGGTCTGCTCATAGCGCTGGGCGTAGTAGTCCAGCACGCGGGCGGCCACTGCGGCAGCCCTGTCTGGGCTTACAAGGGTCGCGTCCGGCACGGACACTTCGTTGCCCTGCGCGTTTGACGGCAGATTTGAGGCTTCTCGCCGCAGGACGGTAGCACTGTCACTGTACTTGCGCCCGGTCACGCAGACTTCGGCAGCCTTGCTCACGGTCAGCGTGCAGTGGTTCACGCCTCGTTCGCTCAGCTCTGCGCCTCTGACGGCCAGACTGTCGGCCACTGCCGGAGCATCAAAGGTCACACGGTAAGTGCCCGGTTCAAGGGTGTCTTTGTACAGTTCCTCCGACGCCTCACCGGGGATATAACGGTGCGCTGTCACCGACACCGCAGTTACAAGCGCAAGGAGCGTGACTTTGCTGCCGTCCTGCAGGCGGCGATCTGTTCCAATCAGACCGCTGGCACGCTGCGGAGCGGGCACGATTCGGATGATTTCGCCTCGGCTGCAGTCCACCACCGCGCCGATGGCAAAGGCAAGCTGCTGCAGTGCCTCGCGCCGTGTCCCGGCAGGAATGTAACCCTGTATCCGTTCTTCGCCCAGAACGCTGTCCAGTGTGTAAGGATAGCCGCTTAGGATTTCCGCTGCCAGCGACGCCACATGGGTGTCATACACTCCGCCGTCAAATGGAGAGCCATCAAGCAGGCCGATGGTGTCGATTGCCGTAAAATCGGCCAGTGTGTCATCCTCGTTCGACCAGTCGTCCAGATAGAACGTGCCCATGCAGTAGCTTGTCGTGCTCGTATCGTGGGCGCTTCGGCGCACATCCTCCCACACAGTCAGCTTCTGGCGGTGCTGCAGCACATCAAAATAGCCCTCCGGGTTTAAGATAGAGAAGCGACCCTCTTGATTAAAAACGCGTGAGGTTTAGCGTGTTTATGCTAATCTCCGCGCTCAATGGGTCGCACTCTTCCAGCACACGGGCCTTGATGATTTCGTCCCCGGAGAAATGCAGATACACGCCGTAGTCGATTCCCGCCAGCTTCAGATACCGCCCCGGCCTGTTCGTCTCCAAAAAGCCGCCAGCTGAATGCGGCAATAGTTTTCCTACCTTACAGGCGCAGTAGTAATCCACTGCGTCCGGGGTGAACATAGCCACCGCCAAAAGGCCATCGTTGGCATCGTACCACTGAACTTTGACCTTGCTTGCCCAGTCATCTGTCGGAGAGTAAAAATGCAGCGTCAGGCCGCTGCTGCTGTGATTCTTGTCGAAGCGGATATTCAGCACTGGCGGGGTGGCAAAAATGCCGTTTCCGTTCGACTGCTCCGCGCTCCAAAAGCCCCAGAAATACTGGCGGGGTGCTTCGGGGAAAAAGAGAAAGCTGCCGTCCATGAGCCATTGCCGCGTTTCCAGCGTGCCGTACTTGTTCTGACTCGGTACAGATTCCAGCAGCAAGTCCTTGCTTAAATTACAGAAGGCTTTCGCCTGCTCCGTGGTGGGGGTGCTGTCGCTCCGCGCGGTGACATCGTACAGGCCGAACTCCACGCGGGTGCTTGTGTTCATAGCCGTTCGCCTCCTTTATGTCCTTGCAGGCTTCTGGGCGATAAAATTTCGCGGTCAGATTCTTCCAGTAGTTTTTTTCCAGCCTTTTTCCGCAGCAATTCATCGCCGACATTGGAAAAATGTAAGCTGTAAAGGTTATAGTCGCCGTCTTCATCCGGCACTGTAACCTCATGGAACTCCACAGGCTCCGTCAGCTTGTCCCACAGTCGGGCGTACTCCTTGCGATCAGCCCCGGCCCAAATTGCAGCTTGTAGTTGAAGTACACGCCAATCAGCTCGCGCCTAAGGTGGCCGTTGGCGAGGCGCTCCGCGTATTTATCCAGAAAGTCCGCGCTGCGCTTTACGCTTAGCACGTCGATTTTGAATTGTTCGCCTGTCAATTACGATCATCAG
>ENA-OQES01000574-OQES01000574.1-human-gut-metagenome-genome-assembly--contig:-NODE-574-length-15395-cov-2.822570_pt1 | contig 15395 bp, 21 predicted proteins | sample MGYA00242798_ERZ504641 | MGnify/ENA primary metagenome ERZ504641 (study PRJEB26092, sample SAMD00036327) | human gut metagenome | host: Homo sapiens | study: EMG produced TPA metagenomics assembly of... | reverse complement strand
CATTGATTTTTGTGCCGTTTACAACGGGCAGCAAGCGTGGACTTGATACGAGAGTATCACTCAAGCAAGCGTTAGCCGCACAGGGATTTAAGGGCGGCAGCCGTGGCGATACGGAGTGGAGTCAGTGGGTGCAATCCGAAAAAGAGCAGCTTGCCGCTGTTATGGAACGGTACGGAATTTGAGTGGGAGAAGAAAGGCACACACGAAAAACACCTCTCTGTTTTGGACTATAAAAAGCAGGAGCGGGCAGAAGAAATCGAACAATTGGAAAACAAAATTCATAGACAAACAGACCGAGTTTGAAACGCTTTCCAAGCGTATTCAAAATTTTGATAAGGGTACGGATTCACTTTCGCAAATGCAGAACGCACTGGAGAACGCTCCCGAATATCAGTTGCCCGAACCACAAGGTTTTATGACTGCAAAAAGTTATAAGAGCAAAGTGGTTGAGCCTTTAATTAAACGGCTGAAATCTCTCATTAAAACGCTTATGGTGCGGCGTTTTCAAGCGATTGACGATTATCAAAGGCTTAATCAGACAAACGCCAGTCTGTACCGTAGCAATGAACGGCTTAAAAGTCAAAACAAGCAACTGACCGCTGATAATAACCGATTGAGGGAAGAAGTCAAAGACTACAAGCTACTGCGAAAGGTATTCGGCAGTAGACAGATTGACAGCCTATTAGAACAGGCAAGACAGTCTAAACAGCGTGGTACACGCTTTAGAAATAAAGAAAACGAAAGGTAGGAACAAAAAATTGGCAAAGACAATTTTTGAAGAAATGGGCGGCACTTATGTACGGCAAGGGGATTATTTTGATCCCCTGCCTTATTCTGCCAGCCGAAAAACGGAAACAAGCCTATCGGCGTATGGGGACAGCGACACAAACGCTACTTGCAAGAGCATAAAAGAGCAACCTATGCTACCCTGCTCACAAGCGGAAAGCTGAACAGCTATCTTGCCGATATTGACGAGCAGGCAGAAGAATTGTTTTCTCGGTTAGTAAAACAAATAGCAGAGCGTGAGGGTGTGACAGAACAGTTAAAAGCGGAAAACCAGATGAAATGGATCGGATTGACGAATAATATCCGAAGCAGGGTGATAGAGATTGTGAATGCTGAGCTGATTTATATCTAAGCATCTAAAGAATTGCCCAACGCATCTATATGAGTGTCGGGCAATTCTTACATGGGGGTTGAAAAAATCACGATTTTGTGATATTATAAATAAAAATGAACATGCTTGTTGCTATATAGCTCTTTCAGGAGGTGTGGTATGGCTATTAACTATGATAAACTTTTTCATATGATGATCGATAGAAAAATAACCAACATTCAGCTAAAGGATATGGCTGGGGTTAGTGCCAATATTATTACTCGCCTTAAGCGTGATGAGTATATTTCAATAGAAAGTATAGAAAAAATCTGTAAGGCTCTACAATGCGGAGTGGATGATATTTTGGAGTTCGTCGACAAGGAGGAATAACATGAAAATCAATGATTATAACGCAACATTAGATGAAAAAAATGTCTGAGTTTGACATGTGGGTGACTCCTTCGCTTGGAGAAATAAGAGATACGCCACAATTCAGAATTAATCTTGAGCAGTTGAAAAAAGGATTTGACTACATAGCCGATATTACCGAGAATTTCGCAGATGTTTCACATTGCTCATCATCTGCCTTGGCAGCAAATGTACTGGGGTATTTATCTGAAAAAGATGATGACGCTGCCAAAGAAATACTTGATAATATATGCAACGTTCTTTTGTTGGCTACTGGAAAAACTGATAATAACCTAAAGTGCCAGTTCCCACTTATGCTTAGAAATCAAATTGGAATAAGTACTTATCCTCAAAAATTGAGTGGAGAAAGATGGAGAGATAAAGATATTTCCCCGAGCTTTTTCTATGACAGATGTTACCAAAACAATAGTACAACTTGCCGGCAAAGATGATTATAGAATGGTATTTGTCGAAAGCTATTTTCATTTGATTATATCAGATGAAGATTACGCAAAGCAGCTCTGGAGCTTAGGAAATGCTTATGTATCACAAAAAGAATTGGGAAACGCAGATGCTCTTATCAGTTCGATAGTAATCTTTCAGTCTAGAGGATCTATCACTGCTACACAGGGGCATATTCCAGAAACTATATTAAGAAAGTATATGACTGAATGGGGTTTAAGTGCAGGAACAGACTTCAATACACAAGATGTTGAAGTTGGTGAAATTTTGGGTGATTTGCCTGTAGATAATAAACTTAAAAAGAGAAAGTATGATTTTATTATTCCTTTCCAGTCAAGAAGATCAGGTGCAAAAGTCTTTATACAGAGCCAGTTTTATGCTGGAGATTCTGGAAGTGTATCGCACAAAGTTGTAGATCAAACCGACAGCACTCGAGAAGTGACTTTGCAGAAATACCCAGACGCTGTATTTATAGAGTATCTTGATGGAGCTGGCTATTTTTCCTCTCTGAATGGGGACTTGCGCAAGATGTTGGCGAAACCGACAACAAAGGATTTTATTCAAATCCGCACAGCACCACTTAAATTGCGCAGGGCATTGCAAGGAATTTTCGTTCCTCACGCCACTTGAGATTGAGCATGCTGTAATTAGAACATCTGGAAAAGAGGATGAGGTTTATCAGCTTTTAAGAGATGAAGGATATACTGATAAAGAAATCAACCGAGCATTTTCGGCTTCCGTAAGCGAGAAAAATATTGTGGCCTACGATGAACACAAGTATGCAATTAGTTCCGACCGGGTAGAAATTGTTCGTAAGTATTGCTTATTGGATATCATTGCAAATTACGGAGCACCTATTTCCGTCGGAAATGAGTCAGGATGTCTCTTAGTTGCGGGGTTTGAAACCTCTTGGGGGCTACCACAAAATGAGGCGATTAGAATATCACAGGAAGTTTTTCCCGGACTGGGTAAACTTTGGCATAATGTCCAAGATGCTTTTGATGACATTCAGTGGTTAATTAGTAAAGGGATTGTTATTACAAAATAGGAGGGGCATTATGACTATATCTGAAAAAATCAAACATGCCCTTGATACTGATGGAGTTGCTATTCTTCCGCCTATGGATGTGTTTGAATCTATTGCAATATTAAAAGAAGCTGATATATGTGTCAATTGTACTATGCTTGACCCCTGGTACAATAAAGGATTTGGTGGAGAATTGCCTACGAGTGAATATGACGACTTTATCACAAGATTATTAAACCAAACTGGTGAAATAAGCGATTTAATGTATTTGTGGGGGTTCCCTGAAATCATTGGTCCTTATGTTAGATATGCACCAAGCGGGTTTTACATGGCTGCATGGTTGACATGGTATTACAAGAACTGCCCATCAGTTATTAGAGGATGGAGATCAAGTCAAAATGCCTGTTTACAGTTCATGCGTAAAGGCCATAAATTGCATCCTGAACATTTCTTGAACGATGAGCAGAAAGAAAAATTTGAATCTGGAAAAATGCGTTTTGTGCCTGGACCACCAAGCGTAATTGAAGCACCTCTTATTATCGGGTTTGTTGGCAAAAAAGAACGAACTGGTCATCCTTCTCAAAAGCCCGAAGCTGTATTCGATAAACTTCTTTTGATGGCCAATCAAAAAGGAGATATTGTTTTTGATCCTATGGCAGGCTCTGGAACAACTGCAGCTTGTGCCAAGAAGCATGGAATGAAAGGTATTGTCTGTGATATGAACGAAGACTATATTCAAATGATTGAAAAAAGAATGGGCGTTAATAGAATTGTGACTTGATTCGATGTTCGTATCAGAGTTTGGATAGATAACTATAACCACAGATTATCATTATTAAATTTGAGAGCGGGACGGGATATGATATGTCAACAGAAAATTTCACAATGACTATACAGGGAGATAGCGAAGGATATGTAACCTTTGAATGTCCCTATTGCGACTCGGAATTTAAGCTGCAAGCTGGAGAATATCAGAATGACGATGAACCTTTTGAAGAACTGTTTTGCCCATACTGCGGTCTGGCAAAAGAGAAAAATTGAATTTCTGTCATCAGATGTAATTGAGCAGGCACAAGCGATAGCTTATAACCATATGGTGGAGGAATTAAATAAGTCATTCAAGAAAATGCAGAGGTCGGTTAATCGCTCAAAGGGCTTGATAAAAAGTGGATTTTAAGCCATTGAAAAGATTGCAACAAAAGAATTGAAGGATAAGGATACCACGGAAACAGAGTTTACTTGTTCATGTTGTGGCCGCAGAGTTAAGGTGCTTTATTGTGCTGGAGCGGCAAAGATATTTTGTCCGTATTGTGGGGTGGATATATGAACAGATTAGAATTAAGAAAACTGAGTTTAGAATTTCGCAGGTTATCAAGTAATCTGCTCAATAGCACTGATGACACAGCAGATATAAATCTTTCTCGTTTTCTCAAATTTATAGATGGAAATGAGTTAATATCAGGATTCATTAAAGATAAAATCTCGGGTGTCGATTATGATTTTAAGAAATGCTACGCCATGGGTTGTTCAGGATGGGCGGATTTTAATCCGCCTGAAGATGAAGCGTGTCATATTAAGGCACAGTATGATTATCTTTTGTTCATAAACAGTGAGGATAAGATAAATGTGCGTGGACAGGCAATGCGATATTGTTGGTCGAGTAGAAAAATAAATGATAATATTCAAAGTTTCCTTGATATGGCGTTTAAACCTCTTATAGATTTTATAAATGACTACCTTTCTATGGAAATGATTATTTGTGACGAGGCGGAAAAGACTATGAGCGGAAATACATATATTCAAAATATTGAAACTGTGAATGGTTCGGCAAGCCAACAGAATAGTGGAGTGATAAATACTTACAACACTACAAATGATACAAGTTCTATGATTACTCTGATTGATAAATTGCTTGCATCACTGCCTGAGATACAGGGAGTTGACTCAGAAGAAATCGAGAATGTGAAAGATGATTTGGAAATGATTCAGGAGCAGTTGAAAAGCGATGCGCCGAAAAAGAACCGTATAGGAAAGGCTCTTGCAGGAATCAAAAAGTTTGTAGGCGATTTTTCTATGAAACTCGCAGTAACACTTGCCGCTGGAGCAGTCACGGGAACAGATTGGAATATGTTGCTGCAACAGGTTGAAAATTTTTATTAAATAAAAAAGTTTGAGAAATACATTTATGATTTAGTACGAAACATATTGCTATTATCCGCAGTTTCAGAGCGAGTGTTATCAACACCGATAACAAAATGATAACATTAGCTCATATAGGCAGGATAATATGGATATATCAAATAATCAAAAGAACTACGAACACGGCAGAGAATAATTCCTAAACAAAATGTGTTAGATTTTGTCGAGTTTGAATAATCGCGAAAGCTAAATAGAGCCTGTATATTGAACGTTCTATCGTTCAATATACAGGCTCTTTCTTTTTGCTGACTCCGTTTTGACTCCCGTTAGTTAGTGGTTGGTAGAAAAAATACCTTTTAGGAGCAATAGGGGAATCTTGAGATGTTTTTTCTGTTGATTTGTTGGCAGCTGTCCTTTTGGAATCTTATGCTAAAGCGTGAGCAAAAATGGCTTGACGAACCTTTTGCGGCGGCACAGTATCGACCCTGTAAAAGAACAATCTCGTGAACAAGAACGCGATGAAAGATAAGGAGTACAACATAACACATAACGATTTGGGCCGCTGGGCAAATATCCGCCTTGCATTTATCAAACAGCACCGCTCGCAGCTGTACCAAGGTCTACTGAAAGAAAATAAGCTGCACAGCTACTTGGCAGAATTTGATCGTTAGGTGCGCGATACCCTGATTTTGACCGCGGAAGAGATGCGCCAAGCTGAGGGCATCACCGAGGAGATGAAACGGCAAGATTAACTTGAATGGGTATGCCGTATGAACAATATCCGCAGCCGCGCTGAAGAAATCGTAACGAATGAATTAGTCTACGAATAATTTTGTTGCAGTTTGGATTTGAATAAGGTATTATAAAATCAGACATTCTTATGTGGAGGATGCTATGAAACAAGAACTATGTTGGCTTGTATGCACAGCATGGTCTTGGAATGAAGCGTGATTATGATTTGGCACGGAAATATTACAGACTGGGTGCTCTCGAAAGTGATGCGTATTGCTACTGTCAATTGGGTGTTATGTATGCGCTCGGATATGGTGTGAAAAAGGACGCACATGCGGCATTGGACTATTATATGCAGGCGGCAGAAATGGGAGATGCGTTGTGCTATTGCAATGTCGCGTGGCTATACGAAAGCGGTGAATTGGGCAAACCTGATTTACAGACGGCAATAAAGTGGTATAAGAAAGGTGCAATTAGGAAAGAAGAACATGCGATAGAAGCACTTAAGCGTTTGAATGTGCCGTTTGAAAAATAAAACAACGGAAGTCTCATATCAGTAAGCACTTTTATGTAGTTAGGAGAAAAAAATATATGGATGCCGGAAAGAGAACCATAAATGATATTTTTACGGGCAGCAAAATGCTTGAAATTCCATTCTTTCAACGTTCGTATGTCTGGAAAGAGAGCGAATGGGAGAGAATGCTCGAAGACATTGAAAATGTATGTGTGACGAAAGAACCTTATTTTATGGGTTCTGTAATTTTGAAACAACAGCTTACGCAAAGCAACAGTACGGTAGGTGATGTGCGCACTGTTATTGATGGACAGCAGCGTCTGACAACACTTAGCATACTTCTTAAAGTGCTGTGCCTCAAAACGAATGCGCTGCGAAAATTCGACAAACGCTTCCGTCTGGACGATGACAGACCTGTGTTACAGCACAGTTTCAATGATTTCGCATCGTATAACCGTATTATGGATTTGCAGAAAATTGAGGAACTTCCTTACAAAGATACGATTACAAGTGCCTATACATATTTTGCTGAGAATTTGGATCCGTTCAAAGTGGATTTTGATGTGATTTGCAGCAAAATTATGTTCGTTGGTATTGATTTGAATTATGATGAGAATGAGCAGCAGATATTTGATACTATAAACTCGCTTGGAGTACGACTAACGACGGCGGAACTTCTAAAAAACTATTTCTTTAGCCGTGATGATTTGGATTTGTACAAAACGCATTGGCAAGATGATTTTTGAAAGGGATGAGGATACCCGCAGCTATTGGGGTCAGGAAATAGTAACAGGCCGCATCAAGAGAACTTTTATAGATTTGTTCTTTTATTCACTGCTGCAAATTCTCGTCCAAGACAGCAAGTATGCGGTAAGGGCCGAGGATAAAAGTACTTTTTCCAGAGTTGAATCGTTATTTCCGTCTTACAAAAAGTTTGTTGGGAGTTATCTGAACGGTGATAAGAATTCGCTTTTGAAAGAAATGGTAAAGTATGCAGACGCTTTTTCGTAATGAAAATTGACGGGAGTGTTGTTGATAAGGAATTACCTAAGAAAGCTGGTATTGAACGAATCAACGTTCTGAATTTTTGCACTGGACACAACAACGCTGATACCTTATATTTTGTTCATAGAGCAGAATGTGCAAGATGAGCAGCAAAAGAATGACTTGTATGGATATTTGGAGTCGTATATAATGCGCCGATTGGTTACGCGGCAAACGACGAAGAATTACAATCAGCATTTTTTACAGAAAGACTTATTGCTAACCGTATCATGACAAAGTCCGACTTCATTGTTTATCTGGCAAAGCAGACGGATAAAATCAATTATATGCCGACGAATAGTGAAGTGACAGCTGCATTCCATACATCGGTTTTGACAAACAAGTATGCGGCGGGCACTATTTATTTGCTTGAATCGAAGATTCGGAATGAACAAATGAGTTCGACACAGCTATTAGGTATACGAAAATACAGCCTTGAGCATATGATGCCTAAAAAGTGGCGCAACCATTGGAAATTTAACGGTACTGACGAGCAGGCAACAGAAAGAGATAGGGTACTATTGACGTTGGGAAACCTTGCAATTATTACGCAATCCCTGAATGCGTCTATCAGGGATTCCGAATGGAGCGTTAAACTGGCCGGAAAAGGAACAAAAGAAGGCCTGAAAAAGTACGCAAACGGTATAGAAACCATATCCAAATATCTTGACTACACGGAATGGAATGAAAGCTGTATAAAGGAACGTGCAGACGAATTGGCAAACAAGGCAATTGAGGTATGGAGTTGCCAGTAAAAACGCTAGCAAGGTGACTCCCGATTGACTCCCTTCGCATGGAAAACAAAGCAACTTTGGAAACTATGAGCAAAAGATATTTTCGAAAATGCACGATTCAACATCAGAAAGAACCAAGGCAAAATCCCACGCCCTCGAGTTTGAGTAACCCCTAACCCTGCCATCCCGCCGTGGCCTGACGCCTGGCGGGATTTTTTGTTGCGCGGGGGGCGCGGGTGGTGTACAATGGTCTATAATACGGTGAAGCGGCATTCGCGGAAAGGACACTCCCATGAAAGAAATCCCCATTACATCCTTTGACAACCTCCAAATCGGCCAGGCGGAAAACACGGCGGCGGGCACGGGCTGCACGGTGGTGCTGCTGGGCAAGGACGGCGCCCCGGCGGGGCTGGATGTGCGCGGCGGCGGGCCGGCCTCGCGGGAGAGTGAGCTGCTCAAGCCGCTGGCGGCGGCGCAGGTCATCCACGCCATTGTGCTGGCGGGCGGCAGCGCCTTCGGACTGGATGCCGCAGGCGGCGTCATGCGGTATCTCGAGGAACGCGGCATCGGCTTTGACGTAGGTGTGACGAAAGTGCCCCTCGTCTGCCAGTCCGACCTGTTCGATTTGACCGTGGCCGACGCCCGCACCCGGCCCGATGCGGCCATGGCCTACGCGGCCTGCGTCAACGCCGAGACCGGCAACTACCGCGACGGCAACCACGGCGCGGGTACCGGTGCGACTGTCGGCAAGCTGCTGGGCATGGACCACTGCATGAAATCCGGCATCGGCAGCTACGCCGTGCAGGTGGGCGACCTGAAGGTAGGCGCGCTCGTTGCGGTCAACGCGATGGGCGACGTCTACGATTTTGAGACGGGCCGCAAGGTCGCCGGGCTGCGGGCTGACGACGGCAAAACGTTTTTGGATTCCGAGCGGGTGCTGATGCAGCAGTTCGACGCACCGCAGGAAAAATTTCGTCGGCAACACGACACTTGGCATCCTTTTCACCAATGCAAAGCTCGACAAGGCGCGGTTGTGCAAGGCCGCGGGCATGGCGCACGACGGCTACGCCCGCGCCATCCGCCCGGTGCACACCTCGATGGACGGCGACAGCATCTACGCGGTCTCGCTGGGCGAGGTGCCCGCTGACCTCGACGCCGTCGGCGTGATCGGCGCGTGGGTCATGGCTAAGGCTATCGTACGGGCCGTGGAGGCCGCAGACAGCGCGTACGGCTTCCCGGCGGCGCGGGATATGTAAAGTCGGCCCTGCCCCGACACCGTAGGGACGGATTCCATATCCGCCCAAGCACCGTGCCGTTGCCGCAGGTCGGCGTCAAAACAGCATTGCGCCCGCCCCAAAATCGCGGTATAATAGTGCCAGAATCACAACAGGGGAGAACCACCACACGCTATGCCAAAATTGGACGAACAAATCAAAACGCTGGCGGGCTACTTTGCGGCGGACTGTGAGCCGGACGGCAAGCTGACGCTGCAATTGGAGGTCGAGCACTTCCTCACCCGGTCCGACGGCCAGCCTCCGGCCTTTGCCGATGTGCAGGCTGCGCTGCGCGATTTGCAGCAGCAGACAGACGCGCCGATCATCACCGACGGCGAATATTTCGGCTACAGCGGCCCGGCACTGACGGCCACGCTGGGGGCCCGCGTGCCAGCTGCGCATCAGCCTGGCCCCGCTGCGCGACGTGCAGGACATCATGGATCTGTACAACCGATTCTATTTGCAGTTGGGGCTGGCGCTGGCTGCCCAGCGGGCTGCGCGCTTGGACGGCGGGCTGCCACCCGACCTGCCATGCCGAGGACCTGCCCCTGGTGTCCCCGCACCCGGACGAGGCCATGGACGCCTACCTGCGGGAAAGGAGCCTGCAGCGTGCAGATGATGCGCGCCACGGCGGCGACGCAGGTGTCCATTGACTATCAGGATGAGACCGATTTTGTCCGCAAAATGCGCGCGGCCAGCCTGCTGACGCCGTTCTTTGCGCTGCTCAGCGACAACGCTCCGGTCTATCAGGCCAGCCGCAACAGCAGCTATTGCATCCGCACGCGGCTCTGGCAGGATGTGGACCGTGACCGCTGTGGCGTCACGCCGCATCTGATGGACGCGGATTTCGGTTACGCCCGCTATGCGGAGAATGTACTGACCAAGCCTCAAATCACTGCGCTGCGGCTGGGCCGCGTCAGGGCTGCGGGCGGAAAGATTGCGCCGGAGCTTTACGCCGGGCACGTCAGTCGTCAGGAAACCGCGCAGATTTTGTCCAATTTCTTTTACGATGTACGTCTCAAATCCCGCATTGAGCTGCGCGCCGCGGACAGCATGCCGCCGCGGTACATCGCCGCGTATGTGCAGTTGGTCAAGTCGGTGTTTGGCAGCCCAGCAGCGCTGCAAAATGTACTGCGCCACTACGCAGGCGCGACGACGCTGGACATCACGTCGGCTAAGCTGGCCGTCTGCAAGGACGGCTACAACGCGCTGGTCTATGGCCGCCCCGTCAGCGGCGAGCTGGCCTGGCTGCTGATGCAGGCCCGCAGCCGCACGCCCTCGCAGGAGGAACGCGCACTGCTCGACCCGTTCATGCAGCTGCTGACGACCCGCAAAACCATCCGCGAGACGGAAAATTACAACGAATAAACGTGCTTTCTGCGGGCATACTGACCCTGAAAGGGGGCATGTGCCATGCGGGAAACATCCTACCACGCGGTCATTGCCGAGATGACCGTCCGCGCACTGTGGGAGCTGCAAAACCTGCTGGACTGCATCCCCGACGCGCTGTGGGACCGCTGCTACGGCGGAGCACCGCTGTGGCAGCACGTCTACCACACCCTGCACGAGCTGGACCAGTGGTTCATCAACCCGCGGGACACCGACTTTGTCGAGCCGCCCATCCACACGCCGCACTTGCAGGAACTGCACATTTACCCGGCAGTGCGTCTTGACAGACCGGCGATAGATGACTATTTTTTATACAATCAAGGCCAAGCTGTCCATCTATCTGACCTCGCTCCACGACGAGGATCTGCTGCAGCGGCCCGACAACTGCGAGTGGACGCGGTTTACGCTGATTTTGTCGCAGTATCGGCATTTATACCGCCACATGGGCATGGTGATGGGTTTTATTGAGGCCGAGACCGGCCTCTGCCCGCGCACGCTGGAGGTGGGGGAGGATCCGCCCGCCGCGCCCTACGACCCTTATCAATGAGAGGACTTTTTTTCAATGAAGTATCGCTGTTTTGCGGCGCTTGCGCTGGCGTTGCTGCTGCCCGGCTGCGCCGCCGCGCCCGACCTGACGCCGGTCTGGCAGCGCGACCTGCCAGCCAGCGGCGTACATATAGAGCTTGCCAACGCGGCGCTGCTCTCCGACGCGGACGTCTACTACGCCGCAACGCGGGAGGAGCTGTACGTGCACAATGTGTCGGTTTTGCCCGCCGTCAAGGCCGACGGTCAGCCCGTTGTAACGTTTTACGGCGCTGCAGCACAGGATATTGACCTTGTGTATCTGGAGGACATCGGCGACGTGTACGTCGATTATGACCGCGTCAAGCCGCAGATCAAGCTGGATTACATCCTGACAGAGGGGGACGGGTACGTCTCCTACGAGTTGGACACCGCGTACAACTTTTGAGTTCACGGTGACGACGCAGACCGGCGAGAATAAGATTCTGGTCGTCAGCGAGAGAAGCGACATGAAATGAAAATGCCCCGCCCGGGTTGGCCGAGCGGGGATTTTTGTGCGTTAAAGGCCTTCCCTTTTGGGGGAGGTGGCCGAAGCCCGCCCGAGGTCGGATGAGGGGAAAGTCCGCGCGATTTCCCAGATACGGGCAGTCATGGGAACTTAGCCCTCATCAGTCGCCTGCGGCGACAGCTTCCCCCGATGGGGAAGCCTTTGTGGTCGTTGCCGCCCACAGCCTCACTTCCTCTCCGGCAAATCCACCGTCGTCGTCGGGAAGGCAAACTCACAGCCTTCCTCCTTCATCAAATCCAAAATTTGTAGATTCAACGTGCTTTTTTACCTGCATGAACTCCCGCAGATTGACTTTGGTGATGTACACCCGGCACGCCAGATCAATGCTGTAATCGTTGAATTTGTCCAGCGCAATCGTCACGCCGTCGGGCTGCACGTCGGGCTGGGCTTGCAGCATGGCTGTCAGATCGGCGGTCAGATGCTCGATTTTTTCGCGCGGGGTGTCGTAGGTCAGACCAATCGTGAACTTCCACAGGCGGCTCTGGCGGCGGTCATAGTTTTGGATGTACTCCGCTGTGATTTTGGAATTTTCTATCGTGATAGCGACATTATCCGGGCTGCGGATGCGGGTGGAGCGGAAGGAAATGTCCTCAACGGTGCCCTCACAGTCGCCCAGCACGATGTAATCCCCGATGCCGAAGGGCCGCTCCAACACCAGCGTGATGCCCGCAATCAGGTTGTTCAGTGTGGACTGCGCGGCCAGCGAGACCGCCAGTCCGGCGACACCCGCGCCGGTCAGCAGGCCGGAGACCGGCACGCCGAGGCGGTCCAGCATGGCGATACCCGCAAACAGGCCGACCAGCGCATGAAAGATGTTCTCAAAAAAGTGTCCCATCGTCTGATTTGTTTCTAAATCCAGATGGTTCTGGGCGCTGCGCAGCAAAAGCCGGGTGACCGGGGCCGCACGCCAGCAGCCGAGCGAGATGTAGAAGATGACCAGCAGGTCGGCAGCCAGATTCAGGTATTGCGAAAAAAAACGGCGTCGCGCACCAGCTCAAACGGCAGCGACTTGACGGCAGCTGCGCCCAGCAGTACCCGAAAAAGGCCCGCCACCGGCGTAAGGAAACTGTCCAACAAGATGTAAATCCACGATGCCATGTGACTTTTTTGGCACGGTCCAGGAAACGCCGGGCGGCGAGCTTGTACACCTCGGGGGGACACCGGCAGCCGCCAGCGTCAGCAGCGCCGCGGGCAGAAACGAGAGAAAATCGTGGGTGAGTTCTTCCATGGTGGGTACCTCGGTTTATGGTTGTGGTAATTCCTTGGCTCCCTCTGAGAGGGGGACTCCGCCCGCAGGCGGTGGGGGAGAGAACCTGGCGCGGCCCGAAATATTTCGGATAGCCGCAAGGTTCTCTCCCTCCGGCCCTGCGGGGCCACCTCCCTCGCAGAGGGAGGCAAGAAGGTGGTGGGCAAGAATTTCCTTAATTATACCACACCCCCTTGCAATTTTGTAAAAATCTATGCTATAATACTTCCCGGAAAGTCTGTTTCAGGGCGGGGTGTGATTCCCCACCGGCGGTGAGCGGCATAGCCCGCAAGCCCGCGACCAGCTGCAAATGCGGCTGCTGACCCGGTGTAATTCCGGGGCCGACGGTTAAAGTCCGGATGAAAGAAACGGAAAGCTGTTTGCTTTGCATTTTTTGCGCCCTGTCGTATATTTTGCGGCAGGGCGTTTTGTTTTCGCAAGGGCAGGGCAGAGCCTCCCGGGTTCGTGAGCTGACTTTCACAAATTTTTTACGGGAGGCATCTTCTCATGCAAAACAAGACTACCAACATCCGCAAGCTCACTGGTACCGCCATGCTCGGCGCTGTCGCCGCCGTACTTATGTACATGGAGTTTCCGATCCCCATCATGCCGTCCTTCGTCAAGCTGGACGTGTCCGAGCTGCCCGCGCTGCTGGCCGCCTACGCCTACGGGCCGGTGTCCGGCATCGCCGTGTGCCTGATCAAAAATCTTATCAAACTGCCCAGCACCAGCACTGCTGCGGTGGGTGAACTGTTCAATTTCGTCATGGGTGCGTTGTTTGTGGGCGTCGCCGGCTTTGTGTACAAGCGCAGCAAGACCCGCCGCAGCGCACTCATCGGCGCAGGGCTGGGCGCACTGGCCATGGCCGTTGTGTCCGTGCCGTACAACTACTTCATCGTCTACCCGGCCTATGTAGTTTTGTATCATCTGCCGCTCGAGGCCATCATCGGTATGTACCAGGCCATCAACCCCAGCGTGGACGGCCTGCTGACCTGCCTGATCACCTTCAACTTCCCGTTTACCTTGTTTAAAGGTCTGCTGGACGCGGCGCTCTGCTTCCTGATTTACAAGCCGCTGTCCGGTGTGCTGCACGGGAGAAAGTGAGAAAGGCTTCCCCCGCGCAGGGGGAAGTTGTCACCGAAGGTGACTGATGAGGGCCGGGTTGACGCAACCACTCGTCTATGGGCGGCAAGGAGAGCTTTGCCCTCATCCGGCCTCGGGCGGGGCCTCGGCCACCTTCCCCCGATGGGGAAGGCTCTCCTCCAAAACCACACACGCTGCCGCATCTGCCCCACTTTTGTGCAAACCGTCTGAACTGCACAACGAAATATCGTTGACTTTGCCAAAAACCTGTGGTACACTAACTTCACAACAACAGAATAGCAACTTATCAAGAGCGGCTGAGGGAACAGGCCCGATGAAGCCCGACAACCTGCGTGTATGCGCAAGGTGCCAAGTCCTGCGGGAAACCGAAAGATAAGCGTTACCGCGCGCAGTCTTTCCGGCTGCGCGCTTTTTGTTTCCACGGTTGCGTTTCTGCCGAATATTTTATAGGAGGCTTTCCCCAATGTCCAAAGTTCTTTTCACGTCCGAATCCGTCACCGAGGGGCATCCCGACAAAATCTGCGACCAGATCTCCGACGCCATCCTCGACGCCATCCTGGCGCAGGACCCCGGTGCCCGCGTTGCCTGCGAGACGACCTGTTCCACCGGCCTCGTCCACATCATGGGCGAGATCACGACCAGCTGCTACGTGGACATCCCCGGCACGGCGCGCGAGGTCATCCGCTCCATCGGCTATGACCGCGCCAAGTACGGCTTTGACTGCGACACCTGCGGCGTCATCACCAACATCGACGGCCAGAGCCCGACATTGCGCTGGGCACCAACGACGACGTGGCCGGTGCGGGCGACCAGGGCATGATGTTCGGCTACGCCTGCAACGAGACGCCCGAGCTGATGCCGCTGCCCATCAGCCTAGCCCACAAGCTGGCCAAGCGCCTGACCGACGGTGCGCAAGAACGGCACGCTGGATTACCTGCGCCCGGACGGCAAGAGCCAGGTCACCGTGGAGTACGACGACGGCAAGCCCGTGCGCATCGACGCGGTGGTCATTTCCAGCCAGCACAGTCCCCGACATCAGCCAGGAGCAGCTGCATGAGGACATCCGCCGCGAGGTCATTGAGAAGGTCATTCCCGCCGAGCTGCTGGACGAGAACACGAAGTACTACATCAACCCC
>ENA-OQES01000573-OQES01000573.1-human-gut-metagenome-genome-assembly--contig:-NODE-573-length-15410-cov-5.526402_pt1 | contig 15410 bp, 25 predicted proteins | sample MGYA00242798_ERZ504641 | MGnify/ENA primary metagenome ERZ504641 (study PRJEB26092, sample SAMD00036327) | human gut metagenome | host: Homo sapiens | study: EMG produced TPA metagenomics assembly of... | reverse complement strand
GCAATAAGAAAACAAGTTCCATGGTAGTTGCGGTAAAGGCGGATGATAATGCAGATACTTTATCAGCAGCAGCCGGATATACATTTGGTGTTCAGTATGCGACTGGTGGAGACCAGACAAAGTCAGGCAGTTAAACAGATTGAAAAGGAACTGGGACAGAACATTACTCTTCAGGAATACAGTAATCTGGGAGAAGAAGCACAGGCATTATATGACGGAGAAGTAGATGCGATTATCTACAACTCAGCTTACAGTAATATTATCAAGGAACAGTATTCAACCTTTACAAAGGATACAAAGGTTATTTATAAGCACAATATTGTTGTTGAAATTGAAAGCGATACATCTGATGAAAGCGTTACAAAGCCATTTGCGGTTTATTTGAGTGGTATTGATACAAATGGTGATATCACAGAACAGGGACGAAGCGATGTCAATATCGTAGCGGTTGTTAATCCGACGAGCCATCAGGTATTACTGATTACAACCCCTAGAGATTATTATGTACCAATCCCGGGAGTATCCGGAGGACAGGACGACAAACTGACACATGCAGGAATCTATGGTGTGGATGTGTCTATGCAGACGCTGGAAGAACTTTATGATACAGATATCGAACTTTTTCGGAAGAGTTAATTTTTACATCTATGACCAGTGTGGTTGATGCACTTGGCGGACTGGATGTTGAATCAGATCTCGAATTTGATACAGGATGGGAGTCGGGTGCAGAGATTCATGTAAATGAAGGAATGAATCACTTTTGATGGTATTAGTGCACTTGCATTTTTGCCGTGAACGTCAGGCACTGCCAGACGGGGACAACGGAAGAGGAGTCCATCAGCAGGCAGTTATCACTGCAATCATTAAAAAGATGATGTCACCGGCAATGCTCCGTGGGGCAAGCGATATTATTGAAAGTGTCAGCGATGGTGTGGATACGAACTTTACTTCCAGTCAGATCCAGTCGCTGATCAAGACTCAGCTTAGAACCAATGCAAAATGGAATATTTATTCCGTGGCAGCGGATGGAACCGGGGGAACAGATATCTGCTATTCTTCAGGAGATGAAGAGCTTTATGTAACGTATCCGGATGTAAAAATTCAGTGGCTGAGATCAGTGACTGATCCAAAAAGTAAAAGACGGAGAAACAATCGAAGGATCCGTAAGTACAGAATCAAAAATGAAGAAAAAGTCAAGGTATGATTTGGAAAAATAGTTTTTTCAGAATGCCTTTGACATTTTTTTTTGCGATATACTACAATAAACAAGCGTGCGAAAACGATGCACTGTTTTTCTGCGCATTTTAAACAGAACTTGTTTAAAATCGTAACCAATTATTACTTCATAGGAGGTGAAAGAGATGCCAACATTTAACCAGTTAGTAAGAAAAGGTCGTCAGACAGCTGTAAAGAAATCTACTGCACCGGCTCTCCAGAAAGGATACAATTCTTTGAAGAAAAGAGCTACAGACACATCTGCACCGCAGAAGAGAGGTGTTTGTACAGCTGTTAAGACTGCTACACCTAAGAAACCTAACTCAGCTCTTAGAAAGATCGCCAGAGTTCGTCTGTCAAACGGAATCGAAGTAACAAGCTACATCCCAGGAGAAGGTCACAACCTTCAGGAGCATAGCGTTGTTCTTATCCGTGGAGGAAGAGTAAAGGACCTTCCGGGTACAAGATACCATATCGTTCGTGGAACACTTGATACAGCAGGTGTTGCAAAGAGACGTCAGGCTCGTTCTAAATACGGAGCAAAGAGACCAAAAGACGCAAAGAAATAAGCACTTGATTTTAGTGTAAAACGAAACTAAATCGTATCACAAACAGAACTATGAGAATAGTTGGTTGCGGGTTTAATTCAGATATCGCCTGCCACGTGGCAGGCATCGGAGATTGTCCCGCCAACGATACACATAGAAAGACACATGTGAGTACCGATGAATTATTCACGCAAAGCAAAGCTTTGCCAATATGTATAAGGAGGGAAGAACCGTGGCACGTAAAGGACATACTCAGAAAAGAGACGTATTAGCGGATCCGTTATACAACAACAAGGTAGTTACAAAGCTTATCAACAACATCATGCTTGACGGTAAGAAAGGTGTAGCTCAGAAAATTTGTATACGGAGCATTTGACAAAGTCGCAGAGAAAGCTGAAAAACCAGCTATCGAAGTATTTGAAGAAGCAATGAACAACATCATGCCTGTACTTGAAGTAAAGGCAAGACGTATCGGTGGAGCTACTTATCAGGTACCGATCGAGGTAAGAGCAGACAGAAGACAGGCTCTTGCACTTCGCTGGCTTACACTGTACTCTCGTAACAGAGGCGAGAAGACAATGGAAGAAAGACTTGCAAATGAAATTCTTGATGCGGCTAACAACACTGGCGCATCTGTAAAGAAGAAAGAAGACATGCACAAGATGGCAGAAGCAAACAAAGCATTTGCTCACTATCGTTTCTAATTATAGGAGGAAAAAATCTTGGCTGGAAGAGAATATCCATTAGAGAGAACCAGAAATATCGGTATTATGGCGCATATCGATGCTGGTAAGACCACTCTTACAGAGCGTATCTTATACTATACCGGTGTTAACTATAAGATTGGTGATACTCATGAAGGTACTGCTACCATGGACTGGATGGAACAGGAGCAGGAAAGAGGTATCACGATCACTTCAGCAGCTACAACATGTCATTGGACACTTGAAGATCATACAAAACCGGAAAAAAGGTGCTCTTGAGCATCGTATCAATATCATTGATACTCCGGGACACGTTGACTTTACTGTTGAGGTAGAGCGTTCACTTCGTGTACTGGACGGAGCGGTAGGTGTATTTTGTGCTAAGGGTGGTGTAGAGCCACAGTCAGAGAACGTATGGCGTCAGGCTGACACATACAACGTTCCAAGAATGGCATTCATCAACAAGATGGATATTCTTGGTGCTGATTTCTACAATGCTGTAGATCAGATCAGAACAAGACTTGGTAAAAATGCAATCGTTCTTCAGCTGCCAATCGGTAAAGAAGATGATTTCAAGGGAATCATCGACCTGTTCGAGATGAAAGCTTACATCTACAACGATGATAAGGGAAATGATATCACAATCACTGATATTCCGGAAGATATGAAAGATGATGCTGAGCTTTATCACACAGAGATGGTTGAGAAGATTTGTGAGTTGGATGACGAGCTTATGATGATGTATCTTGAAGACGAGATTCCTTCAATCGATCAGTTAAAAAGCAGCTCTGAGAAAAGCAACATGTGAGTGTACAGCAGTACCTGTAACATGTGGATCAGCATACAGAAATAAAGGTGTTCAGAAGATGCTTGATGCAGTTATCGAGTATATGCCTGCACCAACAGATATCCCACCGATCGAAGGTGTGGACGAGGATGGAAACAATGTTGTAAGACATTCTTCAGATGAGGAGCCATTCTCAGCACTTGCATTCAAGATTATGACAGACCCATTCGTTGGTAAACTGGCATATTTCAGAGTTTACTCTGGTACAATGAACTCTGGTTCTTATGTACTGAATGCTACAAAGAATAAAAAAGAGCGTGTTGGACGTATCCTTCAGATGCATGCCAACAAGCGTGAAGAGCTGGATAAGGTTTATTCCGGAGATATCGCTGCAGCTATCGGATTCAAGTTCACTACAACAGGTGATACAATCTGTGATGAGCAGCACCCAGTAATTCTGGAGTCTATGGAATTCCCAGAGCCAGTTATCGAGCTCGCTATCGAGCCTAAGACAAAGGCTTCACAGGGAAAACTTGGAGAGTCTCTTGCAAAACTTGCAGAAGAGGATCCTACATTCCGTGCACACACTGATCAGGAAACTGGACAGACAATCATCGCCGGAATGGGTGAGCTTCACCTGGAGATCATCGTTGACCGTCTGCTTCGTGAGTTCAAAGTAGAAGCTAACGTTGGTGCACCACAGGTTGCATACAAAGAAGCATTTACTAAGGCTGTTGATGTAGATAGCAAATATGCTAAACAGTCTGGTGGACGTGGACAGTACGGACACTGTAAAGTTAAATTTGAGCCTATGGATGTTAACGGTGAGGAGACATTCAAATTCGAGTCTACTGTAGTTGGTGGAGCTATTCCGAAAGAGTACATTCCGAAAATCGGAGAAGGTATTGAGGAAGCTATGCAGTCAGGTCTTCTTGGAGGATTCCCGGTTGTTGGTATTCACGCTAACGTATATGACGGATCTTACCATGAGGTCGATTCCAGTGAGATGGCTTTCCATATTGCAGGATCACTTGCATTTAAAGATGCTATGAAGAAGGCAGATCCGGTACTTCTTGAGCCTATCATGAAGGTTGAGGTAACAATGCCAGAAGAGTACATGGGAGATGTTATCGGTGATATCAACTCACGTCGTGGACGTATCGAGGGTATGGATGATCTTGGCGGTGGTAAGATCGTACATGGTTATGTACCACTTGCAGAGATGTTCGGATACTCTACAGACCTTCGTTCCAGAACACAGGGACGTGGTAACTACTCAATGTTCTTCGAGAAAATACGAGCAGGTACCAAAGTCTGTACAGGAGAAGGTATTATCCAATAAAAATGCTTAATTCCTTGTAAAAAGGCGCAAAAAGGCTTGAAAACTGTATGATTTGAAATATAATCAAAACTAGCCGAGTAATCGTAAAATATTTTTAGAAAATGCTTTAAAAGCATATATTTAAGGAGGATATTCAAAATGGCAAAGGCTAAATTTGAAAGAACAAAACCGCATTGTAATATCGGTACTATCGGTCACGTTGACCATGGTAAAACAACTCTTACAGCTGCTATCACAAAGACACTTGCAGCAAGAGTACCAGGAAACACAGCAGAGAACTTTGAAGATATCGATAAAGCTCCAGAAGAGAGAGAACGTGGTATCACAATTTCTACAGCTCACGTTGAGTACCAGACAGAGAAACGTCACTATGCACACGTTGACTGCCCAGGACATGCTGACTACGTAAAGAACATGATCACAGGAGCTGCTCAGATGGATGGAGCTATCCTTGTTGTAGCTGCTACTGATGGTGTTATGGCTCAGACAAGAGAGCACATCCTGCTTTCTCGTCAGGTAGGTGTTCCTTACATCGTTGTATTCATGAACAAATGTGATATGGTTGACGATGACGAACTTCTTGAATTAGTAGAAATGGAAATCCGTGAACTCCTTGACGAGTATGAATTCCCAGGAGATGATACTCCAATCATCCAGGGATCAGCTCTTAAAGCTCTTGAAGATCCTAACTCAGAGTGGGGAGACAAGATCATGGAACTCATGGATGCTGTAGATTCTTATATCCCAGATCCAGAGCGTGATACAGATAAGCCATTCCTTATGCCAGTAGAGGACGTATTCTCTATCACAGGACGTGGTACAGTTGCTACAGGTAGAGTAGAGCGTGGTGTTCTTCATGTATCTGACGAAGTAGAAATCGTTGGTATTCACGAAGAGACTAAGAAGACAGTTGTAACAGGTGTTGAAATGTTCCGTAAACTTCTTGATGAAGCTCAGGCTGGTGACAACATCGGTGCTCTTCTTCGTGGTATCCAGAGAACAGAAATCGAAAGAGGACAGGTTCTTTGTAAACCAGGTTCAGTAACATGCCATCACAAATTCACAGCTCAGGTTTACGTTCTGACAAAAGATGAAGGTGGACGTCATACTCCATTCTTCAACAACTATCGTCCACAGTTCTACTTCAGAACAACAGACGTTACAGGTGTTTGCGAACTTCCAGAAGGTGTTGAAATGTGCATGCCTGGTGACAACGTAGAAATGACAATCGAACTGATTCACCCAGTTGCTATGGAGCAGGGACTTCGTTTCGCTATCCGTGAAGGTGGACGTACTGTAGGATCAGGACGTGTTGCTACAATCATCGAGTAATACAATCTGAATATAGATTTGTTATCGCAAGATAACTTGTGTCCAAACGTAAGATACCCCGGAACCGCAAGGTTTCCGGGGTTTTTCTGTACTCTAAGAAAAGAAATGTTCGTAAATTTATCAGATTAGAAATAGCGAAACATTTATCAGTAAGATGAAATACGGATAAATTTAGAATTGAAAAATCAGACCAGCGGTGCCAAAACGGTGCCCAAAAAAGAAACTCCTGCGAATGTTTGCCATTCACAGGAGTAAATTTTTTTACCAGCCTTTGATCTGTTTGATCTGTTCAGCACGTTCCGGATCACGATGATATTGCAGTTTCAGACGGATCGTTTCCACAACTTCCTGTCTGGCTTCATCATCAAGCTGATAGAACGATGTGAGCAGATTATCTACATCAGGCATACTGTTCTTACCGAAAAGATACATCAACGGGTACATAGAATTTTTTGAAATAAGTCTTTACACGGCTTGCGTCTAATGCTCCGTTCAAACCGTCTGGAAGTGTAGGATAAATCTCTTCTTCCTTAATTGTGCCAGAAAATGGACTGGCAGAACATATCTCATTCACATCAATTTGTAATTCATTTGCAAGTCTTAAAGCAAAATCAAATCGAATATTGGAATCTTTTTGAATAATTGAATATAAGGTTGTGGCACTGATTCCGGTTGCCTTTGCAATTTTACGGACATTTGTGCCTTTTTCATCAAGATATTTCTTTAAATTTTTGACCGTCACCCATAGAATCCTCCTTTTCATATATTGCAAAATTACGAAAAACATAAATCTATAGAATATCATAGCACAGACCTGGAATAAAATAAAGAGAAAATAATATACGAAGATCGTAAAAATATGTTTACGAAATATTGACAATGAAATAAATACATGATATTATCAATTTACGAAAATCGTACAGATGTAGAAATACAGTGAACGTATTCTATATCTGGAGAGGAAAGGAGGATGCAGTATGGCAAGCTACAATTATATGATGAGTGCTGATGAAGTGGCACAGGAATTAAACTGCTCAAAATCTTATGCTTATAAACTGGTGAAAGCTATGAATAAGGAACTGGCTGCACAGGGATATATTACGATGGCTGGAAGAATACCAAAGGCGTTTTGGGCAAAAAAGATGTATGGCTATGAAATAGCAGGAAATTAGGGAGGATCAATATGGCTTACAGAGAAAAAGACACAAAAAAATGGACAGCCCAGTGGTTTGAGACAAATGTCATGGGTGAGAAGAAAAAACGCAGAAAGCGTGGATTTGAAACAAAACGAGAAGCATTGGAGTTTGAACGAAGCAAAAAATTAAGCAGTGAGCGAAGTATGGATATGAAGCTGAGCGATTTTATTGAGATTTATTTTTCAGACAAACAAAATGATCTGAAAGATCGAACAATCAAAAATAAAAGATATATGATGCAACAGCATATAGTTCCATATTTTGGAAATCAGATGATGAGTGAGATCAAGGCTTCGCAGATTATTCAGTGGCAGAATGAAATACAGAAGAAAGGATATTCAGATTCTTATTTGAGAATGATACAGAATCAGTTGACCAGCCTGTTTACACATGCAGCTAAAATCTATGATCTGCCGGTTAATCCATGCAAGAAAGTGAAACGAATGGGAAATTCAGATTCGAGAAGTTTGAACTTCTGGACACTGGACGAGTACAAACAGTTTATACAGACAATGGAGCCGGGAACAAGATATTATCTTATGTTTGAGATGTTGTTCTGGACTGGATGCAGGATCGGGGAGTTGCTTGCGATTACAAAAGCTGATATCAATTTTGAAAAGAATCAGCTTAGTATCAATAAGACTTATTACCGGACAGGAATGCAGGATATTATCACAGAACCGAAAACAAAACAGTCCTTTCGGACAATCGAAATTCCGGAATTTCTGAAAGAGGAAATTAAGGAATTTGTAGATGGTCATTACGGAATGCCGGATACAGAAAGATTATTTCCGGTTGTTCAGGAAGCGGTACAGCATAAGATGAAACGGCAGATTGAGCTGGCAGGAGTGAAGAAAATTCGAGTGCATGATATCAGGCACAGTCATGTGGCTTATCTTATTGAGGAAGGTGTGGAACCGTTATTGATTCGGGACAGATTAGGTCATAAAGATATTCGTATCACATTGAACACTTATGGACATCTTTATCCAAATCAGCAGAGAAAGATTGCAAATCTTCTGGATAATGAAAATGGAAATGCTGTTACCGGATTGGGAGAAGAAAGAGATGAATGTTGAAAAGGCAAAAGAAAAAGCCCAGATAAATAATCTGAGCAAGTTCTCTGATAATCAGATTCACTGATATACCATCTTGGCAGATTCAGTATATCACGAATCGAGAAATACGACAATTCCCGAATATCTGTTCATCAGAGACTTGCCCGGAAGGGCAGGAGGAGATGATGGAATGAATATGAATGAAAAAAACAAAATTAAGAATTGCAGAATAGAACCAAAACTGAAACTGATCAATATGGATTCAGTAGAGGTGGAACAGGTAGAATGGCTGCTTTATCCGTTTATTCCTTATGGAAAAGTGACCATTATACAGGGAGATCCAGGAGAAGGCAAGACAACGATGGTACTTCAGATTATTGCAAAACTGACCAGAGGAGAGCCGATTCTTCCTGTTACTGATACAACGAAAACAAAAGAAAAACGAGGTGATGAAGTCGATAGTGAGAATGAAGATTTAGATGCTGAAGATAATATGCAGGAACAGTCTTCTGTGTCACCTGTAAATGTAATCTATCAGACAGCAGAAGATGGACTTGGAGATACTATCAAACCCAGATTACTTGCTGCAGGTGCAGATTGTTCAAAGGTGCTGGTGATTGATGACAGTGACCAGCCACTGACAATGGCAGATGTCAGATTGGAAGAAGCAATCGTGCAGACAAAAGCAAAAATGGTTGTTCTTGATCCGATACAGGGCTTTCTGGGAGCGGACGTAGATATGCACAGGGCAAATGAGATCAGACCACTGATGAAGCGTATCGCAGTGCTGTCAGAAAAATATCACTGTGCAGTCATTTTAATCGGTCATATGAACAAAAACAGCAACGGCAAATCTTCTTATCGAGGACTTGGATCCATTGATTTTCAGGCTGCTGCAAGAAGTGTTCTGATTGTCGGGCGAGTGAAAGATGAACCGGAAGTAAGAGTGGTATGTCATACGAAGAGTTCTCTTGCACCGGAAGGAACGTCCATTGCATTCAGACTGGATAAGAATAATGGGTTTGAATGGATTGGAGAATATGATATCAGTGCCGATGAACTTCTTAATGGAGACGGAAGAGGACAGAAAAGTCGGAAAGCAAAAGAATTTCTCCTTGAGATACTGGCAAATGGAGGAATGACTCAGAAGAAAATTTGCAGAAGAAGCAGAAGCCAGAGGAATCAAAAGTAAAACGCTATGGAACGCCAAACGGGAACTTGAAATTGATTCTGTAAAACGTGGAAAGCAATGGTATTGGATGTTGCCAGAATAAAAATGGAAGATGGCAAGATTACCATTTCTTAAGAAGAGGGAATCTTGCTACCTTGAAAGGAGAACAGATGCAAAATAAAAGTGTACAGATTCCATACGAGTTATTCTTTCAGCTCTTGCAATATTTTTTGATGGATAACTACGATGGCGAAGAAATAATCCGGTTGGGATTGGAGAAAAAACTGGATGCAATGGTGAATCGTGAAGTATACAGCAAATCCAAAACAGCACCAACGGAAGAAGAAAGAGAAAAGTTCCGGCAGGAATATCTGGATAGACAGGGAATACCGGAGAACTTTCGATGGTAAAGGTTCTTTCTGAACACTTTATTACAGGAGCGTGTCACGCACCTGTAGATAGCAGACAAGGAGAATGTTGGTAAGGTGTAGTCGGGAGTTGACTGGCGTAGAAGAGAATTTTCAAAAGGGAGCCCTGATTCAGGGCGCCCCTGCGGAAACGGTAGATGAAAGGAGATTGGCACAATGAGAGAAGGAAGATTAGGATATAACAGTTATAACAAAGATATGGATTATTATCATCAGATCTATGGATTGATACAGGATTTCACTGTGGAGAATGCCTGGAAGTGTTGCTTGATGATGAATGGGTTCAGACCAGAATGGAAATGAATCCTGCAAGAGAATGGTATCTTGTAGGGACACCGTATTGTGGTGATTTGGAATATATTCGGGCAAGGATACCGGAGTAAGGTCTCTCGTAGCCCCGGAGGCGCAAGAGTACTTTTGATGGACGGTACGGCTGTCGAAAGTGCTTTTGCGTTACTTTTGACAAAAGTAACAAAAGAGGGGCTTGTCCCCGATACTTCTCGAACTACTAATGTTCGAGAAGGTTCCTAAATTATCGTATCCGGCGAATAATTTCGTTTTTTATACTATAGCTGGCAAAGATACAAATTTATGTGCCATGTCTGGCACTGGTTTTAGAAAGCGGGGTGAGGAATATGACGATGAAACGAACAATCAGTGGTATGATCGGGACAGGGTCTCTGGCTCATAACAGACGAGATTTTATAGCAGAAAATGTTGATCCAGACAGAGTGCAATTAAATATTTGTTACCGGAATGAGAATCTGAAAGAAGTCTATAAAGAGCTGTTTGATGAAGCTGTAGAACGGTATAATGTCGGGAAAAGAAAAGATCGGCAGATTACAAATTATTATGAAAAGATTCGCCAAGGAAAACAGGAAAAGCTGTTCCATGAAGTGATTTTCCAGATTGGAAACCGAGAAGATATGGCTGTTGGAACAGAAGCAGGAGATCTGGCTGTAAACGTACTGGATGAGTATGTAAAAGATTTCCAGAAACGGAATCCGACACTTCGGGTATTTAGTTGCTATCTGCATCAGGATGAGGCTACTCCACATCTCCATATTGACTTTATTCCTTATGTGACGGGCTGGAAAGGAAAAGGAATGGATACCAGAGTTTCGTTGAAACAGGCATTAAAAATGTCTTGGATTTCAAGGTGGAAATAAGCATGATACGGAACTGAATCAGTGGATAAATCATGAAAAATGAAGTTCTGGCAGAGACTGCAAAGCAGTATGGAATTGAATGGGAACAGAAAGGTACTCATGAGGAACATCTGGATGTCTATAACTTCAGAAAAAAGACGGAAAAGGAAGTACAGGAATTGGAGCAGGAGAAAGAGCATCTAACTGCTGAAAAATGAAGAATTAACAGCACAAATTGAAGAATCCAGAGCAGATATCCAGAATTTAAAAGACGATAAGGAACAGGCAATCAAGGCGAAGCAAGAAGCAGAACAAAAGGCAGGGAGCGCAGAAAAAGAACTAAAAAGCCTGGAAGATCGCAGAGAACAGCTACAATCGATTATGGATAGTGTGAGCAAAGAAATCAAAGAATATGGAACGGTTAAAATGTTACTGCCGGAGGCGGGCACGCTAGAACGGGCAGTAACCTATCGAGATAAAAAAACGTTAAACCACTGTTTCTTCAAATAAAGAATAAGGTTGCTGTAATGGCGGCTCAGGTTAAAGAACTCACGAAAGAGGTGGAAGGTTGGAAGAGAAAATATCAAAAGGTGAAACAAAAATTATAATGCTATTCAGAGAGAACTGGATGATATACGTAAAGATAATCAGAAATTGTCAGAAGAAAAAGATATATTACAAGGTGTTTCTGATAGGTATGATCGTGTTGTGCGTGTTCTTGGAATAGAAACTGTAGATACAGCAGTACAGCAGGATATTCAAAACGAGAAAGTCCTGGAAGAAAAGCGACGGATGGAACAAATGCCGAAGGGAAATATTCATGAAAGATTGGCATGGGGAATGCAAAAAAAGCGAGATGGAGAATCAGCAGCGTAAGAAAACTAAATCCAAAAAACAGAGAAATGGAGAGATAAGATTATGGAAACACACATTTATGATGAAAAGAACGGATTAAGCTATACTTTGCATGGAGATTATTATTTGCCGGATTTGGCACTGAATGAAGAAGAACCGATATATGGGAAATATGGAATGCTGAGGAAACAGTTTCTGAAGGAACACAGATTAGCAAAATATCAATATTTGTTGTTGACTGGAAAGCTGACGGAACACCTGAATCAGATTGATCAGGAGAGCAGAGAACAGGTGGAAATGCTTATGGAACAGATGGCAGAAAAACAGGGCGTAACTGAAGAATTAAAGGTACAGAATCGGACGAAGTGGGTTAGGCTGATGAATAATATAAAAGCTAGTGCAGAAGAAATGGTGTTGAGAGAAATACTTTATATATAAGTATTGTTTGTAAAGGACTGAACAGGAAAAGCATAATACTATCCGGCTTATTAAGATTTATTTCACATCTCTTGAATTTTTATTACGGTTACTGATATAGTTATTACAGTAACCGTAATAAGGAGGGAATGCTATGAGGGATAATGTGAAAAGTGGTGCACTCACAGAAGTGACATTCTATATTTTGCTTTCACTCTATTCACCTAAACACGGATATGCTGTCATGCAGTTCATTGAAGAAAAACAGGTGGGAGGCTTTCATTGGGAGCAGGCACTTTATATGGTGCATTAAATTCAATGCAGGAAAAGGGATGGATTGAGCTTTTCGGAGATAGTGAAGGTAGGAAAAAAAGAGTATCTTATCACTGTAAAAGGAAAGGAGATAGCTGAAAAAGAACTTATCAGACTTCGTGAACTTGTAGGTATTGCAAGCGGAATTGTAGGAGGTACATTATGAGCAAAAAGTGTTATCGATTTTTTGGCGGGCTATTGACGGTACAGAAAAACTGGCTGAATAAGATGGCTGAAAAAGGTTATCGCCTTATTCGAACGGGAAAATTACTCTATGAATTTGAAAAATGTAAGCCAGGTCAAGTTCAATATTGCGTGGAGTTTATAGGACAAAAATCAAAAGCTAATGCTGAAGATTACCATGATTTCTTGGAAGAAATGGGATATTCCGTATTCTATAAAAATATCAATCTTAATTATTCTGTTGGTAAAGTTCGCTGGCGTCCGTGGGCTGAAATTGGCGGTCGTATTGCAACAAACACTACAACATTTAACAGGGAATTGCTGATTGTAGAAAAAGAAAATGATGGAAACCTTTTGAACTTCATACGTCCTATGAAGATAGGGCAAATTATTACAGTAATTTGCGAAATCCCTGGCTTTTATTAATGCTTATGCTCGTGGCATTTGCTACCGTAAATCGGTCTGTTATTTTAGGCATAGTTGCTGTGAGTTTTTCTAATCCCTGTCATTATATACCAGTTGCAAATTATGAAAAATAGGCATGAAGCGAAGATGAAGGAGTGGTGATTCAGGATAACAAGGTTGGTTTAGCTGATGCAATGTAATGCACTGTCGTTTGAGGGTTAGTAGCCCGTTCTTAAATTTGTGGGCAGTTTGTTGCTGATGATATAAAATATTAGAGAAATTAATTGAAAGTTAAAAAAGAAAGTAATAAGTAAACAAAGGCTCAATTGTAAACATGTATTGGGAACGCTATAATGGAAATAAGGACAGGAGGTGTGAACAATGCGTATTGGTGGGCAGATAAAAAACTATCGGAAAACTGCGGGATTAACACAAGAACAGGTGGCAAATTATCTGGGTGTTTCTATTCCTGCGGTAAATAAATGGGAAAAAGGGAGTTTCCCATAGTTAAAGATACCACACCAAATATGATGAACCCACGCTTATACACTACCAGCTATAATAAACCGCAAGGACAGCAATTTGATGATACTGCTGTCCTTTCTTTTATAAAATTGCAGTACACATAAAAAAGCTGTAAAATGATAAATATATTTGTCCTTGTAACAATTCTCGGACATTTGCCTGTTATACTATCTGCAAAAAGCAAAGGAAGTGAGGATATGAAGCAGATTTTAATTGTCGAGGACGACAGTTTTTTGAATAAGATGTTAGACTATAACCTGACCGCAGACGGTTACGGCGTGACTTCTGCCCTAAATGCCAGAACCGCAGCCGAAGCTATCCGTCAGCGGGAATTTGATCTGGTGCTGTTGGACATCAACCTGCCGGACGGCAACGGTTTTGAGCTGTGCAAGCTGATAAAGCCCCAGCACCCGGACACCATCGTAATATTCCTGACCGCCAACGATCAGGAGAGCGACCAGATACGGGGCTATGAGGTGGGCGCGGTGGACTACATCACAAAGCCCTTTGTGATCGGGGCCTTGCAGCGGAAAATCAAAGCCATGTTCGCCATGCTGGAACACCACAAACCGGCTAAGGACATTTACGACGACGGGCGGCTGTTTCTGGACTTCTCGGAGCAGACCGCTTCCCTAAACGGCAAGCCCCTGACCCTATCCCCGATGGAGTACAAAATGCTGAACCTGTTCCGCAAAAATCCCCGGCAAGTGCTGACCCGCGGGCAGCTTTTGGAAAGGCTGTGGGATATAGACGAGAGGTTTGTAGACGAACACACCCTGACAACCTCCATCAGCCGGATTCGCAGCAAGATCGAATCCGACGGCGGCGCGCCCTACATCAAGACCGTTTACGGCATGGGCTATCAATGGACGGGAGGTGAGGCAAAATGAAGTTTCAAAATCTCTCGGTAAAGCGGCTGTTTAGCCGGGTGGCAATGGGGCTTGTCCTCTCCATGTCCGGGATCACCATAGCCCTGTTTCTTGTGACAAAACAGACGGCGGTGCTGCTGACAGGCGGGGCGCTGCTGCTGTGCGCCCTTGTGGGGATTTTTGTACTGACGCAGGCGTTTGGAAAGCGGCTGTCGCAGTTTACCGCTGACCTGTGCCAGACCTTAGACCACATGATCGCCGGGAATGAAGCGCCCCAGCGGCCAGAGGACAGCGAAACCCAGCTTGCCAGAATCGGACACCGGCTGGCAAGGCTTTACCAGATCATGCAGGAGAACCGCCGCCGGGTGGACGAGGAACGGCAGGAGTTACAGACCCTTGTATCGGATATTTCCCATCAGGTGAAAACGCCGGTAAGCAATCTGAAAATGGCGACGGACACCCTGCTGGAAAAGCCCATGACCGAGTCGGAGCGCACCGACTTTATCCGGGGAATCCGCAGCCAGACGGATAAGCTGGACTTTCTCTTTCAGGCCCTTGTGAAAACCTCACGGCTGGAAACGGGCGTGATCCAGTTGGATAAGAAACCGGGTTGCCTCTTTGATACCGTAGCGCAGGCCATGAGTGGGATTGTGTATGCAGCGGAGAAAAAGGAAATCGCTGTGTCCGTGGACTGCCCGGAGGATTTGACCGTTTTCCATGACAGCAAGTGGACATCCGAAGCCCTCTTTAACCTGCTGGACAATGCAGTGAAGTACACCCCTGCAGGCGGGAAAATCGCTGTGTCGGTGGTGCTGTGGGAAATGTATGTGGAGATCAAAGTGACCGACACCGGCAAGGGCATTTCCGAAAGCAATCAGGCTGCCATCTTCCGGCGCTTCTATCGTGAGGAAGAAG
>ENA-OQES01000572-OQES01000572.1-human-gut-metagenome-genome-assembly--contig:-NODE-572-length-15423-cov-2.821522_pt1 | contig 15423 bp, 22 predicted proteins | sample MGYA00242798_ERZ504641 | MGnify/ENA primary metagenome ERZ504641 (study PRJEB26092, sample SAMD00036327) | human gut metagenome | host: Homo sapiens | study: EMG produced TPA metagenomics assembly of... | reverse complement strand
AAGAAACACTTACAAAGTCCGGATTAAACCCCACTAATTATGAAACAATAGTGGATGGCGTCAAAACCTGTTAAACTGTATACGCTAAAGAATGCAGCCGGAATGGAAGTATGCGTAACTAAATTTTGGCGGACGTATTGTATCTATCATGGTCCCGACAAAAACGGAAATCTAAAAGACGTAGTGCTGGGATTTGACAGCATTGCTGACTACCAAAATATACCAAGCGACTTCGGTGCTTCTATCGGACGCTATGCCAACCGCATTAATAAAGGAGTCATCGTAATGGATGGAGAAACCATTCAATTACCCCAAAATAATTTTGGTCACTGCCTGCATGGAGGTCCTAAAGGATGGCAATACCAAGTTTATGAAGCAAACCAATTAAACGACAGTACTATGACACTGACTATGAAGTCACCGGATGGAGATGCCAATTTTCCAGGAAATGTAACCGCTACTGTTACTTATGCACTGACAAGAGACAATGCCATCGACATAAATTACGAAGCGACAACTGACAAAAAGACTGTTATCAATATGACCAACCACTCTTATTTCAACTTGAGTGGAAATCCTGCCAATCCGGCCACCGACCATATTCTTTATGTAAATGCAGACAGCATCACTCCCGTTGACAGCACATTCATGACCACTGGAGAAATGATGGCAGTAACAGAAACTCCGTTTGATTTCAATACTCCTAAAACCATTGCCCCCGATGTGACTAACTTTGAAAACGAACAAATAAAATTCGGTAACGGATTCGACCATAATTGGGTACTTAACACGAAAGGCGATATCAACCAGCTGGCTGCCAAACTGACCAGCCCCACTAGTGGTATCACTTTGGAAGTATATACTAATGAACCGGGAATACAAGTTTATACAGGCAACCTTTTGGATGGAACCGTAAAAGGGAAAAAGGGAATTACTTATCCGCAACGCGCGTCTGTTTGTCTGGAAACACAGCACTATCCCGACAGACCCCAACAAATCACAATGGCCTTCTGTAATTCTGGAACCGGGACAGACCTATCACAGCCAATGTATCTTTAAATTCGGTGTTGAAAAATAATTGTTAAACTTTAAATATTTAATATCATGAATTGGAATTCACATGAATTCATCTGGCTGGACTGGACAATACTGGCAGTCGGCATTGTAGCTGTGATATGGGCGGTATGGCGCTCTGTACAAAAAGACAAACGCTCGCAACAAGGAGCAAGCAGTGAAGATTATCTATTTGGCAAAGGTGAGCCATGGTACATCATTGGTGCTGCTATCTTTGCAGCCAATATCGGTTCGGAACATCTGGTAGGTTTGGCAGGAACCGGTGCCAAATCCGGAGTAGGTATGGCACACTGGGAAATGCAAGGTTGGATGATTCTTCTTCTAGGATGGCATTTTGTTCCATTCTACCAACTATTAAACAATAAAATGGGCAAAATCATTACCATGCCCGATTTCCTTAAATACCGTTATACCCCGCGTACCGGTTCATGGCTTTCTATCATCACACTGATAGCCTATATTCTTACTAAAGTGAGTGTAACCGCCTATACCGGAGGTATCTTTTTGGAGTTCTTACTTGGACTTCCATTTTTGGTATGGGGCAATCGGACTTATTGTCCTGACCGGCATCTTCACCGTACTGAGTGGAATGAAAGGAGTAATGACCCTCTCAGCTATTCAAACCCCTATTTTAATCATCGGTTCTTTCTTGGTTCTTTTCCTGGGACTGTCAGCCTTGGGAGACGGTAATATTGCTACAGGATGGACAGAAATGATGGATCATGCGCGTAGCGCCATGAATGTAGGAGCAGACGGACACGCTTATGGTGCCAACCATATGTTTCACTGGACCGAAGCAGACCCGATGTATCAAGATTATCCTGGATTCTGGGTATTTATCGGAGCTTCCATCATCGGTTTCTGGTATTGGTGTACCGACCAGCATATCGTACAGCGTGTACTTGGACAGCGTAAAGGCGAAGATAATGATGTGGTAATGAAGCGTGCCCGCAGAGGTACTATTGCAGCCGGTTATTTTAAAATCCTGCCTGTCTTCATGTTTCTTATTCCGGGGATGGTAGCTGCCGCCTTGGCTGCAAAAGGTGAATTTGATATGTCAAATACAGATGCGGCTTTTGCTGTAATGGTAAAGGATGTTCTGCCTGCCGGTGTAAAGGTATTGTAACTATCGGATTCATCTGCGCATTGGTTGCTTCACTGGCTGCTTTCTTTAATTCATGCGCCACACTTTTTACAGAAGACCTTTTACAAGCCCATGTTTAAAACAAAAGTGAAGCTACTTATGTTATGGTAGGACGTATCGCCACCGTAGTTGTAGTTATCCTCGGCATGGCATGGATTCCTGTAATGATGAGTCTCGGCAGCCTTTACGACTACCTGCAAGGCATACAGTCCCTCCTTGCACCTGCAATGGTAGCCGTATTTGCACTTGGTATATTCTCCAAGAAAATCACTCCGAAAGCCGGTGAAACAGCCATGATTGTAGGTTTCCTAATTGGTATGCTCCGTTTGCTGACTAATATCCTCACCAATACCGGAAAAGATGTGATGACCGGCTGGTTTTGGGAAAATACAACTTGGTTTTGGCAGACAAACTGGCTTATTTTTGAAATATGGCTACTTGTATTCCTCTTGTTGTTAATGGTTGTTGTATCATGCTTCACTCCGGCTCCAACCGCCAAACAAGTGGAAGCCATCACCTTTACCGGCAGTTACAAGGAACTTATCAGAAAGAGTTGGAACAAATGGGATGTTATTACCTCTTTAGGTGTAGTTCTGCTTTGTGCACTATTCTATGCTTATTTCTGGTAAACCATAAATTAAAGGCTGTATGCTTTGAATTATCTTGAAGAATACAGCCTGTTAATTTTAAACCGACGCTAAACCATGACCACCTATTATAACATAAACCCTAAATTCTATGTATCTGTAGACTGTATCATTTTCGGTTTTGACGAAGGAGAATTAAAACTGCTTCTACTAAAACGAATTTTGAACCGGCTATGGGAAAATGGTCTTTGATGGGAGGATTCGTACAAGAAGACGAAAGTGTAGACGCTGCCGCCAAACGGGTATTGGCAGAACTGACCGGATTGGAAAATGTATATATGGAACAAGTAGGCACATTTGGCGACTTAGAGCGCGATCCGGGAGAACGAGTCATATCAGTAGCCTATTATGCTTTAGTCAATGTAAATGAATATGACAGGGAACTAGTGCAGCAGCACAATGCCCATTGGACAAAAATAGACGAACTGCCACAGCTCATTTTCGACCATCCGATCATGATTTCCAAAGCACGTGAACTGATGAAGCACAAAGCATCATACAATCCAATTGGTTTTAACCTGCTGCCCGAACTGTTTACCCTGACACAGTTGCAAAATCTATATGAGGCAATCTATGGCGAACCGATGGACAAGCGGAATTTCCGCAAGCGGGTAGCCGAAATGGATTTCATTGAAAAAACAGATTTGATAGACAAATCAGGTTCCCGACGAGGTGCTTATCTTTATAAAATTTAATGATAAGGCCTACAGAAAAAGATCCGAAAATTTAAAACTTTAAAATAATGTGCCGATGCAATAATTTGCCAATTGACAAATTAGCAGATTGCCACATTACCCAATTATTCATTATGTTAGAAAAATTAAAAGAAAAAGTATTCCGTGCCAATCTGGATTTGGTGAAACACGGACTAGTTATTTTTAACATGGGGAAAATGTTTCTGCCATCGATCGTGAAAACAGGTCTGGTAGTAATCAAACCCCAGTGGCGTATCATACGATGATATGAAAGCTGAAGACATGGTTGTAGTAGATCTGGACGGCAACGTGGTAGAAGGTTCTCTTCGTCCGTCTTCAGATACTCCCACCCATGTAGTTCTATATAAAGCATTCCCCGAAATAGGTGGAGTGGTACATACCCACTCCACCTATGCTACCGCCTGGGCACAAGCCGGAATGGATATCCCCAATATCGGAACGACTCATGCCGATTATTTCCATGACGCCATTCCTTGTACCGCAGATATGACTGAAGAGGAAGTAAAAGGTGCCTACGAACAGGAAACAGGCAATGTGATTGTGAAACGTTTCAAGAACCTGAACCCTGTACATACTCCGGGAGTACTAGTAAAAAATCATGGTCCTTTTGCATGGGGAAAAGATGCCAATGATGCTGTACATAATGCAGTAGTCATGGAACAGGTAGCCAAAATGGCAAGTATCGCTTTTGCCGCCAACCCTCATTTAACGATGAATTCTTTATTAATAGAAAAGCATTTCAGCCGCAAACACGGCCCCAATGCCTATTATGGACAGAAATAAGAAACAAAGATATTAATAACCCTTTTAAAATATAACATTATGGAAAAAGCATTTGATCAGTATGAAGTATGGTTTGTAACAGGAGCACAGCTTCTGTACGGAGGTGACGCAGTTATAGCAGTAGACGCTCACTCCAATGAAATGGTAAACGGACTGAACGAATCAGGGAAACTTCCTGTAAAAGTAGTATATAAAGGAACAGCCAACTCTTCTAAAGAAGTGGAAGCAGTGTTCAAAGCAGCCAACAACGATGAAAAATGTATCGGTGTCATCACTTGGATGCACACTTTCTCCCCAGCTAAAATGTGGATTCACGGTCTGCAACAGTTAAAGAAACCACTGTTACATCTACACACTCAATTCAATAAGGAAATTCCTTGGGATACCATGGATATGGACTTCATGAATCTGAATCAATCCGCCCATGGTGACCGCGAATTCGGACATATCTGTACCCGTATGCGCATCCGCCGCAAAGTAGTGGTAGGTTACTGGAAAGACGAAGACACCCAGCACAAGATTGCCGTTTGGATGCGCGTTTGTGCAGGTTGGGCAGACTCTCAGGATATGCTGATCATCCGTTTCGGCGATCAGATGAATAATGTAGCTGTAACTGACGGTGATAAAGTGGAAGCAGAACAACGTATGGGGTATCACGTAGATTACTGTCCGGCAAGCGAACTGATGGAATACCATAAAAACATCAAGGATACAGATGTAGAGGCACTTGTAGCAACTTACTTCAACGAATACGACCACGATGCTTCATTAGAAGATAAATCAACCGAAGCTTATCAGAAAGTATGGAACGCTGCAAAAGCCGAATTAGCTCTTCGTGCCATCCTTAAAGCCAAAGGCGCCAAAGGATTCACTACTAATTTTGATGATTTGGGCCAAACAGACGGCAGCTACTTCGATCAGATTCCGGGACTGGCTTCCCAGCGTCTGATGGCTGAAGGCTACGGATTCGGTGCGGAAGGTGACTGGAAATCAGCAGCTCTCTACCGTACCGTATGGGTGATGAACCAAGGACTTTCCAAAGGTTGTTCTTTCCTGGAAGATTACACATTGAACTTCGATGGTGCAAACAGTGCTATCCTGCAATCACATATGCTGGAAGTTTGCCCTCTTATCGCCGCTTCCAAAACCACGTCTGGAAGTACACTTCCTAGGCATAGGTATTCGCAAGAGCCAGACAGCCCGTCTTGTATTCACTTCAAAAGTAGGCTCAGGTTGTACCGCCACTGTAGTAGACTTGGGTAACCGTTTCCGTCTGATCGTGAACGACGTAGAATGCATCGAGCCGAAACCGTTGCCCAAATTACCGGTTGCTTCCGCCCTGTGGATTCCGATGCCTAATTTCGAAGTAGGTGCAGGCGCATGGATCCTGGCAGGTGGAACACATCATTCTTGCTTCTCTTATGATCTGACAGCAGAATATTGGGAAGACTATGCTGAGATTGCAGGTATCGAAATGATCCGTATCGACAAAGATACTACCATCAGCAACTTCAAGAAAGAGCTTCGCATGAACGAAGTCTACTATATGCTGAACAAAGCACTTTGCTAATTCATCCATGAAGAGGGGATATGTCAAGGCTAATAAGATTCTTGGCACATCCCACCTTATTTTATCATCATTATTGTTGTACCTTAAATTATAGGTTTTAATATGAAATCAGATGCAAAATCAACCATCGAAGCAGGAAAAGCTATTCTAGGCATAGAATTCGGATCAACACGAATCAAAGCTGTTTTGATTGACCAGGAAAACAAGCCCATTGCCCAGGGAAGCCATAGCTGGGAAAACCAACTGGTAGACGGACTGTGGACTTACAGTGTGGAAGCTATCTGGCATGGCCTGCAAGACTGCTATGCAGATCTCCGTTCCAACGTTAAAAAAGCTATATGACACAGAAATAGAAACCTTGGCGGCAATCGGTGTCAGTGCCATGATGCATGGTTATATGGCATTCAATAAAGAAGAAGAAATCCTTGTACCTTTCCGTACATGGAGAAATACCAATACCGGTCCGGCAGCCGCCGCTTTATCTGAATTATTCGTATATAACATTCCTCTGAGATGGAGCATTTCTCATTTATACCAAGCTATTTTAGACAATGAAGAACACGTAAGTAACATTGACTATCTGACCACCCTTGCAGGTTTCATTCATTGGCAAATTACAGGTCAGAAAGTCCTGGGCATAGGTGATGCATCAGGAATGCTTCCCATAGACCCGGCTACCAAGAATTATTCTGCCGAAATGATAGCCAAGTTCGACAAGTTGGTAGCTCCTAAAGGATACCCTTGGAAACTGACAGATATCCTGCCCAAAGTCTTACCCGCCGGCGAGAATGCAGGGTTCCTTACCCCGGAAGGTGCCAAGAGGCTGGACGTGTCGGGCCACTTGAAAGCAGGTGTACCTGTCTGCCCTCCGGAAGGAGATGCCGGAACCGGCATGGTAGCAACCAACGCTGTCAAGCAACGCACCGGGAATGTATCAGCAGGCACTTCCTCATTTTCCATGATTGTATTGGAAAAAGAGTTGTCCAAGCCATACGAAATGATTGACATGGTTACCACTCCCGACGGAAGCCTTGTAGCTATGGTACATTGCAACAACTGCACCTCCGACCTCAATGCCTGGATCAATCTGTTTAAAGAATACCAAGAACTGCTGGGTATACCCGTAGATATGAATGAATTATATGGAAAACTTTACAATCATGCGCTCGCAGGCGATGCAGATTGCGGTGGTCTTATTTCGTATAATTATATTTCAGGTGAACCCGTGACAGGACTTGCCGACGGAAGGCCATTGTTTGTACGTTCTGCAAACGACAAATTCAACCTCGCCAACTTTATGCGTACCCATTTATACGCTTCAGTCGGAGTTCTTAAGATAGGTAATGACATTCTTTTCAATGAAGAGAAAATCAAAGTAGACAGAATCACAGGACACGGCGGATTATTCAAAACGAAAGGTGTAGGCCAGAGAATACTTGCAGCAGCTATAAACTCCCCTATTTCCGTAATGGAAACTGCCGGTGAAGGTGGCGCATGGGGAATCGCCCTGCTAGGTTCTTACCTTGTCAACAATGAAAAGAAACAATCCCTGGCAGATTTTCTGGAAGACAAAGTATTCGCCGGTGATGCCGGTATTGAAATATCGCCAACAGCCGAAGATGTAGCCGGATTCAACACATATATCGAAAACTATAAGGCAGGACTGCCTGTTGAAGAAGCAGCGACCCGATTTAAGAAGTGAGTCAAACGGGCCTTGAAAAAAGAGCCTCTTTACATGTTGCGGTTTACACATAAAGAGTTATCTTTGCAGATATTAAATAAAATAGCAAAGATAAACCGACTCACTAATAGCATTCAAATTATAATATTATTTTAATATGAACGAAAAGAAACTTATGAACCGTGCAGCGGACAACATCCGTATTCTGGCTGCTTCGATGGTAGAGAAAGCTAATTCAGGACACCCGGGTGGAGCTATGGGTGGCGCTGATTTTGTAAACGTGCTTTTCTCTGAGTTTTTAGTTTACGATCCTGAAAATCCGCGTTGGGAAGGGCGTGACCGTTTCTTCCTTGATCCAGGCCACATGTCACCGATGCTGTATTCCACTTTGGCACTGACCGGCAAGTTCACCATGGAAGAACTGGCACAGTTCCGCCAATGGGGCAGTCCGACTCCGGGACACCCTGAAGTGGACATCATGCGCGGTATTGAAAATACTTCCGGCCCGTTAGGACAAGGACACACTTTTGCAGTAGGTGCTGCTATCGCTGCCAAATTTCTGAAAGCCCGTCTGGGTCATGTCATGGACCAGACCATCTATGCCTATATATCCGATGGGGGTATTCAAGAAGAGATTTCTCAGGGTGCAGGCCGTCTGGCAGGTCATTTGGGGCTGGACAACTTGATCATGTTTTATGATTCAAATGACATCCAGCTGTCTACCGCTACCGATGCTGTTACCAGCGAAGATGTTGCCAAGAAATACGAAGCATGGCACTGGAAAGTAATTACCATCGACGGTAATGATCCCGATGCAATCCGCACGGCTCTGACAGAAGCGAAAGCCGTAACCGGTCAGCCCACATTAATTATCGGTAAGACCATTATGGGTAAAGGCGCACGCAAAGCGGATGATTCCAGTTATGAACGTAACTGTGCCACCCACGGTGCTCCTTTGGGAGGTGATGCTTACATCAATACAATCAAGAACTTAGGCGGCGATCCAACCAATCCTTTCCAAATCTTCCCTGAAGTAAAAGAGTTGTATGCCAAACGTGCAGAGGAACTGAAAAAAATTGTTGCAGAAAAATATGCGGCTAAAGCTGAATGGACTAAAGCTAACCCCGAACTGGCTGCTAAATTGGAACTATGGTTCTCTGGCAAAGCTCCGAAAGTAAATTGGAATGTTATCGAACAAAAAGCCGGAGATGCTACACGCAGCGCTTCTGCCAAAGTTCTCGGTGTACTGGCTACAGAAGTAGAAAACATGATCGTTTCTTCTGCCGACCTGTCAAATTCAGACAAGACCGACGGTTTCTTGAAGAAAACACATGCATTCACAAAAGACGACTTCACCGGTGCATTTCTGCAGGCAGGTGTTTCCGAATTAACCATGGCTTGCTGCTGCCTGGGTATGGCACTTCACGGAGGTGTGATTGCTGCATGCGCTACCTTCTTCGTATTCTCAGACTACATGAAACCCGCCATACGTATGGCTGCCTTGATGGAACTTCCCGTCAAATTCATCTGGACACACGACGCATTCCGTGTAGGTGAAGACGGTCCTACTCACGAACCGGTAGAACAAGAAGCACAAATCCGCCTGATGGAAAAACTGAAAAACCACAAAGGACACAATTCTATGTTGGTACTCCGTCCGGCAGATGCGGAAGAAACCACTGTGGCATGGAAATTGGCCATGGAAATACCAGCACCCCCACCGCACTGATCTTCTCCCGCCAGAATATCGCGAATCTGCCTGCAGGAAACGACTACTCACAGGCTGCCAAAGGCGCTTATATTGTTGCAGGCTCCGATGAAAATCCGGATGTAATCCTAGTCGCTTCAGGTTCCGAAGTTTCCACTTTGGAGGCAGGTGCAGAACTTCTCCGCAAGGATGGCATAAAAATTACGTATCGTATCCGCTCCTTCTGAGGGATTGTTCCGCAGCCAAAGCAAGGAATACCAAAAGCAGTATCATTCCCACAGGGGCCTAAATGTATTCGGTCTGACTGCCGGTCTTCCTGTAAACCTTGAAGGTTTGGTAGGTGCCAACGGTAAGGTATTCGGTCTGGAATCATTCGGATTCTCCGCTCCTTACAAAGTATTGGATGAAAAGCTGGGCTTTACCGCACAGAACGTGTATAACCAAGTAAAAGAAATGCTGGCATGAAAAAGTAGGACTGGCATCCGATCATGCAGGATTTGAACTGAAAGAGTTTGTAAAGACATGGTTAACTGAAAAAGGCTATCCATGCAAAGATTTCGGTACATACAGTACAGAAAGCTGTGACTATGCAGATTATGCCCATCCGCTTGCACTGGCTATAGAAGCCGGAGAATGCGGACCCGGAGTGGCAATTTGCGGAAGCGGTGAAGGCATCAGCATGACATTGAACAAACATCAGGGTATCCGTGCGGCACTATGCTGGATGCCCGAGATAGCCCATCTGTCACGTCAGCACAATGACGCCAATGTTCTGGTAATGCCGGGACGATTCATTGACCATGAAATGGCCGAAAAAATATTGGATGAATTCTTTAACAGCGGCTTCGAAGGCGGACGTCACCAAAAGCGCATTGAAAAGATACCTGTAAAGTAAAATTCACGCAATAATAATAAAAGTCAAAAAAGAGAGGCATTATAGCTTCTCCTTTTTTTTTATTCCTATCTTTGCTTAGAATTAAAAATATAAAATCAAAAAAATATTACTATGAAGAAGATTCGTTTTTTTAATGCTCCTATGTCTGCCATTCATCGCTATGGCACAGACAGATCCCAAATATCTGGCGGGAGCGATAACTATGGATGACGGTAAAGTTTCTTTCAAAACAGAGATACAGGCACCGTCTTTAACGAAAGACCAGCTATATGGCACCATGCTGAAATGGGCCACAGAACGTTTCAAGCCCGAAGGCAAGTTCAATGCACGTGTTCTTTACACCAATGAAGATGAAGGAACCATTGCAGCAGGTGGCGAAGAATATCTGGTATTCTCCTCCTCTGCATTGTCATTGGACAGAACCAGAATTTATTATCAGTTGTTTATCACCTGCGAAAACGGAAAATGTGATATCGAAATGACCCGTATCCGTTATTGGTATGATGAAGCTCGTGACGGAGGAGAAAAATACAGTGCAGAGGAATGGATTGTAGACGATATGGCTTTAAACAAATCGAAGACCAAGCTGGCTCCCATCTGCGGCAAATTCAGAAGAGAGACTATTGACTTGAAAGACACACTGTTCAAATCCATCCAAGATACATTGGGCAACAAGGTCTTGAACAACTCACAAATTGCAGTTGCTCCTGCTCCGGGCGTGACAGCTACTCCGATATCAAATGCAACAACAATCGTTACCGCCACTCCGGTAACTCCCCCTGCCCAACCGGCTGTCATCGGTGGTTCTGAGGGTAATACCGAAATAAAAGCAGCCAATAATGCAACTCCCAGCAAAGAACAAAGCATAGATGACCAAATCAAGGCATCCTCACGTATGACAATTACTGCCGGAAACGATGAACAATTCGAAATCGGTAAAGAATGCTGGGGAGGTTTCGGCCAGTTATTCGGCAAAGAAGTAGCATTCTGCGTAATCGACCAAGCCAAATCAATGGGCAATATGCTGATGGATCAGAGCGATAATTATCAAAATTTCGTTCTACAAGCAAGGTAATAGCGAGCCGTGGTTGATAGTAAACTGCAAGAAACTGATGAAACAGACCGTTACCGGTGAGGAAGCAAAAAAAGATGAACCCCAGTAATGACGGTCAGAAGGCATATAATATGTATGTAGGTGAAGTAATAAAATAGTCTTTTCTCCCATATATTTATACCGTGACAGTTTATTCTGATAATACATAAAACTTTTTTTAGGGGGAGATAACCCGACAACTCCCCTAAAAACATACAAACGATCTACCATATACTTCCCCAAAAAGCACCATGACAAATACCATTCAAACATGTCTCCCCTTTAAGAATAAATAACACCGTTCCTCTATCAACCGTTTCACTTGAAACCATTTCTATAATAATCAAACCATTAGAAGAAATCATTCTTCCATTTTTTCCCTATCTTTCTCTCCTTTTTTTAAATGTTTTTAGCAAGAAAGCCGTTTTTTCTGCTCCAATCTTCCCTTTCATAACAAATAAAGAGTATCTTTGTAAACAACAATGAGACAATCATGCCTTATGACGGAACAATTACAGGACATAAAGACACTTATCGAACAGGGTGATACGGAAAGAGCCATTCATGCGCTAACTAATTTCATCCGAAACGATGCGCACGTCAACGATGAACCCTATTACTTACTGGGTAACGCCTACCGCAAAATGGGAGACTGGCAACAAGCTTTGAACAATTATCTGGAAGCCATCGAGCGTAATCCGGAAAGTCCGGCCGTTTCCGCCCGTGACATGATTATGAATATTCTGAATTTCTATAACAAAGACATGTATAATCAATAATAACTAACCCATGGCAAAGATTAAAGGTGCTATTGTAGTAGACACAGAGCGTTGCAAAGGTTGCAATCTATGTGTAGTGGCATGTCCGCTGCATGTAATCGCGCTCAATGCCAAACAAGTGAATAAAAAGGATACACATTCGCCCACCAGGTATTAGAAGATACCTGCAATGGTTGCGCATCATGTGCCACAGTCTGTCCGGACGGATGCATCACTGTGTATAAAGTAAAACAACAATAAATGTAACAAATATGGCAGAAGAAGTCGTTTTAATGAAGGGAAATGAAGCCATAGCCCACGCCGCTATCCGTATCGGAGTAGACGGTTACTTTGGCTATCCCATCACTCCCCAATCGGAAATATTGGAAACGCTGGCCGAAGAGAAACCTTGGGAAACTACCGGTATGGTGGTGTTGCAGGCAGAAAGTGAAGTCGCAGCAATCAACATGGTATATGGCGGTGCAGCGAGCGGTAAAATGGTAATGACCTCATCCTCCAGTCCCGGCGTCAGTTTAAAGCAGGAAGGCATCTCGTACATTGCCGGTGCCGAACTCCCCTGCCTGATTGTCAATGTCATGCGCGGAGGTCCCGGATTAGGAACCATCCAACCTAGTCAGGCCGACTATTTCCAAACAGTGAAAGGCGGCGGTCACGGAGACTATCGCCTCATAGCCCTGGCTCCTGCATCAGTACAGGAAATGGCAGATTTCGTAGGTATAGCTTTTGATCTGGCTTTCAAATACCGCAATCCCGCCATTATTCTGGCAGACGGCGTTATCGGACAGATGATGGAAAAACGTAGTATTGCCCGAACAGCGCACACGCCTGACAGATGAAGAAGTCATAGCCCGTTGTCCGTGGGCCACTACCGGCAGAACCCACCACCGTACTCCCAACATCATCACCTCATTGGAACTCGATCCTGCCGAGATGGAAAAACGTAATATCCATCTTCAGAAAAAATATGCAGAAATAGAAGAAACGAAGTACGTTTCGAAGAACTTCACTGCGAAGATGACCGAATATTTGATCGTAGCTTTCGGTTCTTGTGCCCGCATTGCCCAAAAAGCAATGGAAATAGCTCGGGAAGAAGGCATCAAAGTTGGTTTGCTCCGTCCTATTACCCTATGGCCGTTCCCGTCGAAAGCTATTGCAGCACGCGCCGCACAGGTAAAAGGTATCCTCACTGTAGAATTGAACGCCGGACAAATGGTAGAAGATGTCCGTCTGGCCGTAGAATGCAAAGTGCCTGTAGAACACTTCGGACGTCTGGGTGGTATTGTTCCCGATCCGGATGAAGTAATCACTGCACTGAAAGAGAAACTAATAAAATAAGACCGTATGAATATCGATCTGATCAGAAACATATTGAACATACTTTTCATGGCACTGGCACTAGCGGCTGTCATCACTTACTTCATGGCAAGTGACTTCAAAGTATTCATCTATGTCTGTGCAGCAGCTATTTTTCTCAAGCTGATGGAATTCTTTATGCGGTTCATGTTATAAGCAATAGGAGGAGAAACTATGACAAAAGAAGAAATCATAAAACCCGAAAACCTGGTTTATAAGAAACCGACACTGATGAATGACAATCCGATGCATTACTGCCCCGGATGCAGCCACGGTGTGGTTCACAAGTTAATAGCCGAAGTTATTGAAGAAATGGGCATGGAAGATAAGACAATCGGTGTGTCACCGGTAGGATGTGCCGTTTTTGCATACAACTATCTAGACATCGATTGGCAAGAAGCCGCCCACGGACGCGCACCAGCCGTAGCTACCGCCATCAAGCGTTTATGGCCCGGACGTCTGGTATTTACCTACCAGGGAGATGGTGACCTGGCATGTATCGGCACTGCCGAAACCATCCATGCTTTAAATCGTGGCGAAAACATTACTATCATCTTTATCAACAACGCCATTTATGGAATGACCGGTGGGCAAATGGCTCCTACCACGCTGGTTGGCATGAAGACAGCCACCTGCCCCTATGGTCGTGATGTAGCCATTCATGGCTATCCGCTGAAAATGACAGAAATTGCCGCCACTTTGGAAGGCACCGCCTACGTTACCCGCCAGGCCGTACATACGGTTCCTGCCATCCGCAAAGCGAAAAAAGGCTATCCGCAAGGCATTCGAAAACTCAATGAATGGCAAAGGATCCAATTTGGTGGAAATTGTATCGACTTGTAATTCCGGTTGGAAAATGACTCCGCAAGCATCCAATGACTGGATGGTGGAACACATGTTCCCCTTCTATCCGCTGGGTGATTTGAAAGATAAAGAATAAAAAGACAGAAACCATGAAACAGGAAATCATTATAGCAGGATTCGGCGGTCAGGGTGTGCTATCCATGGGTAAGATACTTGCCTATTCCGGACTGATGGAAGACAAGGAAGTAACCTGGATGCCGGCATACGGTCCCGAACAACGGGGAGGAACCGCTAACGTAACGGTGATTGTCAGTGATGAACGCATCTCTTCACCCATTCTCAGCCAATATGACACAGCCATCATACTGAACCAACCCTCATTGGAAAAGTTTGAAGGCAAAATCAAACCGGGTGGTATCCTCATTTATGACGGATACGGAATCATCGAGCCTCCGACACGTAAGGACATACAAATCTATCGTATTGACGCAATGGATGCCGCCAACGAAAAAGGAATGGCAAAGACCTTCAATATGATTGTCTTAGGAGGCTTGCTGAAACTGCGTCCCGTAGTATCCATTGAAAGTGTAATAAAAGCTTTACGCAAAACATTGCCCGAACGTCACCATCATCTGATACCGATGAATGAAGAAGCCATCCGAATCGGAATGGAGATTATTAAACCTCAGTAAGTTAAAATAACTCTAAACGAATAATAAAAGGAAGAACTTTCCATAGCGGAAAAGCTCTTCCTTTTATTTTTATATTGTATCTTTGCCGCCGTTATGAAAAGAATATTCTCTATTAGTTTTTTTATTATTCCTGTGCTTCCATACTTCCTTGATGGCACAGCGGACAATGAATACCCTGAACAATCAGTTCGGTTCCTCGGCAAACGGACTGGACAGAAACCAATATGACCGTAACGGAAACCCCATAGACACGACAGCCGTAGTAGATGCCAACACTATCCCCATCGGACTGTACTCATGGAAAGTGGACAGTCGTTTTGGCAATGTCACTTATATCCCCGTAGATACCTTGCAGCACGCTTTCCAGAACTCAAATGACATGGGCGGCTACACCGGACAATACAATTACTTGGGAAATTTGGGTTCCCCCCGCCTCTCACGCATCTTTTTTGACCGTCGGGATCCCAGCCAATACTTTTTCACC
>ENA-OQES01000571-OQES01000571.1-human-gut-metagenome-genome-assembly--contig:-NODE-571-length-15441-cov-4.567128_pt1 | contig 15441 bp, 18 predicted proteins | sample MGYA00242798_ERZ504641 | MGnify/ENA primary metagenome ERZ504641 (study PRJEB26092, sample SAMD00036327) | human gut metagenome | host: Homo sapiens | study: EMG produced TPA metagenomics assembly of... | reverse complement strand
TGAACCAGCGTCATAATGCGCGTGTGGCGGACGGTTTCATCGTGCTCACCGTCGACGGCATCGTGCGATACGCTTCGCCAAACGCCATCAGTTGCTTCCGACGTTTGGGATCGGTCAGCACCATGCAGGGAGAGTACCTGAGCGAAATCGGCACCAAACTGCTGCGTGAGAACGATCCCGTGCTGGAAACCCTGCCTCTGGTGCTCAGTGGCAAGGCTGCCGTCGATTCTGAACTTGACGCCAACAAGTCCGCAGTGTCCATGCGTTCGCTGCCATTGGTGGATGCCAATGGCCGTGTTGGCGCTGTCGTGCTATGCCGAGATGTGACTGAGCTTCGTCGTCGTGAAAAGGAACTGCAGACCAAGGATGCGACGATTTCCGAAATCCACCATCGCGTCAAGAACAATCTCCAGGCGGTTTCCGCATTGCTACGGCTGCAGGCACGTAAAACCAAGTCCGAAGAAGTCAAAAAAGAGCTGAAAGAGGCGCAGCGCCGTGTGCAGACCATCGCCATGGTTCATGAAGGCTTGAGCCAGACCGCCGATGAAATCGTGGACTACGACAAGGTCATTTCCAGTCTGTTGAAGATGGCTGTGGATCTGGCCACCATGCGCGACCAGCACATCGACATCGATTTCATCGGCCGATTCGGCATGATGCCGGCGCAGGATGCCACGCCGCTGTCTCTGGTACTGACCGAGCTGATCACCAATTCCGTGGAACATGGTTTTGAAGGCCGGAAAGACGGGCACATCACGATTTCCGTGGGCCGTGGCGGCAACAACCTCAATGTCGTAGTTGAAGACGATGGCACCGGTTTGGCCAATGAGGAGCATGACGGCATGGCGCGTTCCTCCGGGTCAGGCCTAGGTACGCAGATCATCAGCACGTTCGTCAACAACGATTTCGGAGGCACGGTCCGTTGGGAACCTCGCCGCGGCGGCGGTACCCGAGTGGTGCTTGACATGAAGCTGCGTGCAGCGTAAGGCTGATGAACGCGAAAGCGATTCGGAAGGCATAAGAAAGTCCGGTCGACTGTTAGAAGTCAACCGGACTTTCTTGTAAGCTGCTATTCGCAGAGCATATGCAAATGACGGATCTTCGAAAAACCCTTAGATCTGCATCTGCATGGCCTGGGAACGACGGGCTCGCATGGCACGACGCTTAAGCGCGCGGCGCTCGTCCTCGCTCAGACCGCCCCAAACACCGTAATCCTGATTGGTGTCGAGAGCGCATTTCAGACACGCGTCAATCACCTTGCAGGTGCGGCAGACGGCCTTGGCCTCTTCGATCTGCTGGTAGGCGGCACCTGTGTTGCCGACCGGGAAAAAACCAGCTCCGGATCTTTGTCGCGGCATGCGGCCTTGGCGCGCCAGTCAAAAGCACTGCTCATATAATCGCCTTCCTCTTGCCATGTACGGCATGTAAGTCCGTTACTCAGATAACCACGAATCGTGCGACTTTTCAAGAGTCTTTACGAAAAGAATCCCACGAATCGTCAAAAAAGCCTTGAAATTCCACACATTGAATAGGGCAGGCTTTGGCTTGCTGAATGAGCACGCCACGACCGTGAAGGGTATAGTCGTCCGCTGAGAATCCGTCCAGAATTGCTCCGGGAATGCCTAACATCAGATCATTGGAACGTTCTCCGCAGGGAAATGCCACACGGGTGGGGCATCGGTCCAACAGTGCGGAAGTGGGTTTTTCCGTAGCTGCAATCACGGTGATATTGGGATTTGCCAATGCCTCCCGCAGCTCGTTCGCTTCAGGCGAAGTGGAAAAAGGATTGAGCGGCTCGTCCGCATCATCCACAATCCAAATGGTGCGTTCATGCAAAGGCGATGGCCTTCCGTCATCCGTCACCATGCCATGCTCGCTTTTGCGTGTGAAACGAATATTGGCACGACCTGTGTCGTACAGCCAACGTGCGCAATGCAGCAGCAAATTGGTTTTGCCGCTGCCATAAGCGCCGATAATGGCGATGTTCTGTTGGCTCACGTTGAGAACGGCGGTATGTACAAGCACGCCATCGTCGGCAAGAGCGAAAGGAATTTCGTTCCATGGCCGGTCCGTTGTGGTCGACAGATCGGATTGCGTCGCATGCCGGGCGAGAGGATCGGAAAACAAGAGAACGGGGCGTTTGCAAGCATGGAATCGTGCGGCTGTGTTGATGTTGCGGATAAGCCGGTCGACATCTCGAACCGCGCTGCACAGGAAAGGCGTGGTGCGCTGTCCGTCATTGCAATAGGCGGCGCCAGGCATATTGGGAGGAATCAATGCCGCGTCGCGTATACCGATCAATTCGTTCGACTGCATCTGGTCCGTAACCCTTAAACATATGCTTAGCGACATGTTGGCCTTCATATCGGCATGGACTTGGCCCATGGGATTTTGCGTGCAGACAATCAAATGCATGCCGAGGGAACGGCCGAGCGATGCAAGACGGTTCAACCGTTGCATATAGTCGGGCAGACGGTCGCGAAGCGCGTGGAACTCGTCGATGACCACGACCAGTCTTGCCGGAGGATTGGCCAGCTGATCGAAACGGGAGACGCGTTCGGAGCTTACCAAAGCCTCACGCCGAATCAGCTCCTGTTCGATGGCGTTCAGTGCACGGACCGCATGGGACAGGTCAAGATCGCAAACGTTGCCAACCGTGTGTGGAAGCTGTTCCAAGGCGTTGAATGTCGATCCGCCCTTGAAATCCAGAAACACGAAATGCAGATCGTCCGGGCTATACTGCATGGCGAGCGATAGACACCAGCTGATGAGCAGTTCCGATTTTCCTGATCCCGTGGTGCCTGCAACTATCGCGTGCGGGCCTGATCGTTGCAAATCCGTACGGAACAAGCCATGTTGCGTGATTCCTAAGAGGCAGGAGGATGTGGGGGAGAGCCACGTTCGTGCGATGGTACGCCACGGCAGCATGTCGTCGTTCAAACCGTAGAGGTGTTCGAAACATACACGGGGCATCGCGTCGAATGATGGTCGGTCAATGGTCCGCTCTAGCGTTTCCGCAACCTTCGACGGTGTGGCATCCGCAGGTTCGTCATACTGCTGTTTCTGACGGGACCGCAATGCCATGGATACCAACGACATCGCGCTGCCGATAAGCCCCGGGGCGAGCATAGCCACGTACAGCCATTGTCGTTGCGCGATCATCACGACAAGCATGACGAGCTGCGCCAGCACGGGTGCGGCCCAGCTGATGAGCATCAGCCGGTCTTCATTGAACCCATTGGTATGCTTGCGTTTGTTCTTGCCCTTCATACACGCCATAGTGTGCAATGCGGATGAGCGGGTGCAAGCTGAAACCATGGTTGTGGTCGGAGGATGAGTTATCCACATCTCCCGACCGGAATGTCAGCCTTGCTGTTCGGCAAGCGTGCCTACAGCGCCTGCCTTGTGGGTGCCTTTGGCCAGCTCGGAGAACAATTCGAGATTCTTCTCCTCATCCAACAGCACGCTGGAGCCAACGCCATCAACGTAATAGCCGGGGTCGGTCCAGTAGACGCTTCCCGAAATGCCTTGGTCTCCAGAAGCGCTTTTGAAGGCCAAGGCCATGCGCATCAGCGATGAGGTCGAAGCCTTCTCATCCACGGTCACGGAGCTTAACGCCGCTTCCGCGACTTTCTTGACCTTGCCGAAGTTCAGAAGCGTATTCTTGGATGCGCCTTTTTTGCACTATGGCATTGATGACCTGGCGCTGACGGGCCGCACGCCCGAAATCACCTTGCGCGTCGGCATAACGCATACGAGAGAACGCAAGCGCGGTGGTGCCGTCGGCAGTATGACAACCGGCAGTCCAGTTCAGTTGGGAGTACGGGTCATTCACGTCTTGGTCGTAGCACAATTCGACGCCGCCAAGGGCGTCGACCACTTTGACAAGGCCGCCGAACTGCACCATGGTAACATGGTTGATTTTCTGCCCTGTGATGTCTTCAACCTCGTTGACTAGCTGTTTTTCCGCTATATAGTTGTGCGACCGCATTGATTTTCATATAGCTTTGGTCGATTTCCACCAAGGAATCACGCGGAATAGAAATCAGTGAGGACGGGCCGGATTTCGGCTTGGTGAGCACGAGAATAGTGTCCGTTCTGAAACCGGTCACGTCTCCCGCATCGCCAATGGTGCCTTCGCGCTCGTCGGAACCGAGAATCAGCCAGCTTTCGCCGGCAGTATCGGCTTTGTCGGTCAGCCAGGACTGTTTGTTGAGCTGCCCGTCCACCCAATTCCATAAGGAGAATATCGACAATCCCAAAGCGAGGAGTATGACAAGGAAGATGAGCAGAATGGTTCTTCCCATATGTCGCTTTCCATGCGGTCGAGCGGCTTGTGCGACGGATCGCAATGCCGATGTGCCGGAGCTGGCCATGTTTTGGTTTGGAGTGCCTTGATTAGTCGTTCGTGGCGTGCTTGCTGGTATGGAGGAGGAGCCTCGTACCTGTTGTGCCGCACGTTTCGGATTATGCGATGCTGAAGCAGGTGCGAATGATGCGGGAGAGGACGTGGCCGGTTTGCGTGTTCCGCTGGCGGAACGTGCGACAGGACGGAAGCTTTGCGGTGCGCCCGACGAAGCTGCGGAAGACGATTGCGTAGATCGTCTGGCCGAATGCGAAGCGCTAGAACGGGCCGGTTGCGAGGCGGGAGAAAAACTCGGAATCGATGGGGAGCCGGATTTCGGAGGGACCGGGGATTTATGAGGTTGTGGTTCCGTCTTCTTCCGTCCTGCGGACGGGATGAAGCTCGGTGGTACGGACATGGGGTCCTTGCCGCCGTTCTCTTCACTCATACAAATATCCTCCAAAAAGAAATCCGTTCCTACACCATTTACACCGTGTAGGAACGGATTCGGTGAAAGCGGTCTAGTTCTTTGCGGGAACGGCACAAACCGTCGCGTTGAGGTAACGGTCGGCAAGTCCGATGTACTGCCCGGTAAGAGCGTCATGGATGGAACCATCTTCAGGGTCGACCGTGCCGCCGGTGTTCGGATCGATCAGCGTGCCATCGGCCTGCGTGATCAGACCAGTGACCGAATCGGGTGTTGGCGCGGCTTCCTGAGAACCCGTGTTGTCGGTGCCTTCAGTCGAATCATCGGTGGCATCGCCGGCATTGCCCGCGCTGTCGGCATCAGTGTTCGTATCGGACTCATCAGAACCATAAATCGGCTTGTCCATGCGCATTTTCCTCCAAAAGCGTCTCCGCCTCATCGGCCCAGACCGAACGGTTCGGATCCGACGGCGCGGACACCACTGGAACGGTCTGCGAATACAGGTTGGACAGATTGAAATCCTTGAGGCTCATGGCGAGACCTGCAAGTGCGGCGGTGTCAGCCATGCCTTGTGAAATATACAGTGATTGCAACGCCGATTTCGCCAGCTGATATAGCTGTGCGGTATCGGTGAAAAGGATTCTTGCTGAGCGCCTCGTTCATCAACTGTTTGATGAGATACTGCTGCCTGGTTGTGCGCGACGTGTCGGAACCATCTCCCAAACCATGGCGGGTTCGCGCGTACTGCGTCGCCTGATATCCGTCCAGATGGTGCAGTCCCTTGGTGAGCTGTAGGCTGGTGTAGGGATCATCGACATCCTGCGGGATGCACAGGTCGACGCCTCCCACGGCGTTGATCATCTTGACCAAGCCTGCGAAATCCACGACGATGAAGTTTTGAATGTTCAGTCCGGTGAGGCTGTTCACTGCATTCAGGGTGCAGCTTGCGGCTGAAGCGAGATCGCCGCCGGTCTGGTATGCGTTCGCGAAAATCGAGTTGAACATCACATTGTATTGCGCGGGAATCGTGCCGTTGGTCGTTTCGCACTGCGGTATGTCCACTAGGGAGTCGCGCGGAATGGAAACGAGATTGATTTTGGTGCGGTCCGCGGAAATCTGCGCCACCATTGTGGTGTCGGCCTGATGGTTGCCTACCACGTCGTCGAAGTTGCCTCCGACGGACTGGTTCTCTTCGCCATCGCGGGAATCCTGCCCGATGAGTACGAATTCGATGGGTTTGCCGGAGTTGGGATCGATGATCGAGGTGTTGGCGTCAAGTGAGCCTTGTCCGATGATTTCGACCGAATGGTCTTTGATGATGCCATTCACATCCAGCCATGTTGCGGCCGCTGCGGTTCCCGAGAACACCAGCATCGCCGCGATGACCGAAGCGACTATCGTCCTCGCACGATGCTGCACTCGATAGCCAAGGCTGTGACGCGGCTTTGCGTCTCGCAGTCCATTGACGTTAGGAAGCTTATCGCCGGCTGGTGATGTGGTCACGGTATCGCCTTCCTGTTTATACAAAAGATCACGCCATATCTCAACGCGTTCTAGAACATACCACTACTCTGTCATGGGATTATAGAGATGTTCCCCGATTTTCACGGATTCTGCTTCAGGCCCCCGTCGTTCTTGGAGGTACCATGTACCATATTTTTCTCGAATTATAGTGATTGACACGGCGGAAAAGCTTGACAAAAATGAAATTTGCATGTGTGTAATTTAACACGACTAAAAGTGCGCATACGTATAGCAGGGGAGGACGCATGTGGGGCGTGATCGACGAGTCCTCCGATAATCCGCTTGCGGAACTGTGGGGTCTGTTCAAAAGCGATGATGATGTTTCCTGGCAGCATAGGGCGTTATGTTCTCAGACTGATCCGGAAGCGTTCTTTCCTGAAAAGGGCGGATCAACCAGGGATGCCAAGCGAGTGTGCGCCCAGTGCGAGGTTCGTGAGCAATGCCTGAAATGGGCCATCGAGCATGATGAGCGTTTCGGCAATTTGGGGTGGCATGAGCGAACGTGAGCGCCGTCGGTATAAGAAGGAACACAAGGAACGGGCATAACGCACGGCACACCCTGTGCGTACACTTGAAATTATGAATTCTAACGCCAGCAGCGATATCCAGGGAATTGTGACCGATCTGCTCAACAGCAGGCCGTACTCCCATCGGCAGGATGCCGATTCATCCGTGGCTGCGGTGATTACCGCGCAAAGCGATCTACGTTTTTTCTCATCCACTTTTGCCGCGGTGCTCGCACAGCGTGTGCTTCCAGGCACTATTATCGTTGCGGATTGCACCAATCAGGTTGAGCAGCCTATGCAGATGACGTTTAGCGTTATCCCGTCGCCTGCCGGTGTGCTTACGGAAGTTCCCGAAAGCAAGACCATACGTGTCATTCTCGTAGGAGTGAAGGGTGCTTCTTCATTCATGAATGCCGTGGCTCGTGCAATGCAACAGATCGATCTTGACGACCGGGTCGGTGCTCTGTGGACATTGCATGACGATTCCAGGCCGGCCGATGAGTCATGCCTTGAGGTGTTGCTCGATGCTTGGGAAAAACACGCCGACTGCGTCTTTGCTTGGCGCGAAACAGTTGGATTGGCAGGCGGAAAGCCTGCATAACGTCGGTTTGTATGCGGGGCACCACAATGTCACGTCTCTGGTGGTGGACGGTGAGCCGGATCAGGAACAGTATGATGGCCGGCAGGATGTGTTGGCTGTGTCGCTTTCCGGCGCGCTGGTTCCATTGGCCACCTTGCGTACTTGGAAGGGTGCCGATCCATGGTTCGGCACGTTCGCCGAATCCACGGACCTGTGCAGGCGCATCTGCCTGGGCGGTGGCCGTGTGGTGGTGGTCCCGCAGGCGCGAATCGCCCATAGGAGGGCAAGATTTGAAGGCGTGCGTTCCAAAAACGGCCAACCTGTTGAAGATGAGGAAGGCCGCGTCGATCCGTACCTTGCGGTACGCGAGGCGAATACGAAATACGCGTATACGGACGTGCATCGTTCTTGGTGGCCGCTGCTGTGGATCTGGTCGATACTGAAGGCGTTGGGACTGGCCGTGCTGTGCCTGACGCGCAAACAGCCATACCATGCCTGTTGCGAATTGGCCCTGCCTTGGCGTTCGTTGCTCCACTTGCCGGGCGCATGGAGGGCCCGTGCCCGATTGCGTGAGCAGAGTAGGGTCTCCTTGAAGGCATTGGCCGCATTGCAGACGACTCGTCAGCAGATCGGCCAATGGAACGATCGCAAGCGTGCGTTTCTTGACCAGCGTGGCACTGTGATCCTCAGCCCTCTTGCCAAGGCGCATCTGCGTAAAAGGCTCATGCGCAGGTGGGGGCTTGCCATCGCATCGGCGGTGATCGCCTTCGCATGGATCGTCTTCCTATATTGGAATGTGCTTCGGAGCGTGTTCTCCGGCGCGTCGATATATTCTCAAACGTTGCTGCCGACCGATGCCAGTTTCAGCCAGTTGGTGCATGCCGCCACCACGTCGTGGGCGTATACCGCGGGAACGGGAATCAGCGCCCCGAGCGCGCCTTGGCTGCTGGTGCTCATGGTGGTTTCCGTATTCACGGCTGGCCATGTTGCGACCGCAGTCGCCGTGGTGTTCTTCTTGTCCGCTCCTTTGATGGTGCTGTCGTTCTGGGCTTTGGCTGGAATCTTTACTCGGTCCGACACGGTGCGTTGCGTGATCGCGTTGGCATGGTTCGCCATCGCATTGTCGATGAACGTGTACAGCGATGCCGACGTGACGATGATGACGGTCATGGTGTTTCTTCCTGCGGCCTTCGCGTTTTCTTTCCGAGCCGTAGGCATGTACCGTACGGAAGATCTGGTCAATCCGCAGGCTTCCGTGCAGGCCGCGGCGCTTGCGGCATTGTGCTTTATTCCCGTCGTCGCGGCCGAACCGCAATTGCTGCTGCCGCTGATGTTGTCGTTCCTTGTGTTCCTGATGCTTGTACGCTCCCATAGAACGACGCTGCTGCTGATTCCGCTGCCGGCCGCTTCCGTATGCGCGCCCACATTGGTCAACACGGTACGTTTCGCAGGAGCAGGTACGTGGCGTCAGATTTTTGGCAGTGCGATATTGCCGTCGTCTGCGCATGATGGGCATCCGATGATCGCAAATCTTTCGGATATTGTTTCCCGTGCGTTCGGCGTTGCCGTATCCGGCGAGATTTGGCAGTATGTGGCTGCTGCAATGTTGGCATTGATTGTGCTTCTTGCCGCGGTATCGCTGTTCCTGCCATTCGTGCTTCGCGTGTCGCGTATGATGTGGGTCGTGGCGATCGCGGGTCTTGCCACGTCGCTGCTTTCCGCCGCGGTTGTGGTTGCGGTCGATGCGGATGGCGCCGTGGCCGGTTCCGTGCTTCCCGGCGTTTCATTCACGATGATGGGACTGCTGTCTTGCGTGTGCATGGTCGCAGGCGGTGCGGTGCAACGTTTCGTCATGCTGTGGCAGAGGCCCACCGGCGATGTCGAAGTTGAGAGGAATGGCGCTTCTACTGGCATTATTGCCGGGCGTGCGGCACGAATCGTGCTGGTCATGCTGATTGCGGCGTCGGTTGTGGCGAGTGCCGGTTTTGATTATGTCGCCAGAGACCATAACACGGTTTCGACCAGTGATTCCGGTTTGCCGATTGTTGCTTCCGACTATCTTGCGCAGGATGAGGCGAGGCGTGTGCTCGCAGTACGCGCGGATAGTGCCGGTTCCATCAGCTACAATGTGATGCGCACCCGCCGAGGTGATTTGATCGACAGCTCTCCGGCACAGCGTGTCGAAGTGGCGTTCGGACGTTCCGATGATGCGAACAAGGCCATCGCCAAGGATTGCGCGCAGCTGTTGTCGAATGCTGATTCCGACGCCGTCGCCGATTTGAGCGAGTTGGGATTCGGAGGCATCTATGTGGTGCGCTCCGGCGAAGACAAGGCGCAAAAGGAGATAACCGATCAGTTGAGTTCCAATATCAGCGCTTCCGATGGCACGCAGAATGTCGTAAGCACTGATGCGGGAACATACTATCGTCTCACCATCCAAGATACGGCCAAGCAGCATATCGACCGCAAGGGATATCGACAGGCTGAATCGAGTGTGTGGCGTCAGGCATGGCTGTGGTGCATGGGTATTGTTCTCGCAGCGTATTGCTTGGTTGCGCTTCCGCGCATGAGGCGTCACGGTCAGGAGGAAGCATGAGCAAACATTCCCGTTCCAAAACGGTTTGGCGTGTAATTCTGGCCATAGTGTCGGTGTTGGTCATTGTCGCACTGGCGACCGTGGCCGTAATCTACCGCCCGACTTGGATTCATGCGGATTCGCCGGTAACGCAGCGTTCATCCGTATCCCGTACCGTCAGTCCGCGTCAGCTGGAAACATATTGTCCAGCACGAATGACGATAGCTGATACTGATGCGTATGGAGACAGCGAATATCAAGCGTCCAACGGCAATATCATGTCGTCGGCGCGTTATGCGTCCTTCGGTTCGGTGTTCCGCTCTTCCGTAGGGCTTCTCGGAGCTGATGAAGCCACTTCGTCATTGGTGTTGAACAAGGATGATGCCGGATCGGATGATGATATTTTCATGGCGTCCGGCACGGTCGATGACGGAGCCCAATTGCAGAATACCCGATTGCTGTCGGCTTCCGATGGAACGGGAGCGGCCTCTTCGGTGATGTCTTGGGCTACTGAGGGAGATTTGAAAGGCGTTTCCGCTGCTTCCTGCGTCGTTCCGGCTTTGAAGCAGTCGCTGATGGTGTCGGGCACCAAAACAGGCATGACCCAGCAGCTGGTCGTGGCCAATCCGTCGGCTAAGGCCACGTCGGTGAACATCAAGGTTTGGGGATCCGACAAGTCGGGTGCTTTGGCATTGTCTACCGGTTCGACGTTGACGGTTGGCGCGGGCAAGGAATCTGTGCTGAACCTTGCCGCAGCAGCTTCCGGGCAGGATGCTTTGTACGTTACCGTGTCCAGCGTGGACACTCCCGTTGCGGCCGTGGTGCGCACCATAGCCATGGATGGTCTCGGTTGCAAAAGGATCGGATTATGCGGTTCCCAATACTGTTGCCGCAAAACATTGGCGATTGACGGACTCACGGAAGGCGATGCCGTCAACCTGTATGTGTATCCGTCTCGGCAGGCCGACGTCACCGTATCTTGGACGGATGACCAAGGTCTGAAGAAAACCAATCAGCAGACGCTCGAATCGAATCGCGTTTCGGTCATCGACCTGGGTTCGGTTCCCAAGTCGGCGACCGGACTTACCATCAGCGCCAGCGAGCCGGTATCCGTCGCCGCGAAGATCACCAATGATGGCGATGATGACCAGGCTGATTTCGCCTTGGTCAACGCTTCAGTGCCGATGAGCGTCTCCGCCATGGCCGTGCCCGACCATGCCACGGCTCAAGTGGGCATCACCAACATATCGGGCGATGAGCGCACGGCAACATTGACGTCCTATAACAGTGTCGGAGATACTGTTGACCAGCGCGAGATTGCTCTCCAATCCGGCGCTTCGACAACGGTTGATCTGGCGGATATCAACGATGGAGACGTTGCCGCCGTAAGCTTTGCCGATCCGGACCAATCAATGGTGTGGAACATCCGTATCAGCCAAAAAGGACGTATCGGATGCGAAACTGGCCGGAGTGTCGATTATCGGCGCAACGGATCTGAAGGAAGCCCGCGAGCAGGTGCTGGCCAACCAGAACATGACCGTCGTGCGTTGATCACATACCCCAATCGGGGTCGATCTCTTCGGGACGGCGTCCATACAGTTCCGCCAAGCGCAACACCACTTCGTCGCGGATGGCGAATTGCAGGTCCATACGGCTTCGCGCATGCGATTGCAAAGGCATACGGTACAGCACGACGCGCGGCGGAATGCCATGTTCCGCGGGGAAAGACTGCGAGCCCAAGTGCGCAGTGGCCTCCCAAGGTGCCGGGTCGGATGGCGGAACGTCCTCGACCGCAAACTGTACCGGTGCCACCAGTTCGGGCCATGCATCGTTGAGCCTACGGATCTGAGCCACCAGCATGTCGTCGAACATACCGCTTCTTGTACGATAACGTGGAAGTCTGGTACCGAACATGGGAGTGCGGGTCCCACGACCATGACGGTTTCTATACACTGTTGATTCCCAAGGCAATTGATACATGGCTTCTACCATATCAGGGCCTTGCGCGAATCATGCGATAGCATATTGTTCATTGCATCGACACAGGAGGAAACGATCATGACGGATATTTCCGTGCCCTGTTGGAACGACGTGGATATCGAGGAATTGTGCAATGGAGTACGCCTTATCGCCTTCGATCTCGACAACACGTTGGCAAGGTCGAAAAAGCCAATGAAGGACGACATGGCCGAATGCTTCTCCGCATTGACATCGTTGATTGATGTCGCGGTGATCACCGGTGGCAAGTATGCATTGCTGAAAAGTCAGGTGGTGGAACGGTTGACAGGTCAAGCCAATCGGTCGCATCTGCATCTTATGCCGACCAGCGGCACCCGATACTACCGTTGGGGCGGATCGGATTGGGCGCCGGTCTTCGCCCATGACCTCAGCGCGGATGATCGTGCGAAAGCTTACGAATCGTTGGAACGCAATGCGCGCGAACAGGGTATCTGGCTCACGCACGTTTGGGGTGAACGTATCGAGGATCGTGGCAGCCAGATCACATTCTCCGCATTAGGGCAGCTTGCGCCCATCGAAGCCAAGGAGGCGTGGGATCCAACCAACGAGAAGAAGAATCGTCTGGCACGAGCGGTTGCCGCCGATCTACCGCATTTGGAGGTACGGCCGGGCGGCGCCAGCAGCGTCGATATCTCCGAAAAAAACGTCGACAAGTCGTTCGCTGTTCGAGAATTGGCCGATATTCTCGGCATTACGGTGGCGCAGATTGTTTTTGTGGGAGACCGTATGGATCCGGATGGTAACGATTATCCCGCGGCAAAGGCAGGCACCAGGGCGGTGAAGGTTACCTGTCCGAACGATACCGTGAAATTGTGCGGTGGAATCATCGCCAGTCTATCGCGATAGAACCTGTTGGGAGGTTTCGCATGAACTCAATGGCGAGGGCATGCTCGATGGTGGTTAATCTGCTGTTTCCCCGGGGCTGCGCCGGGTGCGACAAACCGGATGAAGTGCTATGCGAAGCTTGCAGGGCATTGTTTTCCCAGCCGACCGCACAGTCGTTTGACGGTGTGGCGATGCAACGCTGGTTCGCATGCGGATGGTACCGTGGCACGGTCAGAAGGGCGGTTCTCGCGTGGAAGGATCACGGCGACGAGGAATGTGACCGTGCGTTCGCCGATGCGATATGCGCCCTTGCAAAAGCGTCTGGCGTTATTGACTTCGTTCGTGATAGGCATGGTTCATGCCATGATGTTGTTGTGGTTCCCGCGCCTTCGTCTCCCGCTTCAATACGTCGTCGCGGACGTAAACATATGATGCCGATCGCCAAACATCTGGCAGGTTTTCTACGGGAGGAAACAGGCTGCGAGGTGACGGTGCGTGACGCGTTGGAGAACAGGGGGGGTCAAAGGGAAATCAGTGCAGACCAGCGGTGCGGCGCAACGGTCGCAACGTTTGAAGGGGCATGTTTCGGTGTGTCCTTCGGTTTCCTTGCGCAATACGATGGTGATTCTGGTAGACGATATTGTCACGACCGGTGCGACCATGCGCAGTTGCGTCGAAACGATGCGGAAGGAGGGTGCCACGGTCGTGACCGTGCTTGCTTTGGCTCACACTCCGGCGGGAACGCAGAAGGTTGGCCCAACGCAAGCATGGTCACGCACGCAAGTGCAGTGACGTGAGAAATCCTCTATTCGTCATCCGTAACATGGTATTTCGGCAGAATGATTTCAAAATCGGCTCCACGCGGGTCATCGACGACCCTCACCGAACCACCGTGCAACTGGGCGGCCCAACGTGCGATGGACAATCCCAAGCCGGTTCCGCCCGATTCGGTGCCCGGACCTGTTTTTCCTTTGACGAAACGGCGGAAAATGTCGGAACGCGCCTCTTGCGGAATCTGCGATCCGAAATTGACGACATTGGTGACGATGGTGCCGAAATCCTTGTTTTCGTGTGCTTCGATAAGCACCGTGGTATTGTCCGCGGAATGCTTGAGCGCGTTCGCGATGATATTGGTGAACAGTTGGCGCAGGCGGTCCTGATCGCCTGCCATCTCGATATCGTCGGGCACATGCATTTCGATGTCATGCGCATGCCCGGCATCGGCGATTTCCAAAGGTTCCACGGTTTCGTCAAGAAAATCGGCGAAATTGAACATTTCGATTTGCAGGCTTGCCGCGCCGGCTTCCATGCGGGAAAGATCAAGAAGGAACGCGATCAGATCGGACAGGCGGTGCGTCTGATTGAGGATGCTTTCCAGATTTGATGGCGTAGGATCGATCACGCCATCCGCCATGTTTTCGACCATGGCTTGAAGCGCTGATACGGGCGTGCGTAATTCGTGGCTTACGTTGGCTACCATGTCCCGGCGCATCTGGTCGGCATGCTGAAGCTCTTCCGCCATTTCGTTGAAGGTGAGGGCGAGCTGGCCGACTTCATCGCGACTATTGGAGTCGACATGGACGCGCACGGTGTAATCGCCTTCCGCCATCGCTTCGGCGGCGTCGCGCATTTGGCGCAGGGGAGAGGTGAGTCCTCTGGAGAAGAAATATGTGATTCCTAAAGCCACGGCGAGGGTAATGGGCATGGCGATCCATACGCTGAGCCCTACTTTGAGCAGGAACCACGCCATGATGAACGCAATGGCGGTGGAGATGGTGATCAGAACGCTCAATTCAATTTTGAGCGATGAGAACAAACCAATAGGACGTTCGGTTTCCAATGGATTCACCGAACGCCCTGGTTTTGTATCGGTAGTACGCATACCACCGAATTTTAGCGCATTAGTCTTGGACTTCTGGCGGTTCGAACGCGTAACCGACGCCATGCACGGTACGAATGGTCTTCGAACCGAGCTTATGGCGCAATGCCTTGACGTGCGAATCGACGGTGCGGGTGCCGGAAGCATCCACCCAATCCCACACTTCCTCGAGCAGTTTCTCGCGAGTGAGCACGGACTTCGGCTTGCGGGCCAGCGTGGCCAGCAAATCGAATTCCGTAGGGGTCAGGTGCACCTGCTTGCCATTGACGGTGACGATACGTTGCGCGGGATCGATGACCAAGGAGCCGAAATCGAGAAGCTTCTCGTTTTCGGAGTTTTGGCGATGACCTTGGCACGATCTACACGGCGCAGCAACGCCTTGCAACGGGCGATGAGTTCGCGCATGGAGAACGGCTTGGTCATGTAGTCATCGGCTCCGGCACCGAGGCCGATGACTTTATCGGCCTCGTCGTCTCGTGCCGTCAGGATCAGCACTGGCACAGGACGCTCCGCCACAATGCGTTTCGTGGCCTCAAGACCATCCATCACGGGCAACATGATGTCCATGATGACCAGATCCGGACGCAACGTAGTCGCGGCCTGAACCGCACTGGCGCCGTCGGATGCCACGCGCGCCGTCCAGCCTTCCGCTGTGATGCGTTGGGCAATGGCAGTGGCCAGTGTCGGCTCGTCTTCGACCACCAGAACGGTGCGTGGAGTCGCTGTGGGTTGTGCTGATGAGTTGAGCATAGCTTTCCGCC
>ENA-OQES01000570-OQES01000570.1-human-gut-metagenome-genome-assembly--contig:-NODE-570-length-15447-cov-2.533225_pt1 | contig 15447 bp, 20 predicted proteins | sample MGYA00242798_ERZ504641 | MGnify/ENA primary metagenome ERZ504641 (study PRJEB26092, sample SAMD00036327) | human gut metagenome | host: Homo sapiens | study: EMG produced TPA metagenomics assembly of... | reverse complement strand
AGCTCCGGCGTGTCCAGCGTGACCCAGTGGTGCCTGGCATGGAGAAAGTCGTTCATTTTACGGATGTAGGGTGCATCCGCGCCGGGCTGAAATTTTGTCGCGTGGAAGTACTTTTTGTTGTCCCTGTAGCCCACCGAGAACGTTTGCAGCTGGTTGCCCTGCGCCGTAAAATGCGCATCGGCGATGGCCGAGATCAGGCTGGAATCCAACCCGCCGGACAAAAACGTTGCCACGGGCACGTCGGACACGAGCTGCCGCTCGATAGCATCGGTGACGAGGTCGCGCACCCTGCGGGCCGTGGCGGCGAAGTCGTCAGGGTGGTCGTGGTCCTCGAGCCGCCAGTAGGTGTGCAGGGTCAGGCGGGCGGTTTTGGGTCTCATAGACAGCGTACTGGCCGGGCAGCAACTCCCGCACATTTTGAAATACGCCGCAGCCCGGCGTGCGCCCAGGGCCAAGCAGCAGCACCTCGGCCAGGCCGTTGGCATCGATGCGGGGCGGCACAGCGGGGTGCGCCAGCAGGGTCTTCAGCTCACTGCCAAATATCAGCGAGTCCTCCGCCTGCGTGTAGAACAGCGGCTTGACGCCGCAGCGGTCCCGTGCCAAAAACAGCGTACCTGCGTTCTGCTGCCAGACCGCAAACGCAAAAATACCGTTGCACTTGGGCACGCAGTTTGCGCCCCCACTCGGCAAAAAGCGTGGAGCAGTACCTCGGTGTCGGAGTGCCCGTTGAAGCTGTGCCCGCGGGCGGCCAGTGCGGCGCGCAGTTCGGGCGTGTTGTAGAGCTCGCCGTTATAAACCAGCACGTAGGTTTCACCCTGCCAGTCCAGCTGCATGGGCTGCAGGCCGTTTTCGAGATCCACAACCGCCAGCCGCGCGTGGATGAGCGCCGCCGCGCCGCAGATGTACATACCGCGCTGGTCCGGCCCGCGCCGCGCCAGCGTTTGCTGCATGGCGCAGTAGGCCGCGTACCGCCGCTGGATGGTCCGGGGGCTCGCGCCCGACCTGCCCCGCAATTCCGCACATAAAAACGCCCCCTTTGCATGATTCACAAATGAATATGCAGGTGGGGGCCGGGGGTATGATTTTTTTTCGTTTCGGGAAAAGGGTGGCCGTTTGCGGTCTGTTTCTTACTTTCCCGCAATCGCGTCTGCAATGTGACCGGCAACGGCATCCTTGCTCTGGAGGGGCAGCTCGGTGACGCCTTGAGCGGTGATGATAGTCACAACGTTCGTGTCCACGCCGAAGCCTGCGCCGGGCACCTTCAGGTTGTTGGCCACGATCATGTCCATGTTCTTCTTGCGCAGCTTGGCCGTGCTGTTTTCAATCAAGTCGCGGGTCTCCATCGAGAAGCCGCAGACAAACAGCTTTTCCGGCTTATGCGCACCGACCCAGGCTAAAATATCGTCGGTGCGTTCCAGGGCAATATTCATCTCGCCGTCGTGCTTTTTGACCTTGTCCGCGGCGACAGTGGCCGGGCGGTAGTCGGCCACGGCGGCGGCCATGACGAGGGCGTCAGCGTCCATGGCGTTTGCCTTGACAGCCTCAAACAGGTCGGCGGCAGTGGTGAACGGAACGGTCTTTACAAACGGCACGGGCGGCAGCGTGCAGCCGGTGGACGCCAGCAGCGTGACGTCTGCGCCGCGCAGCATACAGGCGCGGGCCACGGCGTAGCCCATCTTGCCGGTGGAGTGGTTCGTCAGGTAGCGCACGGGGTCCATCGGCTCCTGCGTGGCACCGGCAGAGACGACGACCTTTTTGCCTTTAAGGTCTTTCGCGCAGGCCAACTCCCGCAGGACGTAGTCGACCAGCACACCCTCATCGGGCAGACGGCCCGAGCCGACGTCGCCGCAGGCCAGCATACCGGAACCGGACGGGATGACCGTGAAGCCGTAGTGCTCCAGCGTTTTGAGGTTATCCTGGGTGATTGGGGTTTTCGAGCATGTGGGTGTTCATGGCGGGCGCGACCAGCTTGGGGCAGGTCGCGGCCAGCGTGACGGTGGTCAGCATGTCGTCGGCCTGACCGTGGGCCAGCTTGGCGATAACGTTGGCCGTGGCCGGGGCGATGAGCATCAGATCTGCCGCGTTGGCAAGGCTGATATGGGCCACGTCGTACTGGAAGTTGCGGTCAAACGTATCGACCTGGCAGCGGCGGCGGGTCAGCGTCTCAAACACCAGCGGCGAGATAAACTCAGTGGCGTTTTTCGTCATAAGAACGTGTACATCCGCGCCCAGCTTGACGAGTGCATGCGCCACGTTGGGCATTTTGTAGGCGGCAATGCCCCCTGGTGATGCCGAGGACAACGGTTTTGTTGGAAAGCAGCATAAAAAAATTGCAACACCTTATTAGTAGAGTGGAGTTTTTCGCCTTTGGCGAAAATCAAAATTACGCTGTAGCCATTATAGCAGATTGACGCTTTCTATGCAAATGCGTATAATATTTTTGAGCGGCGCAAAGCGTCGCGATCCACCTTTTTTATCTATTATCTCTTATCTTTTATCTATAAAAAGGACTTCACTATGGTTTTAGCAGTTGACATCGGCAACTCCAACATCTGCATTGGCGGGCTGGACGGGGCGGACCACCGCACCATTGCGTTCACGACCCGCATGGTCACCCGCCCCCGCTGCACCGAGGACGAGTACGCCGCCGAGATGAAATTTCTGCTGCAGCGCCTGCCTGTGGACCCCACCGCCTGTGAGGGCGTTATTGTGTGCAGCGTCGTGCCACGCCTGACCGGCGTGCTGGCCGCCGCCTGCAAGCGGCTGACCGGGCGCGAGGCGCTGGTCGTGAATTACACGCTGGACACCGGGCTGACCTTCGCCGTGGACGAGCCCGCCAAGGTGGGCCGGGACCGCATCGCTGATGCCGCTGCGGCAGCGGCGCACTATCCCCTGCCCTGCATGACCGTGGATTTAGGCACGGCGACGACATACAACGTTATATCGGACAAAAAGGTGTTTCTGGGCGGGTTCATCGTGCCCGGCGTGCAGACGAGCCTGCGGGCCATCAGCGCGGGCACGGCGCAGCTGCCGCCCATCGCGCCCGAGCCGCCGGAGCATCTGATTGGCGCGAACACCGTCGCCGCGCTGAACAACGGGGCCATGTTCGGCACCGCCGCCATGCTGGACGGGTTAGCGGACCGCGTTGAGGCCGAGCTGGGCCAGCCGCTGACCGTGGTCGCCACCGGTGGGTTAGCGCCGTACATTATGCCCTGCTGCAAGCGGAAGATCATCTATGACGCTGATTTGCTGTTCAAGGGGCTGGCACTGATCTGGGAGAGGAACGGGAAATGAGACTGCGGTTCAGGGGAGGGATTTATTCCTCCCCTGAGGTCTGCGGTTGCGGAGGGTGCCCGGGCGGATATGGAATCCGCCCCTACGGGCTGCGGGGCGTATATATACATCCCGTGGATACTTGCTGCGACGGAAACGGCCACGGGTCGTCGGGGACGCAGACCTCTGCGGCGTAGGGGCGGCTTCCTGATCCGACCGGGGTGTTTGCGGTGGCGGAAGGTAGACGCGGAGCGGTTGCCTGTTTATTCTGCCGGTTTGTAGGGGCGAGCATTGCTCGCCCGCAAGCTTTACGCTGCAACGTATTTCCCGGGAAATTTCTCGCAAGAAAAACGGGCACGGGCGAGCAATGCTCGCCCCTACAAGACACCTTTTCGGCGGCTCCTACGCACGATGTTATTAAGAAAGCACAAAAAGCCGCAGCTATGCGTTTTCTGCACAGCTGCGGCTTTATTTACACTCTTTTATGCGCTCACATATCCGGCGTCACGGGCACGGCACCGTAGTTGCGGATGTTCAGGACATGGCAACTGCCTTCGCCGAAGCAGCCGTCGATGGCGGCCTTGTAGGCGTCCAGCAGGTCAACGGGCACAAACGCCTGAATGGTGCCGGCAAAGCCGCCGCCCTGCAGACGCCACGCGCCGCGGCCATTCAGCACGCGCTGGCTCAGGGCCAGGGCCACAGGCACGCCCTGCTCCTTCGGGTTCTTGATGCTGTAGGCGTTCTGGTTGAACTCAAAGCTGGAGTGACCGCCCTCGATAATGAGGCGCAGGAACGTATCAAAATCGTCCTCGCGCACGGCGTCGCAGAGCTGGGCGGCGCGGCGGCAGTCGTTGTAGAAGTGCATCGCACGCACGACGGCGCGGTCCCCCCACGGCCTTGCGCAGCTTGGGCAGAGCCTTGTAGAACTCGTCTTCATCGACCTCGCGCAGGACCCTTTTTTGCCGAACTGCTCGGCCACACTCTCCATCTCATGGCGGATGGCGGCATAGTCGTCGGTCAGGTCGGCGTGGCTGCCCTTCGTATCGCTGATGCACATGACAAAGCCGTGCTTTGCCAGGTCAATGGCCGTCTGGCCGACCACCGGGTGGGCCGGGTCCTTGAAGTCGATGGTGATAACGCCGCCGACGGCGCAGGCGGTCTGGTCCATCAGACCGCAGGGCTTGCCAAAGAACACATTTTCGGCAAACTGGCCGATCTGGGCGATCTTGACCTGGTTGAACTTCTCCATGTCATTGTTGTTGTACTCGCCGCGCAGGATGGCACCGATGCAGACCTCAAAGGCTGCGGAGCTGGACAGACCGGAGCCGCGCAGCACGTTGCTGGTGGTGTAGCAGTCAAAGCCGCCCACCTTGCCGCCCGCATCCACGATGCCCTTGGCTACGCCGCGGATCAGGGACGCGGAGTGCTCGGCCTCGCGCGGCTGCGGGACGAGGTTGGTGACATCGACGTCGTCAATTTTGTCAAAGCCCAGGGACTTGACGCGGATGACATTTTCCTCATTCGGGGAGACGACGGCCACCATATCCAGGTTGACAGAGCCTGCCAGCACCACGCCGTTGTTGTGGTCGGTGTGGTTGCCGCCGATCTCGGTGCGGCCCGGGGCGGAATAGAGTCGCACCGTGCGGTTGGTGCCGTATTTCTTTTCAAATTCGTCGATCAGGTCGGTATAGCGCTTGCGCTGCTCCTGCACGGCGTCTGCACCGTACAGCTTGGCAAAGGCGGCGTCGTATTCGCCCTGTGCGATCTGCTGTTTGAGTTCAATGGTATTTGCCATGATTCCACTCACCTTTCCTGTCGGGCGGCTCTTTTCGTAGATATGCACAAATTGAGCCTTATGTTTTTAGGCAGACAGCCAAAGGAGCGGCTCTCTGCGGGTTTCTTGTTTTCAGTATAGCAAATCCTGCGAAAAAAAGCAAACAATTTTTTTCCGCCTCTTTTATGGACTTTTGATGAATAGCTTGGTATAATGAAAATATCACACGAGCGAGGTGCCGCCATGACCATCAATGAGATGAAGCAATCCTACAAGCAGAGCTACACCGACAACGTCGAGCTCTCGATTTTTAACTGCGGGCATGAATACTGCCAGCCGGGCCACACCTGGGGCCCCGGTGTGCGCGACCACTACCTGATCCATCTGGTGGTGGCGGGCAAGGGTGTGTATCAGGTCAACGGGGCCTCGCACACGCTGCAGGAGGGCGATCTGTTCCTGGCCAAGCCGAACCAGCTCATCACCTACGCCGCCGACGAGACTGACCCGTGGGAGTACTACTGGGTCGGCTTCAACGGCGCGTGTGCCAACAAGCTGGTGCAGCAGACGCCGTTCTCCGACGCGCACCCCGTACACCACTGCAAGGACCCGCAGACCGTGCGGGAGGCGCTGTACAACATCTACCTCTCCCGCGGGCCGGAGCCGCAGTGTGAGGCCCTGATGACGGGCTATCTGTATATCTTTATGGCGCACCTGATGAAGGAGGCCCGCGAGGCGATGCCCAACGTAGGCTCGTCCAGCAGCCAGTACGTGCTGGCCGCCATCAAGTATATCCAGTTCAACTACTCGCATGATATTTCGGTGGACGATATTGCCAAGGCCGTCGGCGTCAGCCGCAGCCACCTGTACCGCGTGTTCATGTCGAACGTCGGGCAGAGCCCCATTGACTACCTGACAAGCTACCGCATCAGCGAGGCGTGCAGCCTGCTGAAGAATTCCAGCCTGTCGATTGCGGAAATCGCCGTATCTGTGGGCCTTTTTTGACCAGTTCTAATTTTTCCCGCGTGTTCAAAAAGGTCAAGGGCGTGCCGCCGAGCAAGTACCTGGCCACGCTGGAGAAGGAGGGTCCTGCCGCACCGCAGGCCATCAACCCGTAACATTTCCCGCACAAATTATAAGGAGCAGACATGCCTTTTACAAAAAAGTCAGATCATTACTCTGGAGATCGAAACGCTCTCCAATGACGGAAACGGCGTGGCCCACAAGGACGGTCAGGCCGTTTTTGTGCCGCTGACCGCCCCCGGCGACGTGGCCGAGGTGCGCATTGTCAAGCCGATGAAAACCTATGCCTTTGGCCGCGTGGAGAAGCTGTTGACCGCCGGGCCGGGCCGCGTCAGGCAGGACTGCCCGGTGGCCGGCCCCTGCGGCGGCTGCGGGCTGCGGCATATCAGCTATGAGGCCGAGTGCGCCGCCAAGACCCAGTTTGTACGTGACGCCTTTGCGCGGCTGGGCAAGCTGGACGTACCGGTGCCGGACGTGCTGGGCGCACCCGACACGGACCGCTACCGCAACAAGGTCCAGCTGCCCGTGGGCACCGACGAGAACGGGCATATTGTGACCGGCATTTTTGCCGGGCGCAGCCACCGCATTGTGGCCTGCACCGACTGCAAGCTGCAGCCCGCGTGGATGAACGAGCTGGCCGCCCGCGCCTGTGCGCTGCTGGAGGAGAACGGCATCACTGCCTACAACGAGGAGACCCACACGGGCCGCGTGCGCCATTTGTACATGCGTCAGGGCTGGCACAGCGGGCAGCGGCTTTTGTGCTTTGTGGTAAACGGCAACGGTCTGCCGAACGAGGCGGAAAATTTGCGCCACACTGCAAAAAAGAGTTTGCTTTAACGACAATTTTGGTCAACCGCAACAGTGAGCGGACGAACGTTATTTTGGGCCGCAGGACCCGCACCGTGCTGGGCCCCGGCGTCATTGAGGACACGCTGGCCGGTGTGCCGCTGCGGATGGGTGTGCATGAATTTTACCAGGTCAACACCCCCGCCGCCGAGGTGCTCTACGCCAAGGCGCGGGAGTACGCCGGGCTGAAGCCGGACGAATTTTTTGCTGGACCTGTACTGCGGCATGGGCACGATCGGGCTTTCGATGCTGGCGGACTGCAAACGCTTAGTCGGCGTTGAGGTCGTGCCGCAGGCTGTCGAGGGCGCGAAGGAGACCGCCGCGCGGCTGGGACTGGACGCAGAAAAGGCAGACTTCCGCTGTCAGGATGCCGGTGCAGCCACCGCCATGCTCGCCGCCGAGGGTGCGCGTCCCGACGTGATCGTCGTAGACCCGCCCCGCAAGGGCTGCGACGAGGCGACCCTGACCGCCATTGCCGAGATGGCCCCGCGGACCGTGGTCATGGTCAGCTGCAACGCCGCAACAGCGGCAAGGGATGTCAAGTGGCTGACCGAGCACGGATATAAAGCCGTGGAGGTCCAGCCGGTGGATCTGTTCCCGAGGACGAAGCACGTGGAGTGCGTGGTGAAGATGGTGCGAGAAGCGTGATTTATCCGACACAAGGAGTCAATATAATGGCACTACCGAAATATGATGAATTATACAATCCCCTGCTGACTGCACTGCAAGACGGGCAGGTTCATGGGGCAAAAGCTTTGACTTCTGAAGTTGCGGCTTTGCTAAATCTTTCCGCCGAGGACATTGCAGAGCTTGATTCCAATTTTCATCGTTCCGTTTTCGTCAACCGCTTGAACTGGGCAAAAACCTACTTGAAAAAGGCAGGCTTGATTGACTATCCCAGTCGCGCCAACTACATCATTACAAGCGCAGGCAAAGAAGTTCTTACAAGCAATATTCAACTTACAAACGCCTATTTAAAGGCGCATTACCCTTCTTTTGTCGACTTTGTCAGCGGTAATTTGACCGAAACCTCTTTGCCGCATGACGATGCTGTTTTTCCAGACGACACAAAGACCCCCCGAGGAACAGTTGGACAATATTTGCAAAACCATCACAAGTGCCCTAGCTGATGATCTGCTCACCGAAATCATGCAGCAAACACCTGCGCTTTTTTGAGCAGCTAGTTGTAGACTTGATGAAAGCAATGGATTACGGTGATGGCTTTAAGACGAAAAGCAGCAGCGATGACGGCATTGATGGCATCATTCATGAGGATAAGCTCGGCTTCAATCTGATTTACATCCAGGCTAAGCGGTGGCGTCCTGACATTACCATCGGCAAACCCCAGATTCAGAGTTTGCCGGTGCAATGATGGGCGCCCAAATTGAAAAGGACTTTCATTACAACTGCTAAATTTTCCAAGGGAGCCAAAGAGTACGCCGATGCACAGCATATTATTCTAGTCGACGGGCAAAAGCTCACTTCCTTGATGATTGAGTGCGGCTTGGGCGTGTCTGTGCAGAAGGTGTACCAAATCAAGCGCATTGACAGTGATTATTTCTCTGATTCACTTTAAACCCACTTTTGTTCAAACTCTATTCCCCGCTTGTTCACGATTTGCCCATATTTGTGTGCCATAATAGTACGATGAAAACAATGCGGCTTTGCCGCGAAAAGGTGGTTTTTACATGAAAGGCTGGTTTCAGCGGTTTATGGCGGGCCGATATGGGTTCGACCAGTTCGGCGGTTTCCTGTGTATTTCGTCGCTTATCCTTATTGTCATCGGCGCGTGGGTGTCGCCGGTGCTGTACTGGCTGGGGCTGGCGGCCATCGTCTACAGCTATTTCCGCATTTTGAGCCGCAACACCCGCAAGCGGTACAGTGAAAACCTCAAATATCTCTCCTACCAGAACCGCGTTACCACGTGGTTTGGCAAGCAGCAGGTGCGGTTCAAGCAGCGCAAGGACTATCACTACTACCGCTGCCCCCAGTGCGGCCAGCAGCTGCGCGTGCCCCGTGGGCGCGGCAAGATCAGCATCACCTGCCCGAAGTGCGGCCATCAGTTCATCAAAAAGAGTTGACGCGCAATGTTCGGATATGTTACGCTTTACCGTAAGGGCCTGGCAGACGCCGAGATGGACCGCTACCAGGCTTACTACTGCGGGCTGTGCCGGACGCTGGGCCGCCGCTACGGACGCACCGGACAGTTGGCATTAAGCTATGACATGGCGTTTGTCGCCATTCTGCTGACAGCACTGTATGACACGCCCACAGCCTTTTCCGAGGGCCGCTGCGTGCCCCACCCACTGAAAAAGCGACCCCCGTGCGGACAACGAGCTGCTGGACTACGCTGCCGACATGACCGCCGCGCTGGCGTACTACAACTTTCTCGATGACTGGCAGGACGATCACCGCCGCGCCAGTCTGGCGCAGGCGCAAAAGCTGGAGCCAAGCCTGCCCGCCCTGCGGGAGCGCTGGCCGCGCCAGCTGCAGACCATGGCCGCGCAGCTGGACAGGCTGAACGCGCTGGAAAGCGCCGGCAGCCACGATTTGGATGCGCTGTGCAACGCCTTTGGCGCACTGCTGGGCGAGGTGTTCGCCTGCCGCGACGACATCTGGGCCCCGGCGCTGCGCGGCATGGGCAATGGGCTGGGGGCGTTCATCTACCTGATGGACGCCTACGACGATCTGGAAAAGGACAGCCGCCGCGGGCAGTTCAACGCCCTGCAGCAGCTGGCGGACGAGCTGCCGCCCGCTGCCTATGAGCAGCGCTGCCACGAGCTTTTGACCCAGCAGATGGGCCGCTGCGCACAGCAGTTTGAGATGCTGCCGATTTTAAAGGACACCCCGGAGGGGAAGCTATTGTACAACACGATCTATTCCGGCGTGTGGAGCAAATACGCGCTGGTACGCAAGCACAGGGAGGCAAAGCGCCATGACTGATCCATACAGTGTATTGGGCATCACCCCCAGTGCCGACGACGAAACATTAAAAAATGCCTACCGCAAAAAAGTGCAAGGAGTACCACCCCGACCTGCACCCCGATGACCCGTCGGCGGAGGAGCACTTTAAAGAGGTACAGGCCGCTTACAGCGAGATCATGCGCATCAAGCAGGGCGGCGGAGCGTCTTACAGTGCCGGCGGGCAGCGCTATGGCAGCAGCCAGAGCGGCTACAGCCAGCAGTATCAGGACCCGTTCAGCGGGGCCGGGTTTGGCTTTGGACCGTTCGGGTTTGGGTATTACAGCACAAGCGGCTCGTCCGGGCGGCAGAGCTACGGCAGCGCTGCCGGTGACCCAGAGCTGCGTGCCGCGGCAAACTACATCCGCAGCGGCTTCTATGAGGAGGCCATGAACACGCTGAACGGCATCCCCACTGCCAACCGCACGGCCCAGTGGCACTACTACGCCGCGCTGGCCAATCAGGGGCTTGGCAACAACATCCGCGCGCAGGAGGAGGCCCGGACGGCGGTCTCGATGGAGCCGAACAACTACGCTTATCAAAACCTGCTGGATCAGCTGCAAAGCCCGGGCCGCAGCTACACAAGCTACCAGCAGCCCTACGCCCAGCCCAGCGGCAGCCCGGGGTCTTTCTGTCTGTCGTTCTGGATGTATTTATTGGTGTGCAATATTTTGAGCTGGTGCTGCTGCGGCGGCAGAGGCGGATTCTTTATCTGCTGATTGAAATAGGTAATGACAAAAGCGCTGTGGCCGGGAAGGTCACAGCGCTTTTGTTGTTGCGTTGCAAGGGCCGCATATATGCGGCTCGGAGGTGTACGGTAAGCGGGCACTTTTACAGCATCCTGTCCAAAAGGCGGCATTAAAATTTCTATGTTTTGACAAAACTGCGGGTAGAAGTCGTCGCCAAGCTCGTAGTCGTAGTAGAGGGCACGCTCCATACGCCTGACAGCGGCGGAGAAGCGGGGGTTATCCGTGCCGCCCGCGGCCTGTAACCGCTGGGAAAGCTGCGTGCAGACGATGGCCCAGCGGGCATCCACCCCCGCGCGGTCCAGCACGGCGGAATCCTGCAGATAGTCCTGCAGCGTCCGTGCCTTCCCTGCCCGTGCACCGCAAAGCGGCGTCTGTACGTAATATTCAGTCTGCGCTGTCACCGTGTCGATGCTCTGCCCCAGCGGTAGAGCGCACAGGCCAGCGGGCGCGCGGCGTGGATGGTGCAGGCGCGCCCTCAAAAAAAGCGGCAGTTGCCGGTTTTGGGGTCCGGCGTCAGGCGCAGGGCAGGCAGGCAGCTTTCAGGCGCAAGGTAGCTTTTGCAGAACGCCGACGCCACGATACGAGGCGGCAAGCTAAGCCGCCGCGCAATGCGGTAGAGGTCATACCCCGACAGCACCAGGTCGCGCCTCTGCCGGCAGCAGTCGCCGCAGCCCGCACAGGCAAAGTCAAAGCGGTCCCCTGCCGCCAGCCGCGGGCAGTCGTCCCAGTGTTCGCCGCAGCGGCCCGGCTCAACGGCTGGCATCACAGCTGCACCTCACCGGCGTAGGGCTGGCCGTGGGCATAGGCGTCCAGCGCCTCAAACGGGCTCTGCACCATGCTGGCGACATTGACGTCGGTGTAAAACGCCGTGTGCGGGCTGACAATGACATTGGGATAGCTGCGCAGCAGGTTCAGCTCGCGGTTCGGGATGGCCTGCCCCATGCGGTTGTAATAGTAAATACCGGTCTCATCCTCAATGACGTCGAGGCCCGCACCGCCGATCTTGCCGCTTTCCAGCCCGGCGATCAGCACGTCGGGGTCAATGAGCGTGCCCCGCGCCGTGTTGACGAGCAGCACGCCGTCTTTCATTTTTGCAAGGGCGCCGGCGTTGATGAGGTGGTGGTTTTCCGCTGTGGCGTTCGTGTGCAGCGTGATAATGTCACTTTGCGCGTAAAGCTCGTCCAGCGTGACGTAGTCGGCGTACTGCCTGACCGCGTCGTTCGGGTAGAGGTCGTAGGCCAAAATCTTGCAGCCGAAGCCGCTCAGGTGACGGATGACCGTCTGGCCGATCTTGCCCGTACCGATGACGCCCACCGTGCAGCCGGAAATATCGCGGCCCATCTTGCCGGGCAGCGAGTAGTCCTGCACGTTGGCGCGCAGCATGATTTCGTTCATGCGGCGGGTACACATCAGCATGAGCATGATCGTATAGTTGGCCACGCCGTCCGGCGGGTAATGGCTGTGGCTGATGCGCAGACCCAGCATTTTTGGCGGTGTCCAGCGGGATATGATCATAGCCGATGCTGCGGCAGGGCAGATATTTGACGCCCATTTCAGCCCATGTCTGCAAATATTCAGGGCGTATCTCGCAGGGGTTCGTGCTGACGGCGTCGCAGCCCTCGGCCAGATGCAGGTTATCCGGGCGCGGCACGTCGGGCGTGCCGGTGTAGTCGATGCCGTAGCGGGCTTTGTAGGGCTCGCAGTATTGCTGCTCATCAAAGGGGCGCAGAGCGTAAAACATGATTTTCATGCTTTGTCATCTCCTGTTACAGGTGAAAATCAAAGGTTTCGGCCAGCCAGTCCGTGCAGAGGGCCACCCAGGCGCTGTTGTGCTTGTTGGGGGTGTTGACCTCCCGCGTGCAGATGCTTGTGCCGTGGCCGTCGTGGGCGAAAAGATGCAGCTCCAGCGGGACCTTATGGGCTGTCAGCGCACCGGCAAGCATTAAAGAGTTCTGCACGGGGACGGACGGGTCCTCCACCGTATGCCAGACGAAGAAGGGCGGCAGACCGTCGCGGACCTGGTTTTCCAGGCTCATTGTGGCGCGCAGGTCGGCGTCATCGCCGCAGAGGTTGACCATGGAGCCGTCGTGGCGGTATTCCCCCGCCGTGATGACCGGATAGCCCAGCACAACGGCATCGGGGCGGGCCTCGGTGCCGTGGATGCCAAGGGCGGTCTGCACAGGCTCGGCGTCCCACAGGATGGCTGTGGACGCCGCCAGATGGCCGCCCGCCGAGAAGCCGCAGATGGCGATTTTCGCCGGGTCGGTGCCGAACTGCTCTGCATTGCGGCGGATATGCAGGATCGCCCCGGCAGCATCGATCAGCGGCTGCCAACGCAGCGCGGGCACGGACTCGTCACTTCGGCAGGTGTAATAGAGGGTAAAGACATTGTAGCCAGTCTGCAGAAACTGCATGGCAACGGGGTCGGCCTCGCGCCTGCTGCACCAGGCGTAGCCGCCGCCCGGCAGGATGAGAATGGCCGGACGGGTGTTGAAGGCAGGCATCTCGACGGTCCTATCGCGTAGATACCCGATGAGCTGTGCGCCGCCGGGGAGAGTGTGAGTGTATATTTGCATGATGGATTCCTCTTTCTATGGTATTTCTATGGTAAGGGATCGTTTTTTTGTCGGCAGGGCGTAGGGGCCGCCTATATGCGGCCCGCAGCTGTACGCAGGCAGACATTCACGGGCAAGCCCGCGGGCCGGGTATGCCCGGCCCCTACCGCGCTGTTTAACAGAATACCTTATACATTGTTAGCATACCGCAAATTCCCACGTTTGAAAAGCCCTGAATTTAAATTTTTTAGTTAAAATGCTGCGCAAGGGTTGCACTTTATTGAAAAGAGTGCTAAACTAACTTTAGCAGTTGAAATAAACGAGTGCTAATTTCATTTGTATAAAGTGAGGTTTTCTACCATGGCTATGCGTCAGTTTAAGGCCGAGAGCAAAAAGCTGCTTGACCTGATGATCAATTCTATCTATACAAACCGCGAGATCTTCCTGCGTGAGCTGATCTCCAACGCATCGGACGCCTGCGACAAGCGCTACTTCAAGAGCCTGACCGACACGTCCGTCGGCATCACGAAGGACGACCTGAAAATCCACATCCAGCCCGACAAGGACAGCCGCACGCTGACCATCACCGATAACGGCATCGGCATGACGAAGGAGGAGTTGGAGAAGAACCTCGGCACGATTGCCAGGTCCGGCTCCCTTGACTTCAAGACCGAGAACCAGAGCGATAACATCGACATCATCGGCCAGTTCGGCGTCGGCTTCTATTCCGCGTTCATGGTGGCCAAAAATGGTCACCGTCATCTCCCGCGCGCAGGGCGCTGACACGGCCTGGAAGTGGGAGTCCACCGGCGTCGAGGGCTACACCCTGACCGAGGCTGACAAGGAGGACGTCGGCACCGAGATCATTCTGGTGCTGAAGGACGACACCGATACCGACAAGTACAGCGAGTACCTCGAGGATTACGAGCTTGCAAACCTCGTTAAGAAGTACAGCGACTACATCCGCTTCCCCATCACGATGTACCGCGAGAAATCCCGCCAGAAGCCGAAGCCGGAGGACGCGGGCGACGACTACAAGCCCGAGTACGAGACCTACACCGAGCTGGAAACGCTGAACAGCATGGTGCCCATCTGGAAGCGCCCCGAAGAACGAGGTCAAGGACGAGGACTACAACGAGTTCTACAAGAACAAATTCATGGACTACACCGACCCGCTGCGCGTCATCACCAGCCGCACCGAGGGTACGGCGACCTACACCGCGCTGCTGTTCATCCCCGGCTCGACCCCGTACGACTACTACACCAAGGAGTACGAGAAGGGTCTGGCGCTGTATGCCTCCGGCGTTATGATCATGGAGAAGTGTGCTGACCTGCTGCCGGATTATTTCAGCTTTGTGAAGGGTGTTGTGGACAGCGAGGATCTGAGTCTGAACATCAGCCGTGAGACGCTGCAGAAGGATAACCAGCTCAAGCTGATGCGCAATTCTCTGGAAAAGAAGATCAAGAACGAGCTGCACGCGATGCTCGTCAATGACCGCGAGAAGTATGAGACCTTCTGGAAGAACTTTGGCCGCCAGATCAAGTTCGGCATCTACGGCGACTACGGCATGCACAAGGATCTGCTGGGCGACCTGCTGATGTTCTACTCCGCCAAGGAGAAAAAGCTCGTCACGCTGGACGAGTACGTCGAGAAGATGCCCGAGGATCAGAAGTGCATCTACTTTGCCGCCGGTGACGACACGGACCGTCTGGGCAAGCTGCCCAACGCCCAGCTGGTGTTGAGCAAGGGCTATGACCTGCTGCTCTGCACCGAGGATGTGGATGAGTTCTGCCTGCAAATGATGCGCGACTACAAGGAGAAGGAGTTTAAGAACATCAACTCCGGTGACCTGGGTCTGGAGACCGAGGACGAGAAGAAGGCCGCCGAGGCTGCCGAGACCGAGAACAAGGACCTGTTTGAGGAAATCAAGAAGGACCTGAACGGCAAAGTCAAGGAGGTCAAGGTTAATCCGACCCTGCAGGAGCACCCCGTCACCCTGTCTGCCGAGGGCGGTATCTCGATGGAGATGGAGAAGGTACTGCGCCGCATGCCCAACGCAGAGGGCGTCGAGAGCACGAAGGTGCTGGAGCTGAACCCGAACCACACGGTCTTTGCCGCCCTGAAGGCTGCCCACGCCGCGGGCGACACCGACAAGGTCGCCAAGTACGCCGAGCTGCTCTATGACCAAGCCCTGCTGATCGCCGGTCTGCCCATTGAGGACCCCGTTGCCTATGCACAGCTGGTGTGTGGGCTGATGCAGTAAAATCA